>CETY01040708.1_pt1 | contig 12076 bp, 5 predicted proteins | sample 361551 | NCBI WGS metagenome assembly CETY01 (sample SAMEA2623135, study PRJEB7988) | marine metagenome | biome: marine biome (ENVO:00000447); feature: deep chlorophyll maximum layer (ENVO:xxxxxxxx); material: "saline water (ENVO:00002010), including plankton (ENVO:xxxxxxxx)" | depth 45 m | reverse complement strand
TAATCTTTATTAAATAATGAATCTTTATTTAATCTATCTAATAATTGCTTATCACTATATTTATCCTTTTTAAGATATCGAATAGTATGACTTAATAATAATTTTAATACCTTATCATTTTTTTGTAATTTTTGGAATAATAATTTTGTATCCTGATCTGTTCTTTTTTCAATTTCTATTGTTTTTTTATCACCAAAACGAAAATATAAGTATAATATTATTATAGATATTATTGAACCTATACCAATATATTTATAATTCATAAGATATATATTAAATAAATATAAATTATCTAACTAATTCTGTATTTTTTAAAGTAGTTATTTCAAACTCAAAACTATGATTTGCCTTTTGTGAATCATAAAGAGTTTTTCCATCATCACTATATAATTTTATACTTAATTTTTCTAAAGTAATTGGATAAAAATAATTTTGTTCACCATAGATTATACTTTCATGTATTTTCATTGAACCATAATCATTGTCCATATATATTCTTTCAATTGTATTTTTCCCTGTAGGATTATCTTTACATGCTATTTTAGGTATTTCATCTACAACTACATCAACAAAATGATTACTCATATCTGGAACAAAATCTGAAGTATGAGATGCATTAGTAGATGATTCTACTGGATAAAATCCAAATAATCGTGCTGCATTTTTTGTCTTATCATTTGTATTCCATACAAATTTAAAATTTACACTTGTAGTATTACATTGAAACTTAAATTTATGATTTGCTGGAGTTGGTATTGTTACCCTTGTTGTCGTTATTATATTATTTATTGTTGTTGCCCCTGAAACATTACTATCTGCTAAATCAGCCGTTGCTGGAAAAGCGTTTGCTAAATTATCTAATGTATAATATCCTTTTATTAATGTAATTGTAATTGTTTCAATTGTTCCACTTGTTGTACTATATACGATACTATTATTCATATCATTAATTGTATATGCTGTATTTGGTATAATTGCCCTTATTAATCTAAAACCAATTACATTTTTATATGAATCATATCCACCCGTTGTATTTTGATCAGTATTATTATTTTCACTAAATAAATTATAAGTATAATCATTTGTATTAAAATTACTTGTTTTTTGAATATTATTTGTATCGACTAATAAACTTCTAGTTTCAATATCCTTTGTAAATAATTGATTTCTATTTTTTTTGTATTCTTCTGTTTCAACATGATTCATAAAATGTGTATTTTCATAAACTACTTCTTCTCTTTCATCATGATCACTGTGCGAATCAGAATAATCACTATCACTTTCACTGTCTGTTACAATAATTATGTTATCCATATTATTAATAGTAATAATTATATTTTAAATATAATTTGATATTTAAAATTTATTTATTTTATTAAAAATATATGAAACTTATCGTTGTTGAATCCCCTGCTAAAGCAAAAAAGATTCAAACATTCTTCCCTAATGATGTCATTGTAAGATCATCATTTGGACATATTAATAATTTAGATACAACTCGATTAGATGAAATGATTGAAAAAGGTTTCGAACCAATTTATAAAAATATTAATCCTAAGGCAGTATCAATGCTTAAAAGTATTAAAGCAAATGAAATTATTCTTGCGGCAGACGATGATAGAGAAGGTGATGCAATTGCTTGGCACACAGGTAATTTATTTAAACTTGATTATACAGAGAACAATCGTATTAAATTTAATGAAATCTCTAAAAGAGCAATCACAAGAGCATTAGAAAATCCAACAACTCTAGATATGAATAGTGTAAATGCTCAAAGAGCTAGACAATTTATTGACTTATATATTGGATATAAAGTATCACCATTACTATGGAAACATATTCAAACAGATAAAAAAGGATTATCTGCTGGAAGAGTTCAAAGTTGTTTACTTAATATTTTAGAAGAACATGAAAAAAATATTAAAAATTATGAACCTGAATACTCTTATAAATTTTGTAGTAATATGTATGATGATAATATCAATTTTGAATCGTTATTTGATTTTAAAAAAATTGTAGTAGATGACAAATTAATTCGAGAAATCTTAAATAAAATAATCTTATGTAGAGAATTTAAAGTAATTGATAAAGAAATAAAGGAAGAAAAATCATATTCTGGTCCTCCTTTAATTACATCAACCCTACAGCAATGTGCTCAACAAGAACTAGGATTTCCTGTAAAAATGACAATGAATATAGCTCAAAAACTATATGAAAATGGTAAGATTACTTATATGAGAACTGATTCAACTTTTATTTCAAATGACTTTAAAAAATCATTACATCGAAATATTCAAAATAATTTTGGTAAAGAATATTACTTAAATCGTCAAACTAAAAAAGTGAAAGGAGCTCAAGAAGCACATGAAGCTATTAGGCCAACAAACTTGGATTGTGAATTAAGTGATAACTATAAAGATTGTGATAAACGGTTATATGAACTTATTAAACGTAAAACAATTCAATCTCATATGAAACCTGCAATTTATGATGTTTTAACATTAAAATTAACAAATGATTTACTTAAACATTATGGTAATTTTGTATCCAAAGTAAAATCTTTAAAATTCGATGGATACTTAAAATATTCAGGTAAAGACTTAGAACGTATTGATTTACAAATTTATCAAAATATTGATATTTGTAAATTAAAAGATGTAGTATGTAAATATGTTGAAACAAATCCACCACAATACTATAATGAATCGACGATTGTTAAAAAATTAGAAAATAGTGGTATTGGTAGACCTTCAACTTATGCCAATCTTATAGATACACTTTATAATCGTAATTATACAATTAATCGAGATATTGATCCTGAAGAAAAATCACAAAAATGTATTACACTTAAAAATAATGATATTAGTGAATTCGATGAAAAATTTAAAACGGGTAAACAAAAGAAAAGAATTGTAGTTACTGATTTGGGAAGACTTGTCTTAGATTATTTAAATCAAAATCTTAAAACTCTATTAGATACAAATTTTACTGCATTAGTTGAAGCAGACTTAGATAAAGTTTCAAATGGTGAAATTGAATGGTTAGCAGTCATTAAGAAATTATATGATAGTTTTAATCCAATTATTTTGAGTCAAATGGGATTTAAGAATATACAAGACAAAAAAAAATCAGATGATAGAGTTATTTCTCAATATAAAGGTGAAAATATTACACTTAAAAATGGTAGATATGGCCCATATTTACAATATAAAAAGAAGAATTATAATGTAAAAGGTTATTTACAATATAAAAAGAAAGAATTAGATGAATTAGATTTTGAAGACTGTAAAATTATTATGAAATATCCTTTAAAGATATGTATATATAAACATAAAGATGTTTGTGTAAATATTGGACCTTATGGATATTATTTAAGATACAATAATAAGAATTATAAAATTGATCAAAATCCAAATAAATGGTCAAAAGAATATATATTAGGTAAAATTAATTAATATTCGGTGCCTTAAATATGATTTATCTTACGATTATTAGGTAAATATCCATTTACAGTTTCTATAAAAGAATTAATAGATGTTTTAATAGTAAAAATACGTCTATGATATCCTGCTAAAATTCGAGTATTATTAGCAACGTTATGGTTTAATTTACCTACCTTATCATATAATCCGGATTCTTCAAAGGCATCCACACGACCACCTACGCTACTTATATCATCATATAAGCCACTTACATTAGTTTCTAAGCCATCCACACGACCACCTACGCTACTTATATCATCATGTAAGCCACTTACATTAGTATCTAAGGTATTCACATGATCACTTAAGGCACTTGCATTAGTATGTAAATCTTTTATATCATTTTGTATATTAGATTCAAGTTCGTTTACATTTTTTTTAAAGGTATCGAATTCTTGTTGTAATTTTTTAAATTGTATATCTAAATTGTTTATTGCGTCATGTATGCCACTTACATTAGTTTCTAGATTTTTAAATTTTTTTTCTAAGGTATCCACACGACCTTTTAAACTTGTGATATCGCTTGCATTATTGGCAACTACTTTATATAACTTTTCTAGTTGGGTTTTTAAATCCTCAACACTTCCAAATAAATCACAGTCAGAAGCATTTTTCAGGTTACCCCTCCATAAATCTGATTGTTTATCTAAACCAACGCAAGATATTTGGTGAGTTCTTTCTGGGCATGTGCGTCCATATACATCTTTGTATATCATATCATAATAACATTGACTTTCATCAATATCTACGATACAGCCAGAAGCGGAAGGCTCAGATATAGTGCAATCTATAGTACACCCATCACTAATTGCTTTTGATGCACTACATATTTTATTTGGAATATCACAATTATCATTACTATAAATACCTGTGGGTGCATATTTCTGTTTGATCGTTCCCTTTTTCCTACATAGATTACCTATTTTAGTACACTTTCCCCATCGAAAATGACGGTCTTCTGTAGAGCATGCTAAATTACACGGTTTATTATTATCGCGCGTTCCATTTACATTAGATAAAGCATTTCTATCACCTTCATCTTTTATATTATATCCTGCGGGTGAACCACTATTACAATTATCTTCTAAAATACCTATAGCCCCCCCTGATATAGCATTAGAATCAAATCCATAAGGACCACAACCAGAATCTTTACATAAAAATTCTGCACAACCTGGCTTACTTCCACCCATTTTATATTCCGTTGGGTCTGAGGGACATCTATATTCATACATATTTTGTGCTTTACAATCCATTTGACAAATCTCTTGAGTACTATGTCCACCAACTTGGTTTGGTTCTCCACATTCGCACTCACCTATATTACCATCACATGTCCATGTCTTATCACATAATTCTTTTTCACACTCCCCTGGTTGGTCTGTATACGCTTTACCAAATTTAACTTTTGTTAGCGGATGAGGTTGACACCCATAACATCCATTACCATCATCATCGCAAGTATATACTATTCTACAATTGGACATACAAGTTCCATGATCTTTATATCCAACGTTTGATTCTGTATTTGGTTCACAATCTCCAATATTTCCATTAATAGTACAATTAAAACCACAACCAGCAGCTCGACATTGTTCTAATGCATCGGGACCTATATATACTTGTTTACCAGGGCTTATGTTAGTTACTGTATGGTTCACTATATAATCTTTCTTTTCATGTAAAGTTAATTCTCTACATTTAAAACCTTTTATACCTTCAACTTCATATTCTTTTCCGAACTCGTCCTTAGTCATACAAGCTGCCATAGTTACATCACAATATTGCTGACACTGAGTTTTACGAACACCATCTGGATCATCGGCATTAGTTACTATACATTTTTTACTAGCTGGATCACATTTATATGTCCTTGGATCATTTCTATTATCTATTCTTAAACAACGCCTCCAATTTTGTTTTCCCTCATGACCAGGTAAGGCTGGAATATCTCTTAAAATTTCTATGCCATCACGTTCATTACATGAATAACTTGACTTAACTAATGCAGGGGGATGTTCAGTATTATAGCAACTCGGTTCATTGCTTATACTAGGTATAGTAACTTTTTCATAACAAAAATCTTGATCGGGTTCAGGTAGTTCACAAGTACCATCAGGACATACACCAGCACCAACACTAAATCCATTTCTTACTCCATTAGAGCAATTACAACTATTATAAAACATTTTAGCAACACAATAACCGATAATTACTAGTAACAAACATTTGAACATGTTGTTATTTATGAGATCATCAAACTTAACCATATTTATAATAATACAAATATAATATTTTCAAAAAAATTAAAAATTAAATTTAACTTAGATATTTAATTTGAATAGGCTAAACCACCCATGCCACTCATAATTCTTAATATATTGTAATTTAGTGCAAATACTTTAAATGTTGTACTAGAACCACCAACATCATCATCAAACTTTAATTTAGCACTATCAATTCTTGAGAAATTACAAGTTCCACTTGGCTGATGTTCTTCAGGTTTTAGAGCGAATGAATAACAATAAATATTAGACAAATCTGCTCCATCGCCTCCAATTAATACAGGTAATTCTTCTAATTCTAATGTTACAAATCCTCTAACAGTTGTATTTGCACCATCTGTATCTTCTAAGCATATATGTTTACCTGCTGGTACACATACTTCTTCAGTATTAAAAAATGTGAAATCAAATCTACCGACTTGATCTGCTGTATTAGGTATTGGATCAGTAATAACATCTCCACCATCAGCATCGTAGATTGCACCAGAACCTACACCATTATCTACACCCAAAACATAATCAGAACCCGTATCCCCTGGAGCTACAGTAATAGTAATTGATGCTTTTAGTATTCTAACAGGAGTATGACAAAAATAAAGACCTTGTCCATTTGTAATTGTCTGATCAAAAGCACTCACAACTGTAAATACTTTTCCAAGAGATGGAATACGTGTATGATATTTCATAGGTTGACATACTTTAAAATATTTCATTTCTTTTGATTGAAAACGATCATTCCCGTTTAATATTAATTTACATTTAGTTGTATCAGCATTATTATAACCATTATTTGCTGAATGATCAACACAATCTCTATCACAACCTATTGGACCAAATTCAACAGTAGCACCTGTTGATGCTCTAGCTACATCATTTACCCAGATTAATTCTTTAACCGGATGATTTATATTTAAATCAAAACTACTATTGTTTCCTGCAAATGTAAATCTCTGTACTTGTTCAATTAAATATTCATGAGCAATTTGAGCAAATCTTCTACGTTCATCAGTATCTAAATATATATAATTAATCCATACTTCAGGACTCGTTCCAGCTACTGCTAAAGAATCACTACCCCATGTGATTTTGAATTCAACCTCATGGTATTGTAAAGCAATCATCGGTAATGCTAAACCAGGATTTTTACAAAACCAAAAATTTAAAGGGTAGTAAAAATAACTACCATTATTAACACCAGAATCTGTAGCCCCCGATAATCCACAAAACATATTTCTTAGACCATTTACTTTAGATTCAGGCGTTGTCAAATTCCACCATACTGCATTCCAATCACCATGATGCTTATCAATTAATTGACCACCAATTCGTAATTCTACATTATCAATATAATCGTAAATTTCACCATCGACACTAGCAGTAGTTATACTCGCATTAATACTTTGATTTTGACTTATCCAAACATCCATAATTAAATCACCATTTCTAGAAACTATACAACTCTGTGTAGAACTTACACCAGCAGATCCTTGTAGAGTCTGTTGTATTAATTCCATAGAAAAATTTGTATGTCTACGATAAACTACTTTGAAAAAAGTGATTTGTGGGTTACCTGTAAGGTAAATATCTTGAGCACCATAAGCTACTAATTGCATTAATCCTCCACCCATAATTATATTATAACTTAGAAAAAAATTATATATTTAAACAATAATATTTATTTATAACTCTTTTTTTAATAGTTTTAATTCATCTGACCATATTTCTTCAATAGTTTTTAGATTCAATTCATCGTATCTATTCTGTAAATCTTTAATAATAGTTTCTAATTCAACAATTTTTTCTTCTGATAAATGATATAATGGAATTTGAATCAAATAATTAAATCCAGATTTAATATTTTCAACATTATAATCAGTCACTATTTTTTTATCAATAATCATTGGATATTCTAAATCTTTTAAACTCTCAACGATAATATCCCGTTTCTTTCTAAATACAATGATTTTTTCATCAATTACATCCTCAATGAATCTTAGCTTAGAATTATGAACATCTAATTCATATTTTAAACATTCTAATTGATATTGTTTTCTTTTTACATACAAACTATATCTCGTAATATAATATTCATCAAATATATCATAAATCGAATTATATCTTTTAATTGTTCCTTTATTATCATATAAATGTATATTCTTTAATGACTTAGTAGTTGATAATTTAAATAAATCTTCAATTGTATCTGTATGTTTATCAACATTGCATTGAATATTTTGTAAAATATGTGGTTCAACTTTAATCACAAATTGAACACTTACATCTGTTGAATGATCTTCATAATCTATAATATAAAATTTTTGTTTCTTTGTTTTATCATATAGTAAACTATCTAAAAACTCTTTATAATTTTGTGTCCATTTTCCAATCGGTAATTCATTGATTACTAATGTATTTTTATTTATAATATTATATTTACCTTTTGTAACATACATTTTGTTATCTATTTTTTCAACTGTTCCAGTAAATCCTTTATACCATGGATGAATAATTTTATAGGGTTGTTTATTTAACTTATATTCAATATTTTGAATAATATCTTTAGGATTGTATTGTGGAATAGTTGTGCTAAACCCTGTTCCAATACCCTTCATTCCATTAACTAGAACCATTGGAATAATAGGAACATAATATTCTGGTTCAACTAAAATACCATCATCATCATTGTATTTTAGTAATGGAAAATCTGTTGAAGGATAGATTCGATCAACAATACGATTTAGTTCAGTATGAATATACCTAGGACTTGCTGAATCTGCACCACCCATAATCCTTGTTCCAAATTGTCCATTCGGTTTTAATATATTAATATTATTTGAACCTACAAAATTTTGTGCTAAACCGATAATAGTAGATTGTAATGAAGCTTCTCCATGATGATATGCTGCATTCTCACTTACATATCCAGCTAATTGTGCTACACGAATTTCTTTGTATAATTTCCTTTTAAAACTACAATATAGAATTTTACGTTGACTTGGTTTTAATCCATCACAAATAGATCCAATTGACCTTAATGTATCACTATTTGAAAAGTGAATTAATTCATTATCTACAAATTTTTCAATAGGTATATTATTTTCTGATCCATCAATAATATTTTTTTGATCATATTTATATAACCATTCTTTTCTCGAATCACTTAAATCTTTCTTAAATGCTAAATTCATTTTATCATCACTTTTATCAGTCCATTCATAATCATTCTTTTTCATATCTTTAAAATAATCACGTGCTTCTACTGCTGTGCTTGTCCCTAATCCCTTATAATATTTAGTGTTCCATTTTTGATAGTCTTTTGTTTTTTTCTTCCAATTCTCATAATCTGTTAAATTATAAAATGATTTGACTTTTTTACCTTTACTCACTTTAATAATTGGTGTAATCATTGATAATATATAATTATTCTTTAATAATGAAGGCCATAGTGTATGAAAGACATTTAATACTAAACCTTTAATATGAGAACCATCATGATCCTGATCTGCTAAAATCATTACTTTACCATACCTTAATGTTTTTGTATTTTTATAATCTTTACCTTCTTCTAATCCTAGAATTTTTTTTAGATTTGTAATTTCCATATTTTCTAGAATTTGTTTTTGTGATGCATCTTTAACATTTAATACTTTACCCTTTAAAGGAAATACACCATAATTATCTCTACCAATTTCACTTAAACCACTGATAGCCATTGTTTTTGCTGAATCTCCTTCAGTTAAAATTAATGTACATAAATCACTTTTTTTTGTTCCTGCATTATTTGCATCATCTAACTTAGGAATATTCCTTAAACGATTCACTTTTTGACCATTTGTTTTTTTTGCTTCTTTATTTAACTTAAAATCAGCAAATGAAATTACTTTTTCAGTAATATCTAATGTATCTACAATTTTCTTAATAAATTTATTATCAATCTCTGGTTTACTTCCAAATTTACTTTGGGGCGTAATTAATCTTTCTTTACTTTGACTATCAAATGAAGGATCTTCAATAATACTATTCACAAATACTTTGAGATAATTTTTAATATAATTTTCAGGTATAGTTTTCTTATGTTTACGTTTTATTGCTGTGGCAATACCACTTGTTAATTGTTTTACAATTACATCAACATGTTTACCACCTTTTTGTGTATAAATACCATTTACAAATGAATATTGTTCAAACTTATCTGTTTGACTTACAGATACACCTATTTCCCATCGAGGATGAATGATATTATATACTTTATCATTTTCTCCAATATATAAATCAATATATTTATCAAATGATTTTACTTTTAGTTTTTCTCGATTGTAATATACATTTAGACGTTTATCTGTTGTCCCTGCAATATCATAGACACGACGAATCATTAAATTTATCATATCATCAGTAAAATCATCTTTCATACCAAACTTCTTGAAATCAATAATCCATGAAATTTTTGTATATGGTTTACCTTTCACTTTAGTTACTTTTGGTTTATCTTTATGAGTCATATTATTCTTAAATTCTTGAATATATTTAAGACCTCGAATATGGTCAACAGTTTCAACACGAAACCATTGAGAAAATAGATTTACTAATTTTGCTCCAAAACCATTCTTACCACCTGTTGTTTTACCTTTTTTATTATAATTTTTTGATGTTAGTAGTTCTCCTAGAATTAATTCAGGAATCCATATAGGTTTACCTTTTTTATCTTTTTCTGTTGGATGTTGTGCTACATCAATACCATTGCCATTATTATAAATTGTCCACATTTTTTTACCTTTATCATAGTCTACTTTAATATCAGTAACTGGAATCACATTTTTATCTTTTGATTCATCTAATCTACTTTTTTGATCTCGTGCATTAACAAGGATTTCATCAAATAATTTAATTGTAGCTGGGACATATCTTGTATTTTGTGTCTTTATAACACCTTCTATAAATACTGGAAGAACATCTTCAATCTCATCAATACCACCTACATAAGTATCGGGTTCATCTAAGATTTGTTGTGATAATTCTTTTTTTTTATATTCTTCCAATGTCATAATTAAATATTATATTACTTTAAAGAAATATGTTTATATAATTTTCAAATTTTATTTATTTTAAAATTGCCATCCAAATTTTATTATAAAAAAATAGGAAACAAAACTTGTTGATTGCCATCCAAATTATATGAATTTTTTTAATCCTTCAAATCTTTCAAAGTTGTCTTTCATAATACTTTGTGAATCATTTTCATCTATTTTCTTTTCAATATATTCAATTAATTTTGGTGTCATATTATTTGCTTTTGCATGATTTAATATATCTAATAAATATGCTTCATAAGATTGTTGACATTCTAATATTTGAACTTTATTAAATATTTCAATTAATTGTAAAAATAATAATAATCCATTTAAACATGTTGTTGATATTGTAATATCATTTTTTAAACAAAAGTTCATAACAATATTAATATAACGATGTAATTTAGGAGGAATTACATTTGAATATTCATCAATAATCTCAATAATTTGTGTATTTATAAAATCTTTATCTATATCTGAATTATATGTTTTACTTAAATAATAATCAAAAAATTTTTGATTAATTTCTAATTTTTTATCTCTTGCTATAAATTCATTTAATATATCATATTCTTGTGAATCCATTGTAAAACAATATCCAAAATCATATACAACTAATGAACCATCTTTTATTTTCCAGTTTCCACTATGTATATCTCCATGTGTTAAACCATTTAAGCAACTATTATTTGTAAAAATAATTAATAACATTAAATATTTATATGATTGATATTCCCCTAAAACTTCTGGATCAAAATTATCTCCTTTAATATATTCCATAATCATAAGTTTTTCTGTACAATAATATACTTCTGGTATTAATATTTTATCTGTATGTTCATACATTTCACAAAATTTAATATTATTTTCATATTCAATTAATAAATTTAATTGATCTTTAATACCATTTATAAAATTATCAATATCATTTACTGGTATATATTTTTTATAATCTACAAAATACAATAATATTTTTATAAATATATTGAATATTACAAATTCTTTATAAATATGTGGATGTATTACTTTTAATGCATATTGTTTTTGTGTTTGAATATTTTGTATTAAATATACTTGTCCTATACTTCCAGAACCTAATATATCAATTATTTCAAAATTATCATATATAGATTGATTACATTCTTGCCAAAATAATCTTTGTGTTAACTTGATATCATGAACATAACAATCATCATAAACACTTTTAAAAATTTCATATAATAAAGTGTCCGGATAT
>CETY01026810.1_pt1 | contig 12098 bp, 18 predicted proteins | sample 361551 | NCBI WGS metagenome assembly CETY01 (sample SAMEA2623135, study PRJEB7988) | marine metagenome | biome: marine biome (ENVO:00000447); feature: deep chlorophyll maximum layer (ENVO:xxxxxxxx); material: "saline water (ENVO:00002010), including plankton (ENVO:xxxxxxxx)" | depth 45 m | reverse complement strand
ATAACTACCAGTAATTCAATGAGAGTAAAACCTTTGCGATTTTTCATAATAAATTCCTCTTATGTGGGGAAGTTTGGCGAGAGACTACGATTAGCCTTGATGTTGTATAATACCCTTTTCAATATTTCCGGCATGTTAGAAATTTGTTAGGAATTATTAAACAACCATCTGTCGTTATTTATAGTCCAATCTACAACTTCCCCAAGCCTATTATCTACACAAGAAGGCTTCCATCCCATCTTTTCCATTTTATTTCCGTCTAAAGCATATCTTAAATCATGCCCCGGTCTAGCCGTATGAAAATCTACCATTTCATATTTTAGTTCTTTATTTTGATGATTAGCTATCATATTAGCTAATTCTAAATTATCTATTTCTCTTGGCCCAACAATATTAAACTTGTGGCATTTCGCTCCACCAAAATCTTGTACTTTTAATTTAGTCTCATCGTAATTCATTAAAAACCAAACAGCATCAGAAACATCTTTAGCGTGGATATAATGTCTTGATCCAGCGTTGGTCTTTTCGGGATTGCTATGTATTGTTACTGTTTTCTCGCTAAGTATTTTAGATATACACATAGGTATAAATTTTTCTGGATGTTGTCTTTCACCAAATACATTCATTGTATGAGTAATGTAGCAAGGTAGTCCGTATGTATTTTCATAAGCTACAACCAATTCTTCTCCACCAGCTTTCGAGGCACTATAAGGATTGGTGGAATTATATCTATCGTTTTCTTTATATTTTATATTATTAGGGGCAGAACCGAATACTTCATCTGTTGAAAAATATATAAATCTTTCAAGATTATCGCAAGTTTTAGCATAGTCTAGGATATTTACTGTACCTACAACATTATCCATTACAAATTCCAAAGGGTTCGCTATACTTCTGTCTACATGACTGCCTGCTGCCATGTGAATTATATAAGATATATTATCTCCAATAGATTTAGAAATTTGAGAATTAATAGGAGCCTTTAAGTCATGAAATATAGTAGTTACTCTCTTGCGTTCTAATCTGTTTAATTCACTCGTAACTTCGTGCAGCCTATTGAGATTGCCACTGTAGTCTAATCTATCTAGAGTGATTATATCATAATTAGTATGTGTCAATATATAGTCAACAAAATGATGACCGATAAATCCTGCCCCGCCTGTAAGTAATATTTTTTTACGCATGGTATTAATATGAATATATGTGAACGGGACTTCCTGTTAGTTCTTCTATAAAAGTCATAGCTTCTTTTATATCATAAAAATCTGCGATGGCTTTTCTGCTTTTATGGTAGTCTTTTTTATATACTGCGAATATTCTATAGAAAGGCTCATCTAAACTAAATTCTTCTGTATCTAAAAAATCTTCTGCTGTTTTTAATGTTTCTATAATTGTTCCTCCATTGTAGTCGTTAAGTTCCCTACAGGTAACTAACTCAAATGCCTTAATTACAGAATTATTATTTGTATTTAATGCAAAAGCATTACACAGTCTGTTTGAGCGTTCCATCACTATTTTCCTGTTGTTGCTGTAATTCTAGTATTTGTGCTTGTGCTTTTTTTAATTGCCTAAGTCTTTCGGTTTCTAGATATTTAAAATATCCTAAAAAAACTTGTGAAGTAATTACGCCCATCCCTGCGATGAGCGTAACTACAATACCACATATAAATAAAGCAAAATTATCCATAATTATCCTTATCTGTCACATGCTGGACAAAAATATGTTCCTAAAGTTAAAATACTTGGAACCCACAATCCTACAAAGATTCCTTGTTGCTGTGCAACCGACTGATCTCCAAGAAACCAAATGGAAACACTCAAAAGAAAACTTGCAAATGCTGCCATCAAAAAATAATACTTACTATTCATTATCTATCTTTCTAGTTAAGGTAAAACAAAAAACGCTTTTGTATTTATTGAATAGGGCTGGTCGGACTCGAACCGACACTGTACGGATTTTAAGTCCGTTTTCTCTGCCTATTGGAATACAGCCCCTCATATTAATTCGTTCCAAAATGCTGGGCCTTTAATTTATTTATAATATTAACCATGTCATCTATATCGTTCAGGGTGGTGATTCTTGTTCTTCTTTCCATCCTCGGTAATTTTACATCTTTTTTTGATAATCTTTTTTTGATTCTAGAATATCTAGCCATAGTAGACGTAATTCTTTGACCTGTCTTTGAAGATACTTCAGCATAGGTTTTACTTGAGTATACTGCTTCTAAGAATTTTTCATTAGAACAATGGATTCTTTTTTTGTTCTTTTTCATTTCTTCCTCCAAATGTCTTGCTTCTCACAATTTTATTATATCATAACATATCGTCTTGTCAACAATAAAAACTTTAGTCTTAATCTTTTTTGTTTCCAAAACAAACACACCAATAGATAATATTAGAATCACTATAACGAAATCCACAACCGATACTATTGACAGATGTACTAAGTATATTCTTTCTATGACCGGGACTTCTTAACCAAGTTTTCATAACATCATCTTCTGTTTTTTGTCCATAAGCTATATTCTCAGACACTATAGAGAACCCTAGCTTCGTAATGTTTTCCATCTTGCTATGCTGCAATCTATTTTTTAAAGCCATAGTTTCAGCCCAATCATTAGCATAGTTCATTAAATTATTGTCTATCTTTAAAGTATCAATATTCCACATCCAAGCATTTTTAATCCTGGCTTCATTATGCAAGTCTATTAATTTCGAAAGATTAGGAATGTGCCATACACTGTTTGATTTATTCATTCAATGAATACTCCATCAAATTCTGTGATTAAAAAATCTCTGATAGGTTTAGCTTTCTCATGGTTTTGCAGTTTTTCTAATAAACTTTCTTGTCTTTCAGAAGGGAATATAAATCTTCCTTCAAAAAACACTTTTTCTGATCGAACTAAAAAAAACTTTATCGTATTTTTAAAATTAGGATAATCATCCCAATACTCTTTATCTTTTTCTTTAACCGCTTTAGCTAATGCTGTACAGTATATACTAAATTCTAAAGCCCCAGAAACACTATCTGATTTATCTTTAGACAATATCTTTTGATTATAATCATCTACTGCACATTCAGCACCGCAAATATAAGCACTCCATTCGTCTACAGGATATAATGCTACATCTCTCCAATGTTTTAATTGACTAACAAAATACAGAGAATAGCGATAGTCTCTTAATATGTTAGGTATATTTGGAACAATGTCTAACATATCTATATGAGGTTCTTTTAACCATAAACCTCTAGATGTTCCACAATAAAATCCTCTGTATCCTCTTTTACTATTACTTAAAGCGTTATTTATACCATGAACTGTTTCATGAACATTTGTGCTTCTTCCGTGCTTATCTCCGAAAGGCTTACTAAAACAACTTAATACTCTATTATATACAGAAGTTTTATTTAGTTTTCTTTTTTCTTCTAATACAAATATATCAATAGCTATTGATATTGATCTGGGTTGCATTTCCACAACAGTCTTAATGTTGTTATTCTCTTCACACAAAGCGGTAGTGAATGATATGAGAATAAATATTACGGTAAAGAGTTTAACCATTTAATGTAATCCTTGTTCCTATATCCTATTTTTCTAGAAAGTTCTTTTCCTTCTTTATCTACCAAGATAGAAGTTGGCAGGCTTCTTGGTCTGTATTTATTAATAGATTTTTGATTTGCACTTCTATTATCTGTGTCTAAAAAACAAACTATATATTTGTCAAACGGTTTTATAGATTTAGATTCTTGTTTTATTTTTTTGCAATAAGGACACCATTCTGCCCCGAATACTATAATCACTTTTCTTTTATGAAATTTTGCCAGTGCTTGTGATTTCTCTAAATCGTCATATATAAAATTTGATTCTAATTTGGGTGTGACCACAACTACAGGAGTGGGATTGTCAACAGGGCGATTGGGTTTTACTGTATCAACACAACCACCCTGTTGTTTAATGATTAGAGATAGTAATACAATTAGCACAACATAGAGAATTTTTTTATTAAACATAGAAGTCTCCTATTGTGCATTAAATTACTCTGTTGGTAATACGATACCCATTAATAAATAAACCCAAAACAAAATACTTACGCTGCACAATGCTCCAACAACGAAACCAATTCTAACTAATGCAGGATCAATACCCAAAGTTTCTGCTAAACCAGCACAAACTCCAAATATCATTTTGTTCTTACTTTTATGCAATCTGCTCATTTTAACCTCAATTATTCTAAAGATACAAATACTCTACAATAATAATACACCGAATAAGTGTTCAGATAGAGGAGATAGTCAAATTATTAAGTAGGGAAACATCTATACCATGAAGTATATATATGTTTTCTAGGGGCATGATTAAAGATAGTTCTTGCATAGTTGATTCCTAAGAGGCAAATTGTTCGACTTGTTTTAGATTTTTCAATAAATACTTAATACGCTGATTCTCTAATTCTAGAGTGCTAGCGATTGAATTAGCTTGGATAATTGCTTTATGTATGTCTTGTACAGTAGCTTTTTGGCTATTCTCAATATTATATTCTGACATTATATCTCCCTGTAGGATTTATGCAATAATTAATATTACACCGATACTATATATCTTTGGTCATTTTGAGCAAAAAGTACGCTACACTCAAATCTATCAGCACTACTATCCACCATACACTTAATACTTCCAGTAAAGTATGATTCATTTATTTTTTTTCCTAAAAATTTTTTCATAATTTTCACACCACTGTTTATAAGATACACTTTTTGGTCTGCTTATGTCGCCTTTACCATTTTTATTTTGACTCATACTCAACCTTCTAAAACATAAGACCAGTAACGGCTATCTTCTTTCTCTTGCAAGGCATCCCAATATACACATCTTGCGATATAGGAAGGAACTTTAAGTTTACCGCAGTTAACACTCCAGTGTTGTTCCATGCGTTTATATTTGGTAGCACCTTGTTTACTCTTATTATAGGTTAAATGCTCCATGCCGTAAAGTCTTAATTGGTGGACATCTCCACACAGAACTCTTGCAACATTTGGATGAATCATCTCTAGAGCAAAGCTAACTTTAGCCATACCAAGACCAATAATTTTTTCTACAATAGAATCTCGCTTCTTCACATGATACTTCTTTGTTGTCAAATAAAAGTCTGTAGGTTTAGCCCAAAACTGTGTGGCAAAGTCCCATATATACTTTGTTCTGTTGTTATAAAGACCAACACCAGAATGCTTTAGTTTATCTAAGAGTGTTTCTTTATTGTCGATCCAGTTTTCGTAGTTCTTAATGGCATTGTAGCCACGGCAATTCCCCTGCCAACTTGTATGAACAGAGCAATAAGCGAAGAGATAACGCCTAAAAATATCACCATCATTCTGTGGTCGTACACTCTCCCAATACTCCTTGTATGTGTCTACTTTATCTTTTGCAAAGTTGGAGAAGAAATCATCTGCTTTAGAGCGAGAATATGTAGTATTTTTTACTGGTTTAGTTTCCAAAGTATCCATTGTAGTCTCCAAAAGTTTTGTCCTGTGATACTAACGATTGTACACTACTATTATCGTCTTGTCAAGGAGTATTCTTGAACTAAAAACTATAATTGCCTAATTCTATGATTTTTGAACACTTTTCCTCCACTATTTTTTTTGTTTCCTTATTATAGTAATGTCTGTAGTGATATCTCAATGTAGCATTTTTGTGGGGTAAATTAATATATCTATAATTATTTTTCATTATCTTTTTACATATAGTTTGCATGTCTTCTTTTATGTTTTCAAATTTGCCAATGAAGTCAAACTTGTAATTGGTATTTATAAAATTTCCATCAATGTGAGGATATACATCTTTCTTGTATATAAATTCTTCAAAAGATTTGAAAGACCACGTTCCAACCCAATATGGGTTTGTTTTTGCTAGTACTTGAATATGATATTCATATGAAGACACCATTCTATCCCAAGGATTTCTTATAAAAATAAATTTAAAATATTCATCTGGTTGATACCCGTTGTTTTTTAAATAGTTCATGCCCTCCCTTAATGAAGAATGAGTCCAAATATTAGTATCAACTTTAGGGTTATTACAATCTGCTCTTGTCGTTTTGTTCTTATGGCATTGACCTTTGATGTTGACTTGAAATATATCGTTACTAAACATGGCAAGTCTTATTGATGTCCCCCCAGTTTTGGGCAAATGAATAAACATATATTTTAGATCGTGGGAAATAATCATTGGTTGTTTTAATATTTATATTCGTTAGCTAAAATCTGTACTGCCCCAGTTCTACTATCTTTGAATCTCTATTACTAATATACTCAATACTTTCATCGTCATAGTAATCTCTATAAGATTTATTTTTAGTGGTTTTATTGCTATGGGGCAATCTCCATTGCGTTATATTAGCATGAGGAAGTATTTTTTTGACAACTTTTTCAAAATCTTGTTCTATATTCTCTACTTTGCCAATAAAATCAACCATTAGTTTTCCATCCTCATCAAATATATAATCATGTGGAGTCCACCGATTACTTCTCATAATAAAATTTTTAGGCGGTTGATTTAGTGCCATTTCTATGTTCTTGATATTAAAATCTGTTGGGCATTTATTTTTGCTCATAACCTGTCGATGATATTCATACGCAGAAACTTCCCTCTCCCAAGGATTTCTGATAAAAACAAATTTAAAATAATCATCCCACCTATACCCTCTTTCATCTAAATACTTTTTAATATCACTTGCAGAAGAGTGCGTCCACAAATTAGTATCTACTTTTGGATATTTTTCTTTCCAGTTTATATCTTTTTTTGTGTGCCACATCGGGTGAATATCCGTTTGGAAAATAGGATTGGTTTGCAGCAATTCTCTTATTGAAGTACCTGCACACTTTGGTAAATGAATCCATATAAATTTTTTTCTATGAGATATTATCATTTTAATGTTTCTTTCTGGTTTTTTTCTAATGACTCTACTATATTTTTATTTTTATAGTACTTACTCCTATAATCATCAGAATGTGGTATATGAAATATTGGAACAAAATTTTTATTGAATTTTATTGTTATTCTTTGAAGTCCTATACCCTCTAGTCGTTTGTATAAATCGCAGTCATCGTATCCGTATCCATGTTGATTGCCCTGATATTTATTAACTTGAATTAAATGTTTTTTATCAATAAAACAAAATCCATTTAAGTTTTCTAAGAAACCAATTCCATTATCTTTGTTCTTTTCATTCCAACATCCAGTAATGAAACTTTTATCGCTATCAATAAGTAGCCAATCCGATAACAAATTATAAGGATTAATTATATAGTCTACATCAAGTTTTAAAATCATATCATTGGAAGTATTGTCTATAGCAATATTATAAGCCTTGGATAAATTAAAATATTCCTCACCCTTAACTTGTATGATTTTGATTCTTGGGTCTAAATTTTCAAAATATTCCTGATCAAAGTCATCCGATGAATAATCTACAATAACTATCTCTTTAATATCATTATGAATTAACCAAGAATTTATGGATGTTTTTAATATTTTATTTCTGTTTTTAGTAACTGTAACTACAGAAATATTTGTTTTTCTTTGCAAATTAGTTGGAGTTTTATCTGTTAATAATTCTAAATTAGTATGTCCAACAATACTAGATATTTCATTAAATGTACTCCAATTTGTACCATAAATTTTTCTAGTTTTAGAAAGCAGAAACATATCTATTACTGCTTCTTTTTGTAGTGGCTTATAGTCATTTACGGTTAAAGAGGGGTCTGTAAAATTTTTATTGCTAATAACAATGTTGTTGAATTTTTCTGTATAGTATTTTTCGGTTGCTTCTGAGTCTGTAGATAAAAAAATTGGAGTATCAGAGTATGCCCTTATAATATTTTCAAAATATTCGTCTTTAGATTCTTCGTAGTATTTAGCCCAAGGGCCAGTAATAGCATCACCCCTACGAATATGCACACCTATATAATTTTTATTCACATTGCATTGGTTTGTGTATTTTTTTAATTCTGGTGATGGATATATGTAATTTTTTAAAAACATATTTCTATGTTTAAGTTGAATATCAAATATCCAATCTATAGACGCATAAGAGTTTAAACAAAAAGTATTAACAGATTTTAATAATCCGTTTATATCTATATCTGCAACATACTTCAAAGTGTCTGGGTCTTGTGTAAATAAGTGATCTAAATTCAGAAATTCTTTAGCAGCATCGTTGTATTGTGTATCGCTAATTAGAGATATGTTCTTAGGTAGTTGACCCAAATCAAACAATTCACCAAAGGATTCATCAGAAAAACCCTTACTTTTAACCCAACATAAATATATTTTGTTGTATTGAAATTCTCTAGCAAAAGCATATGCAGAATCTAGCAGCAATAATCTATTGCCTAAACCTTGATTTGGTTTTAGATAAATGCAACGAAAAGGGCTGGGCATATATTTAAAATTATGGGTAATAGCCATTTAATATTTATATCCTAACAACTCTAATTCATCAGAAAGTTTTTCTTCTACCATACTTCTTGTCTCTTCGTCATAGTATGATCTATAATCTTTCCTTCTTATGCTTGCGTTGGATTTTTGAGATGTTATATCTGGATTAGGAAGTGTACATAATTTTTCTGTAGCATTTGGTAGGATTGTTTTAACTATGTGTTTGAAGTCTGTTTCTAAGTTTTCATACCTACCAACAAAGTCTACTAAACATTGTTTTGGTGGTTTTGAATAAAAATACTTTTGTTGATGATTCCAGTGTTGACATTTTCTTGCGACAAACTCTTTAAATCCACCGTCTGTCTCTGAAAGAATTAATCTAAGATGGTCTTTATCCCCAAGATAATCCTTATCATTAAGCTGATTCTGGACAACACTTCTTCTCCATTCATATCCAGATACAATTCTGTCAAATGGATTACGAACAATACCAAACTTAAAATATCCATCCCAGTTCCAGCCCATTAATTCAAAATAAGCCTTTATCGTTGTTGCAGTAGAATGTTGTGGAACAGCACACAGTTCTTCTTTATGTTGTTCCCATAATTCTATGGTTACACTTTTGCCCCAATGACCGATTAAGTCTGTTTTAAATTCTTTAGTCCAACGAAAATGTTCTCGCATAGCAGTACCAGCGCATTTATCGTTATGTATAAACAGAAATTTATTTCTATGTGATATTACCATAATATTAATACCTATTTAAGTCGAATTGATGGTCACTAATAAATTTATTAGCATTTTTTCTATTCCAATAATCTTCTACAGGGGTAACTACTAGATGACTATACCAGTTGTGTGTTCCAAATTTTTCACAATAATAATCGTGAATAGCAATAGCTTCATCTGTACTTTTAGTATTATGGTCATGTTCAGTAGTTTTATGACAGTGTTTTATAATTATATCATTACAAAGATTCCAAGCTCGATATTGTTTAGATTTGTAAATACAATAATCTAAAACGACATCAGAATAAAAAGTACCTATGATAATATCATCTGGTAATAATTCAAAATCATCTAACATAGGGGAAGTAAATATCCAAGCATCTTGAGAACAAAAAGCATCTCTATGCCTATCTTGTAATAGACCTCCATCCTCTTCGTGTCTCGTTAATGAAATAATCTCTCTAGGAAACAAGCCTCTTATTTTATGTAAATCTTCATTAAAAAGAATATCATTATTTGCCACTATACACTGTGTATTAATAATGTTTTTATTTGTATAAGCAAATATTTTTTTAAAAGACATTCTGCGTATAGTATTATTTACAATTATTTTTTCTTCATAATCTTTTTTTAATTCATAAAACTCTGGAAAGTCTTCGTAATTTTCTAAAAAGATATGAACCTTAGTGATATATTTATTTTCTAAATTTAATTTTAAGCAGTCTAGAATCTCTTTGGTTCTTTCTGGTAGTGGGTCTTTGTATAGATTAATAACTAATTCAAAATCTGATTGACCGTATTTTCTATTCATATAATTTATAGTACGATCTACATTACGGTCTTTTCTATTTTGCCCTCTCACACGATTGCTATGAGGATTGTGATAAACTGGAACATGATTAGATTCAAAATCAATATCTTTTCTAACAACTCCCAATTTCTCTAGCTTTTCAAACATCTCACAGTCTTCTCTGCCATAATTATCAATGTCTTCGTTGTATAATCCTGCGTCTATAAAAAACTTTCTATGGCAACATATAATTCCGTTCAGATTTCTCATAAATCCAAGATCATTATCTAAATAGTATTGATTCCAGTTCCCTGCCACAAATTCTCCCGGCGATATATTGACTAAACTTGTTAATGGAAGATAAGGATTTAGTATGTAGTCTACATCCATCTTTAATATTTTTTCATATTTAGCAGCTTTTATTGCAATATTAATAGGCTTACTGGCATTATAAAACTTTTCTTGTTCTATTCTTATAACTTTAATTCTTTTATCAATCTGTTCAAGATGTTTTAAACTTTCTTTAGACGACCAATCTACAATAATAATTTCTTTAATTTGTGGTTTTAATAACCAAGACCTTAAACTTACACTCAGCATTTGTTCTCTGTCTTTACAACTGACAACAACAGATATATTCTCAAATAAAATATTTGGATCATATTCTTTCACATCTTCATAATGCTCATAAGGTAAATAAAAATTATTTTTACCATAATTTACCCAGTGAAAATATAACCTTTGTCTTTCAGTAAATCCATTATCTTTGCAGTATGGTTGATAAAAATCTTCTACTTCTGGGTACTCATTAGAATAAAATTCTTCATCAAATTCTTTAGCGATACTATTCTTTTTATAAAATTCATCTATTGAAATTGTATCACTCATAGTATTCCCCTAATATAAACTTAGTACCAGTAGTGATTGAGGTTTGCTCACTAACTTTATAATCTGATCTTTTTAAAACGCGAAAATCTAGACTCACCCTAGTTTTTCCTGTGCGATTTGGTAAATTACCATGAGTGCATTTATTACCATTGAACATAAAGACTTCTCCCGGTTCCAATTCTATTTGTTTAAAATCTTTTAGTCCCGGTTCGCTTTCGGTGATAATTGTATTACTTTCAAACATTCTAGTAATAGGTAATAAAAAATTTATTTCACCATCTGGATGATTAAACTCAGAATCCGTATGCCAAGCACCAACAGCTAAATTATTTGGTAAATGAACTCTAAACGTAGGCCATTTTTGATAGATAATAGGTTCTTGGATTTCCGATTGTATAAATTCTCTTATAAAAGACTTGTAAATATGAAGAAAGTCTTCCCATCCACTTCTCATCTTATCATAGAAAACTTGATGATATAAAGTATCAGAGTCTTTTGAAGGTTTGTCAAAAAAACTATATTGTTTTTTGTTTTTATTATGTAATAGTTCTAATTTATGACCATCAAATAAATTTGATATATATTCTACAAAAGGATAATCCGATTGATTATATTTAAATATCTTATACACTTCTGATTTCGCCATGCAATACTTTAAATGTTGGAAATCTAAGACTGATACCTCCATCCTGATTCTTAGTCTCTTCAAAATATTGTACGGTTATAATCTTGCCTAAGATAGCATCAGGGTTTTTGTAAAAGTCCTGTCTTTGCTCTATAGTAAACCCACTACCTACTCTGACAAGGTGATCTTTATGCTTAATATAAACACAGGATAACATATCTTCAGAGCATTCCTTGCCGTTTAGTGTCAAAGGAAACATTCCCATCTCTGTATCTATCACCTCATATTCCGCATCATGGAACGTCTTTACTTTTAACAAATCTTTACTGCGTTTACCTTTGTATGCTACATTCTTACGAAGCATAACACCTTCCCAACCCTCATCATCTGCTTTAGATACCCACTGTTGGAAATGTTCATCATTATTTACTATCTCCATTTCTAATGCAGATAGACAGGGGCATTCATTATCTTCCATAGTAAACAATAATTCTTTATATCTCTGATATAGATTATGTTCACTCTTCTTAGCCTTAAACTCATCTTGAGTCATCATGTCAAAAATTTTATAAGAAGGATTTTTAATAGTGTGATCTTTCTTACGAAGTTGTTTCATGATGCCTTGAAA
>CETY01065770.1_pt1 | contig 12102 bp, 11 predicted proteins | sample 361551 | NCBI WGS metagenome assembly CETY01 (sample SAMEA2623135, study PRJEB7988) | marine metagenome | biome: marine biome (ENVO:00000447); feature: deep chlorophyll maximum layer (ENVO:xxxxxxxx); material: "saline water (ENVO:00002010), including plankton (ENVO:xxxxxxxx)" | depth 45 m | reverse complement strand
TTATTCTTATCAAATGGTTGTGGATAATCAAATATTATTGGTTTATTCAAAGTATTTGGATTTTCTTTCCATTTTTTGTTAAGGTGTAATGAGAGATTATATAGTAATAAATAACCTTCTTGATGGAGATCTTTTGCTAATTTGGTTGTTTCTCTAAGATCTTTTGAATTTATAAAATTATTAAATTTTGCTGCATCAATATATTTTCTTTCATTTGATTCGGTACCCAATGATTGAAATAAATTTACGGATTTTTGTAAATATCCTTGTGCTTTATCAAAATATTGATTGTAATGAAAGAGTTCTTCATTTTCGAGTGTATTGATTGTTTTTATAAATCTTTCCCAATAATACATTCCTTCTTTAAAATTGTAGGGGCTTTTTTTTTTATATTTCTTTTTTATCTTTTTAAGGATATTTTCAATATTATTATTGTAGTTTAAAATGGGTTTATTTTTATTCCCTTGATTGATTATTTTTTGACTTATATTTTTTTTAATTTCTCCATATTGATTAATAATAAAGAATAATACAAGGATACTTATTAACAACTTAGTAGTAAGATTATTTAAAAAAAATAATAAAATCAAAAGAATAAATACTGTAATTAATGTATTTTTATTCTTAAAATCTATTTCAGGAAAATGAATCATCGAGTTGATATATTAAAGAAATATAAAATAATTGATAGTACAACTAAAATAATACCAAAGTATAATAAATTATCTTTATTTCCTAAGTAAAGCATGAAAGCAACAATATATTTTTTAAAATTAACATAGAAACTTTCTTCTTCGCCATATAATTTAGATTCTAAAGTAACTTCATGTATTTGATACATATAATCTTTTGAAAAATTACCAATCATATCAACAGTATTTTCTATAATTTTATTTAAAGTGAGATCAAGTATTGTTTCTCTATTTTTTTGTTCGTATTCTTTCATTATCTTTTTCGTTGTTTCTTCTTCAAACTCTGAATAAAGTGGTTTATTTGTTTCTTCATAACCTATTAATCCTGGTCTTGATTCTGTATCTTCAATCAGTGCCATATATATTAATGATTTATTTTAAATATATGGAATTAAATGTACATTCCCTAAAAACATTCTACGACAACAATATTTATCAATTCCCAATTTATCAAGAGCTTTTCCTTCAATTGATTTCTTAATACGACCTTCTTTAACATCAATATATTCAATATCTAGTTCAGATTGAACTGTCTCATTTGAATCTTTTTTTCCTTCTAATGCGAGTTTAACAAATGGTGTCCACTTATCTCCTGTAATATTTCCACAAGTAAAACAACGGATTGGTATAATCATTTATAATATATTTATACTATATTTTTAAATTATTATCAAATTTTATTATTTAATAATAATTATTTAATAATAATTTATTAATATTATAGAAAATGTTGGTTTATCCATTTTTAGACAAAGAAAAAAATATGCTTCTTGAACCTTTATCCTGCATATTTCGAATGATCCTTCTTAATTATAAAAATGAAGGTGTTAAAATATCAATTGTTAATAATTCAATCCAATACAATGAACCTTCCTATTATCAAGGTTTTTTTAGAAGTGTTAATGGAGATACAAGAGAAGATTTACATAATCTATACAATCCATTCTTAAAAGCATTTGAATGGTATTCAGTCAAAGAAAATGAAAAGTTTAAATATTTTTATCAAAAATGCAATGATGGATTAACTAAATTGCTCAAAAGTTATGATAAAGGAAGTATTATTCATTATACTTTAACACATTATTGTAAGATGTTTAAAGATGTGATTGATCAAAAAGATATTGAAATTGAAGGAGAAGAAGAATCTCCCTTATTGGATAACTTTCAATCTTTCTGGAAAAAAGAAGAAATTACAATACTTTATCGTATCTTGACATATCTAGATACATGTGAAGATGAAGTAGAAAAAGAAACATATTTAGCAACAGTAAATAATATACTTACAATGAAAGAAAAGAAAGTTTATGATTATATTTATAAATCAAGTACAAGTTATAATTAACTTAATGGGGGAAAATCATCTTCGGATGTAATATCAAATGTAGCTCTATCATCCCCTACAGTTGTTTCCTCTTGTTGATCTCTATGTTTCAAAACATTAATATGTTTGAACTTTTTTTCATATTTTTTAGGTTCATAATCATTTACTTCGTGGTAAGTAGCATTGATTTCCTTTCCATCCAATCCATACCGATCAAACTTGTATGCATCCAAGGAACGTGGAAGGATACCCGATTCTAAATTAAACTTACCTAGACTTCTTATTGGTCTTTCTAATTGAAAATCAATATCAATATAGTTACATTTTAAATTGAACTCTGTAATAATTTCTTTTTTTAAGGATGATATACTATCATTAAGCGCACATTCTATCTTTTTTGTAATGTTATCATCATTAGTAATTAAAAATACTATCATATAATCTATTATAAATTATAAAAAAAACTTTAAATATTTATTTAGTGTTTATTTAGGGTTTATATGTACACCCTTGTCCTCCTTTCTGTGAACGTCTTTTTGATTTTCTCTTTGATGATTTTCTCTTTGATGATTTTCTCTTTGATGATTTTCTCTTTGTAGATCCACGTTTCTTCTTTTCTTCAATACGTACAGGTCCAAAAGTACCTTTCTTGAAAGTCCATCCAGCTCTCTTAAGGTTTTTAGTCTTCTTGGCGGATTTACTTGCTTTTTTTGATTTAATATTTCCATTTTTATCTTGAAATAATGCTGATTTTTTTAATCCACCGGGGGTTTCTCTTGCGGTACCATTCCATACTTGTCTTTTGGATCCAACTCTTTGTTTAAACATTTATACTATATTCAATATTTTTTTTAAATTTGATATTTCATTAACGAAACTTAATAAAGTATGTAATATTACCATTTTTCAATATGACCTGTTGGAAGAAGAAATCTCGTAATAAAGTTTATCCACAAGAAGAAGAAGAAGAAGAAACGGCCATTGAAATACCGGATGAAAGATTGACCGCGGAATTCATGGATAAGTTTGAAAAAGAAGTCATCTATTGTGGAGGATGTAAGACACCATTTAATATCCAATCAAAAGAACTTAAAATACATTGTAATATCTGTAATCGATTCTTCCATTGTAAAATTGCAGGTGAATGTTTAGGTAATGATTGTCATATAAATGGACATAGAGCACGATATTGTTATGATTGTGTTGGTAGAATAGTTACTAAAGATACTTGTTATTGTAAAGATTGTTTGAGTGATAATTAAATCATCGTATTATATAACATCCGGTTTAAGTTATTAAAAATTTCTTTATAAACATCCATAAGTATATAATAATATTTATAATTGATTGAGTTATGTATCATTTGTATTGTTTGAAGGTATGTTTTTACTTTAATTATATCTTGAGGATCATTTATTTTTTTAAGTTTGTAGGGTTCATCTATTGAATATCCAATTAATTCAGATAGATTATTAAGTACTGTAATATATCTTTCACCTTCATTTTGATTAAAAAGAGTTTTTTCAATTGTTTTAATACTATTGAGGAATAAGAAGCTATTTTTAAATATCCTTATATTCCATAATAATTTTTTATTTTTTTCATCAATAGAATTAAAATTGGGTACACTAACAATTTTTCTATCTTTATGGATCATGTTATTTAAAACTGGTTCAAAATTTTTGAATACCTTATAATTTTCATAGATAGATTTATGATTCCCAATAATTTCTGGTAATTCTCCTCTCATTAAATTACGGTAATCAATATTTCCATAAAAAATAATATTCCCTTTATTATCCATCCCTCTTCTCCCAGCTCTCCCGGACATTTGTAAATATTCTTCTCGTGTAAATGGTTTATTAATACCTAGAAAACATGAGGTCCTTACAGGTAGATCAATTCCAAGACACAATGTTTTATCAGAAATAACGATCCCAATTTCTTTATCGGAAAGTAATTTTTGAAGGATCCAATTATATTCATCCGGCATATTTTCAATATATAATCCAATACCTCTTTTTAACATTTGAAATAATGGGCTTTCATAGGATATTTTAATCCCTAATGTTTTTTTAATTTCCCTCCTGATATTCCTTATTGTATCAGCATCCATTGGTTTATTTGTTTTGGTAAAAATAAATTTCTTATGTTTCTGAAAAATATCTTGTAAATTAAAATCAGGATTCATAATAAATTGATTCATCTCTTCTTTTAGATTACTAATTTGAAGGTTAATTAATTGACTTTCATTATCATTTGATTTAAGATATTTAATTTTTTGTTCATAAAAATCAATTACACTCGTAATGAATGAATTTTTCTCACGATTGTCAAATATATCCATTTTTTCTTTGATCTCAAAATTAGGGTTTGTTGAATGAACCTTAATATTTGATTTGTAAATTTCACGTTTCGTTAAATATTCTTGAAATAGTTCATCTTTTTTCTTTAGAATATCATAATGATAGGGATATTCTTTTTCTTCATTATCATTTAATAATTTATAAATATGATGAAAAATACCTTTACATACTTGTTCATCGGTATTAAACATAATCATTGGAAACATGTCCTTCTTTTTTACATTATGGATAAAATCAATTATATTATCTTCATCTGATACTTTTACATTTTCTTGAAAATGGTCAAGTACCTCTTTAACTTCATTAGGATACTTAGAATTAAAATCAACTAATTTTTGTTTAATAAACCTTTCATAGTCTCTACAATCATTTAGTGTAACTAATCGTTTATCAAAATAATCATCTGGAGAGCATCCATCAAGGATATCTGTTTCTTCATCTATTTCTTCAAAAATATTATCTATTTGTTCCCATAAACAAGCACAATCATTTGGTGTGTAAGTGATTGGACTCTTTAAAAAATTATCATCAATTTTATCAAATCCCGATAATGGATGTAGTTTCTTGAGTTTATTTTCATTCCATATCCACCTTTGATGATTAATAAATCGTTGATTATATTCAATATAATTAATTTTTTTATCTGGATTAATTTTCTGAAATATTTCTTTTAAGAATTCTATATTCTTAATTGTAGCTGATAAGGCAAGGAAATTACAAGGGATCATTTTTAATAGATTTTCATATATGTCTCCATCTTCTTTCTTATTGAGGTTATGGATTTCATCAAATACTACATAATCAAAATTAGTCCCTATATTAAGTATATTATTTTCAACCTCAAAGGGTGTTCCAATAAATATATTTGTTTTGGAATCATAAGAATAATGTGAAAGATTATCAACTAAGAAGTGTACTTTATATCCCATATGGATAAAATGAGAACCTACTTGATAAACAACTGGTTTTGCAGGACATATATATAATATCTTTTTATGGAAAATACCAGATGACATAGCAATAAATGATTTACCAGATGATGTAGGTGCTTTAACAATTACACTTTCTTTCTTTTTTACATGATTAATTACTTTTATTTGCCAATCTTCAAATGAATATGATTTTTTTTCCCAATAATTAAGGGGTGGTAACATATCACCAACTTCTTTCATCATATAAAGGTGATAATCATAATTATCTAATAGATTATCAACCTTATTAACTATTTCATTATTCTTAATTTTATCTTTTAAAGAAAAAAAGAGTAAAATAATATATTTCATATTTTCTTTTTTATTTTCCCAAAAATGAGACAGTAATTTTAGTTGATATTCAAGAATACCTTCTTCTGTTTTTAATTTTGTTAAAGGATAAAATGGATCTTCATTAATCGATGATTTGAATAAGTATTCAATTTTATTCTTATCATCTTCTATATTTTCCTTCATTCTTTTTTCATTTTGTGCTTGAATAATAATATCTTTTTTCTTGATTACTTTTTTTTTATTCTTATTATAATTTTTTTTCTTATTTTTATGTTCATATTTCTCAACGCTATCTTCAATCATATGTTTCAAATTAACATTAATATTTGATGATAGATCTCTCAAAAAAATAGAAAGTTGTTGTTTATCTATTTTTTGTTTTTGAATAAAATTCATATTCTATTTAACCTATATAGTTATATAGCAAATGTTTTAAATAACTTATTTACAACCGTAGTGTATTAATTCTTGTGATTTATCTATAGATTTAATTTTATAGGGTGTTTTACAGAAAATCTTTTTATTTTCAGATTCTTCATTACTACTACATTTTAGAGTTCTTTCTCCACAATTATCACTATTAGAATTACATTTATCAAATGATAAGTTATATAATTCTTTAATATTATTTGGAATATCACAAGATACAGGTAAACATTGACCATTAAATTGAATTCCATCTTCATTACAGTCTATTAACATTAATTCAGTATCATTTTCATCAGAAGGTAAAAAGGAATATCCAGGAGAACATTCAAAATTAAATGAACAATCATTTATATTTCCGGATGTTATACATTTATTTTCAATTGTATCGTCTTTATTCTCAAGTATTAATTGAATAAGGTTTTCTTTTGGTGAATTATGATTTAATAGAGTATCTGTGCCTTCTTTATTTGAGATAGTTAATGAATTATATTCATCTATTAATTCTTTAATTGTTTTTTTCATATAGGTTGATATATTATTTGTACCACTGACATGTTTATGTACGATATTATTTTCCTTTATTTTGGAAACATCACATTGAATGGGCACACAACATTGAATTGAATTGAATGATTGTGTTAGATCATTATTAATATTTGTAAAATGATTATCACATTCAGCCACATCATTAGTCCATCGAAAACCATTTTTACAAGAACCCTGTTTACAATTAATATTATATTCTAATGGATTTGTACATCTATCAGAACTTTCTTGTTCACCATAAGGACAATTACATTCATTCCCTGTATGTTGGATACACTTTAATGGATTATTAGTCAATACATATCCATCATTACATTTATTTAATTTACAACTCTCTATATCTACATCAATATCAGGAGAGTGACTAATCTGAATATTACAATCATCGGAAAGGACTTCTGTTCCATTATCACACGAACACGATTTTAACTTACATTTTCCTAATTTAGTGGTGTCTTTATCATCTAAGATAATTGATGATCCTGGTGGACATGAACAATTTAGATTCTTCTCATAATTACAACCATCTAATAAATCATACACATTTTCACCATCTACTATTTTAACGGTTTCATTATTTAATTGACACCGACATACATTAATATCTAAATTACATCTTTCTTGATTTGAATCAACATCTAATGTTGAACCAATACAATACTTATATTTAATTTCTCCATCTTTATATTCACACGGTTTTCCTTCCCCTTTCTCATTACTAACTTCTTTTTTAATGATTCTATATTGTTTAGATTTAATACCACATCTATTTTCTAATAAACCACACGTTTCTGTATTCCAAGGTGACCATTCCCCTTGACAATTATTTTCTTCTATAAATTCACGCCCTTCAAACTTATCTGAAAATTCTTTTATAACTTTTTCTTTTGTGGGTGATTTCTTATCTTCTTTTGGTACCTTAATTTTAATTTCATCGGTTTTTACTTCTGGCTTTATTCTATCATATTTAAACCTTTTTGGTAAAATATTTTCATAGGGTTTATAGTCACCAATTGACCTTTGTTTTAATGGATGATATTTCTTTTTAGTTTGAATTAGGTCTTCTCCAGGACAGAGGTTAATTGAACCGGCTTTTTGAGGATCAATTATAGTATTATATCTTGAAGTCAATTCTTTTAATTTTTCATTATAATCTTTTTCTTGAATATATCCTTCATAGACACTATCTTTATTAGATAATTTAGAAATTAAGAATGAAATTAGAATTAGTATGATTATATATTTAAGAATTTCCATATCTATTATATATTATAATATGTTAAAAAAATTATATCAAAAAGATGGAAATATATTCATAGATCCATCAGATGATATAAAATTTGGGTTTTATGTCATCCATAATTTAAGGAAGGACTTTCAAAATATTAATGATTATAAAAAAGGATATTATCAATCATTGGGCATGGTCTATAAAATCAAATAGTAACATTTACTTTGAATAATTTTATTAATTGTGTGATAATATATGAAATAAAGATTAGTAATATTATTTTTGTAAAAATGTTTTCTTCAAAATCTCTAAAAAATTCTTTAACACCTAATTTTGGTAATTTAATTTCCATTGTTTTTTGTGTGAATAGATTTGAGTGGATCTCTTTTAATAATTTTGTATTTTTATGTAATTTATCATTGCATTTTTTACTTTCATAGTATTCTGAGAGTTCAATTACTTTTTCAATAATATTTGGTAGATGTTTCAGAATACGGTTTGTAATTAATCTCATTTTATCACTATAGTTTTTATCATCTACATTGTCTGTATTCAGTTTTAAGAATTCTCCAACTAACTTTGTTGGATTTGATGTTAATCCAATTTTACATATTTCATCTGTTAGATAAACGATATCTAAACAAGTACTAACATCAGAAGTATCTATAATCAAAAACTTTATAATTTTTGCTTCGATATATAATAGTTCTTTACGATTCTTAGGATCACCAAGGTCTGTTAAATGTTCCATTTCATTTATTTTTCTTATGTATTCTTCATCATCATGTTCCGTCATCATAATTCTATTCATACATATTTCAAAATCTCTATTAGTTACTTCATCTGTTTTTATTCCAAAGAATTTTGCCATTGTAAAATTACTTGTAGTTCCTTTTATTGAATCTTTTGTAAGATTATTTTTCATTAACCAATCATATATCTCTTCAGAAACCATATTATCAACTGTATGTTCGGGTAATACATATTCTAATATTCCACCCGTCATTCTATGGATATTTTCAAGGGTTTGATATTCTTTAATTGTATCAGGTAAAGGGGATTTTAATTCTTCTTCAGATAATTTATCTCTTTCCCACCATTCAAGTTCAATACCATTCTCGGCAATTGGGATTGTATAATCATTGATAGTAATCGCATTTCTTTCGGAATTAAATGAAGTTTCAAACTTTTCTTTTAATTTATCAGTCTCTTTTAATGCTCCCCAATCAATACCTTTTTTAGAGATTTCAATATTTTTCTGAATAATTTGACGTAGGACATTTTTTTCAGGGATATCAGGAAAATTAATTTTATTCTCTCCTTCTGGCCTTAGAAGTAACCCACATTTTAAATTTAGATTCTCAGGATAATCATCTACACCATATTGACGGTATTCTTCTTTAATCATATCTTCATTTGTCGCATTATTTATATAGGATTCTAATGCATCAGGATTATCATTTAAATAACGAAAGGAAGGGTTTCTCCCTTGATTATCATAATGTTCAGAAGGATGATCAGTATAAACGTCTTTAATAAATGGATATTGACAATGGCTTGGACATTCAACTTTGACACAGTTATCACTCTCATTTTGTGGAGCACTCCCAATTTCACCTCCAGTTGGTTTACAAGGAATATCAAAATTATCCTTATTTACCCATTTAGAACATGTTTGTTTATTTGAATCATATTCACTAATTATATATTTACATAGATTACAATCATTCATAATATATATTAATGTATATTTTAATTATTTAATAATTTTTTAATTTTTTGTTGAGCAGTTTCTAAGTAACGCGAATGTTCGATTATATTTAATAAGTCTTTATAAAATTTCTTATCTTTTGAATTATAATGTGAAATTAGAATAGAATCCATTCTTTTTCTTCCATGAATACGGAAATCATAATCCTTCATAAAACTCCGCCAATCAATATCTAAATCAACAGATTTTACAGTTCCACAAGAAGTTTTAAAACTATTGTAATATTTATTTGGTAAATGCTTTTGAAGGTTCTGAGCAAGTCCCTTTTTCCAAGGGGCAATTTGATACCATACACGTTTCTTTTTACAACAAGATATTATATCTGTTAAACTCTGATCACCTGTAACTAATATATCTCTAATACTGTCTTTCATAAGGGAAATAAAGATTTCTCTTTTCTGTGGTAAAATATCCGCGCGGAAGGTTATTCTAGATTTAGAGTTTTCCTTGTCATAAATTGGTCCTGCGCTTCTTCCACCTTCTTTATCAATAAAATAAATAGAGTCATAATACTTCTTAATTACTTTAATAATATTTCTTCTAAAATTATCATTTTCAAATACCTCTTCATCTATCCATTGAGGTATCACAACCTGAAATTTAGAATGTTTTTTATGGTAATTTTTACATATCATTTCAATATATGATAAAAAACAGGACTTTGAATGGACCCCCCAATTTGGAGATGGTTGAATATAAACTAAAGCATATGGTTTCTTAATTAATGTTTGTTGTTTATATTTAAAATCATTCATTAATAAACCAAGTTGGCCTTCCCCGACACCAATAGGGAATGTATAGGGTGGATATTCTCCATTATATTCACTGACACTAAATGTATTAAAAACATTCGCATATGGTACTAATTTTTTAAAGGTTTTAATATTAAATACTTCATTAATAATCGGAATAACTACCATCAGATCAAACTTCTTAGTTTTCTTTTTGAACTTTAAATTATCAAAACTCTGACATTCGGAACCTTCTTCTTCGTCCCATATAGTGATTGCTTCTAATTCAACAATATTTGTATTTGATAATCCTAAATCCTTGTATTTTTGAGGTCCAGTTGTACAAATTGTTACATTACTTGAAGGATACCATTGTTTCAAATAGTCATGGAATGATTTGGTTACAATAATATCACCAAAACCACCGCAAGGGATATTAAATAATCCAATTGATAAATTATGATAATGTTTTTTCTCTACTTTATGGGAATCATAATATTTCCATAATATATCATATAAATCTTCAAAATGGTTTGCTTTCTGTGAAATTTTATAAATAGACTGAAGCTCACTCATATAATATAATATAATATAATATAATATAATATATATTATGGACGGTGGTAAGTTAATAGCAAGTGGTTCCGATAGTTGTGTATTTATACCAAATCTCCCTTGTCGTAGTAATAGTATTATTAATAAAAGAAAAGTATCAAAAATAATGTATAATCCAATGGCTAAATTAGATAGTCAACACGAAAAAAAAATGAATGAAGAAATAAAGAAGATTAATGGTTATCAAAAATGGGCGATCATTTTCGATAAATATTGTAAACCACCTTCATTGGATAAATTATTAGAATATGATAAAAAAGGAATTCAAGATTGTATTTTTAAAGAAGCAGGTTTTGAAAAAAAACAAATAAAAGAGGCAATTCAATATTTTGATAAAAATAGTTATATGATGAATGGTATATATGGAGGTTCAACACTTTTTGACATATTTAAAAAATCTTTTAGAGAAGGTTTAAATGCGAAACAAAAAGATAGAATATTCTTAAACTTAATGGGAATGATGGAACCATTATTCTTAGGTTTGAAGGTAATGGATGAAAATAATTTTATTCATAATGATATTAAATCTAATAATATTGTTGTTCATGATGGAGTATTTAAATATATTGATTTTGGTCTCTCAAATAAATTATCAAATAAAAAATTTTTCAAAGAACGTTCATTAAACGAATATAATACAGGGCGTATTTATCAACACTATCCATTAGATTATATATTTTATTATGCTCCTAAAAAAGGTTTAGATAAAGAATTAGAATATAATGAAACAGGACAGGTAAGGGCGAATTTTAATTATTTAGAAGCGGTAAAGAAAAGTTTCGGAGAAGACCTTTATGATTCATACTATTCTATATTTAATGCTTTAAAAAATAAAAAAATTAGTCAAGATATAATGATAAAAAGTATTGATACATATAGTCTTGGTATTCAGATACCATTATTAATGGTTTTCTATAATAATTATGGACTCCTAGAAAATCCAACTCAATTAATACTAGATTTTTATAGTCTATTTGGTTTAATGACAAAATCATTATCAAACGAACGTATCAGTCCATCAAATGCTTATGATTACTTTATAGATTTACTAAATAAATATAGTATATCAAATGTACCACGTAAGAAGGAGGTATCACGTAAGAAGGTATCACGTAAGAAATCACGTAAGAAGGTA
>CETY01197891.1_pt1 | contig 12120 bp, 13 predicted proteins | sample 361551 | NCBI WGS metagenome assembly CETY01 (sample SAMEA2623135, study PRJEB7988) | marine metagenome | biome: marine biome (ENVO:00000447); feature: deep chlorophyll maximum layer (ENVO:xxxxxxxx); material: "saline water (ENVO:00002010), including plankton (ENVO:xxxxxxxx)" | depth 45 m | reverse complement strand
CTCAAGTAAAGCAAAGAAGAAAGAGGAAAGTTAAAAATGAAAAAGAAGATATACACGAAGAAGTTTCTCCTGAACGAGCTTTATCCGATTGAAGTTATTAACGTTTATGATTTTATTAAAGATTACAAGGTGGCAAAAACAAATAAAAGCAACACAGAATTAGATTTAACAAGCCAGAATAATAGTTATTATATAAAAGAAAAAGGTAAATATTATTATGGCAAAAAAAGACGATGTTATTCTGATTATTGCTAAGTCGTTTTCTCAGGATCCTCTTACTCCTGAAGAATGCAAAATAAGCTGTCAAATTACACTATCAGAATTAATAAAAGATCATGGTTTAAATGACATACAGGCTAGTCAAGTTATTAACTGGTGTGTTATTTCAAATAGAAAAGCTCAAAATTATAAAGAAGAAGTTTTAGAAGAAAATATATTTGATTCTTTTAGAACACAAGGTTCATTAAAAAAGAAAAAATCAAAGCAAGCCTTAAAACTTTTAGATGAAGAAATTGATGTTTTTGTAGGCGGTAATACTACTAATAGTATACTTTTTATGTTGGTAGAAAGATTAAATAAGTTATTTAGATACGCTGGCGATGAAGAAAATTTAGGTCGTCTTGGTTTGAAAAACATGGGCTCGTTAAGAATGAATAGAGGCGGTAACGTAAAAAGAGTCTTAGAATCTTATAACACGCTAATTGAAAACGTTATACAAAAACTACAGTTAGCAAAAGAACATAGAAATGCATTTGAAAGCATTCAAGAAGCTTTGTCTCCAGAAATAAGACTCGCAGGATTAGATCTTATATTTAATAAGACAACTGAACTTAATAGAATAAGTCAAGTTGAAAATTTAATTAATGCAAAAGGTTTAATTGGAGAAGTAAATAAATTTTGTAATGTAATAAGAAGAAGCTTGTTTAGACAAATTAGAGACAAATCGGCCAAAAACACAAGAAAAGACAAAGATGCTTCTATTGAAGCAATTTATCATATTGACTTAGAAATTAAAAGTGCAATATGTGACAAGCTTATAGAAATTTACGAAGATACACATAAAAACTTTAAAGCAATGTTTAGTAGTGCATTTAGTGACTTAGAATCAATAGAAGGAATTTTAAGTTCAAAAGACAAAGAAGATCAATCATATCAGTTAGAACCTGAAGATCTTCCTTTCTCATCAGCTATATCTTCTACAAAAGGTCCACATAGAGACTTAGAAAAAAGACAAAGAAATTATCCAAAAATAAATAGAAACTACTAGAAAGAATTTTGATGAAAAATATATTTTTTTTTTAATTAGCATACTCCTATTTTCATGTGCAGAGTCTGAAACTTTTAATGATATAAGATTATCGCAAAAAAGTCTTAGCAAAAGCTCTGGAGAAGTAGTAACATTAAATTATTCAACCAATTCTGTGTACGATCACGTTACAGCTAGTCTTGTTAATAATAACAATGAAACTATAGAATCTTATCCAAAACAAGATTTTAATAACAACAGATATATTATAGGAAGAATATTTAATACTCCTAACATAAAAAACTTTAATTCTTATTTTATTAATCTTGAGTTTGAAAACAAAGAAAACTTACATGTAAAAACAATACCTGTTAATTTAGAAAGATCAATTATTATTGACAGTATTTGCTCTTCGGAAAGCTGCGAAACAATTTCTGGAAATGTTTTGGAAAAAGTTCCGTTTAAAATAAAAATTGTTTCACGTAAAATTCAACCTTTGAAATTTGTTTATACAGTTTCAACTCCATATAATAGCTATGAATTTATTAGTGTATATTCTTTGCCTGTAGAAAATGATTGGATTGAAGGAATTGTATTAGACGCGGTGCCACAAAATGTATCTAGTTATATTGCTTTAATAACAATCAAAGCAATAGATACAAATAACGATTTTGCTATTACAAAAATACCTATAAAAGTAGTTAGGCCTGTTGAAGTAAAACACTTTGGAAAGCACGAATTAGCAGAAGTTTACGAGCCAGTCCCTGTAACTGGATGTATTCCTGGCACAGTTGGCAGCAATGTTCAGTATTCTGAGTCGACATCAGAAACTAGACAAAACAGCGTTTCTTTAACAGTAAACAAGACGTGGAGCGACAGTTTTTCTTCTAATGAGTCTAGATCAATATCAGAAGGCATTACTGTAGGAGAAACACAGTCTACAGTTAATTTGTCTTCAATGTCTAGTTCAGAGACTCAAAACGAATCTTATGCAAATACAACATCAGAGGGTGAATCAAACGCTGCGAGTTTTGATATTTCTGAAGGTGAAAATTGGTCATGGTCTTTAGGCGAGTCAAACTCACAATCACAAGGACAAAGCCAAACTGAAAATACTGATACAGGCGTTAATGCTTCTACAACAGTTGGAGTAAGTGGTGAAGGATCTTTGCCTTTTTTAGCTAAAGCAAGTGGTAAAGTTGAAGTTTCTGGTGGCGTTTCTAGAGGCTGGGGAGAAAGTAATAATACTTCATCCAGTGAAACTAGTACTGAAAATCGAGGATATTCTACAGGCGGAGGCACACAAACAGGCAGATCATACGGAAGCGTACAAAATGATTCTAAAAGTCACACGCTAAGTGGAACATATGCACTATCAAACTCATCATCAAGTACTATTTCAGAGTCATCTTCACTTTCATCAGGTAGAGTTTGGAATATGACTGAGTCTATAAATAGCGGCAAGGTAGTAACTGAAGGAAACGGCGAAAGTATTTCACAAACAATTGTAAACTCGAGTTCTAGCTCTACTACTTTTAGTTATAGCGGTTATATCCCTCGTGGAAGATTTGGTATATTCTTTAGACAAACTAGTAGATATGTAAAACTATCTGAGATAATTACTTATGATATTAACGGATTTGCACAACATGCAGGATTTATTATGATGAATACTTGGGCTTGGGCACCAGAACTATCTGTTTCAAATACCTGTGAAGATGCTATGACTTCTTCACTTCCCATTGCTGAATGCTTGATACCACCTTGCGGAGAATAAAAATGAGCGGTAGAAATTTAGATTACGGAAAAACAAAGTCAGATTCTCTCGAAGGGAAAATGGCTAAAAAGACCCTTTTGACTATGGCACGTGACATGTATAACTTGTATACGTTACTTGAAGACGAAGACGATCTTCCACAATGGTGTCATTATAAATTAGCAAAAAGTTCAGCAGATCTTCAAACTGTAACAAACTATCTTAGCTCAAAAATTGCAAAGATGTGTATTGACAATAAAATGTCTGAAGACGAAATCAAATCTTACATAATGCTGACAATTAAATAATATCATGAAAAACAATAGAAGTCATCTGTTTATTGCAGAAAAAGTTTACGAGTCAATCTTAGGTGAAAAGGCAAACAGTGAAAAAAAAGTTGCTGGAAGTTATCCTGATGAATCATATAAATATGGTTGGTCTGCTTTTGAAGAAGAAGAGTTTGACAAAGATGGTAAAACTACGTGGCATGAAGACAGAGAATGGACTAAACAATATTATAAATCAATAGGAATGTTAAAATGAAGACTAAAATATTAGTAGAAAGCTGGAAAGCTTTTATCAAAGAGCAAGATGAAATTGATTCTTTTACAACACCTTTGAGAGAAGAACCGGAAAGATTTACTTTTGGTTTAGTGCCAATGTCTGCAAAACCTTTCCATAAAGGACATATGTTTCTAATCCAGTCAGCTGCAGAAAGATGCGACAATGTTATAGTATACGTTTCTATTTCTGATAGATCACGCAAAGGAGAGATAACTATTCATGGTGAGGATATGCAATTTATATGGGAAAACATTATAAAAAATCATTTACCTAGCAATGTAGAATGTGTATATGGTGGTTCTCCTGTAGGTAGAGTTTATGAGTTCTTAGGTAATATTTCTGAGCAAGGTGGAATAGACGGGCAGACATATGCAATATATACTGGAAAAGATGACGCAAAAAGATACCAAGACAAACATTACGAAAACATAAAAGATAAAGTTTGGATAAAAGAATTTGAAAGAGGTGATGACTCTCCAAACATAAGCGGAACTTTAATGAGGTCTTATTTGTCAAATGCTGATCAAGACAAGTTTTTGTTTTTAGACGGATTGCCAGATATTCCTGATGAAGATAAAAAAGAAATATTTAATATCTTGTTTAAAAGACTGAACTAAAAACATCTTTCAAAGATCTTCTGTTTGACTCCTGTTGAATAAACTTTTCTTTAAAGGTTGGAAATATGCCTTTTTTATCTCTGTAAGCTGCGCCTAAAATCTGATTTAACGGAGCAAACCCACCAGTAACTTTTAGTAGATCACCTTCGAAGTCATAAACTCCACCTTCAACTGAAGTTGAAACTGCATTGTAAATGCCAACTTCTTCAATTTTATCGTAATGCTCTTTGAGTCTATTTACTTCTGCATCCCAATTACTTTCTGGAGTGATGCTCATATATAATCTTAAATCTTCAATTGCAGTCTCTAATTTATCTCTTAGTCTATTAATATTTGCTAAATCAGTCTCTCGATCCATATAAGCAGAAGGAACACCATCTAATAAATCTATTCCTAAGTCAACAAATATTTCTTTAAAAGGCGACAAAATTCTTCTTACTTTTGCTGCTGCCTTATTAGCATTAGTTAGATTAATAGCTCTAAGCTTCTTTACATCTTCAGATTTCATTAGGCTTGTAAAATCTTTACTTTTAATTTTATTACCTGATCTATCTTCACCATAAAGAGCAAAGCCATACAAAATCTTTGTAGCTTCGTCACTAATATCAACACCTTCAGCATCTAACTGCTTTTTAATTTGCTTTTCTACACCGTCACCAAGAAAATCAGTATCAGTTATTTCTAATTGATCTGCTATTTCCTTTACTCTTTTTATGTAACTTAATATCTGCACGTTTGTAAGTTTGTTAAGATCAACTGTTCTATTAGATGCTAAGGTATATCCAGAAGATTCTATTCCTTGACGCATAAGATTAATTATTTTATTGAGTCTCTGGCTATTGTTCGAAGAATAAACTGCTTCTCTTCCATTAACAAAATCAACTATGCTATGAAAAACAATAAAGTTTTCTCCGTACTCTAGTTGATTTGGATGATCTTTATGCATAATTTCAAAGTTTATAAATGATCTAGCTTCACCGTCTGGATGAAAAATATCTAATATCTCTTGCTGACCAAATGCTCCTGCTGAAGATAGCCATTGGTCTACACCTTTTTTAATAGCATTACCACCTGTAACAAAAGGTACCTCTGCAGGGTGATTAGTAAACTTTTCTACTAAATCATTATGTGTCATGTCTGCTTTGTTTCTAGCAAACATGAGTGTACCGTCTTGTTCAACTGTAAAGAATAAGTTTTGTCCGTCAACTTTTTCTATAATGCTTTGTGAAGTGCTATATTCTTTTATTCTGTCAATGATTTGTCTTGGCGTCATATCTAATGCTTCATAAGGATGCATCATGTGACCTGCGAGACCACCTTCATTAATTAGCTTTTTTTTAAATAAGTGTACATAGACTTCTTTCAAACTTTTACCAGTATATCTTTTGTGATCTTGTATTTCTGTTGTAGTCTTACTTAAATCAATAGAAGAAATTTCTGATAATTTATTTTTAAAAGCGCTTAATATATTTTTTATATTTTGTTTTTTCATCGATGAAAAGTAAAAGTCTTGAGCACTTGATGGTTCGAGATTAGCTGCAGATTCAAGACTTTTTAAGTTTTGTTCTTTACTTCTTCCTTTAAAAACAGACAAAAGGGATTGAGCTATATTTTTTTTGACTCTTGATTGTTGCAGCTGCACTTGACTTTTAATAATATTACTTATATAGTTATCTTCTAGACCCATTGTTGCGTGAATACAGTCTGATATTATTTCGTTTAAGTTATAACTACTATCATTTCTTATTCTACTTATAATATTTATTATATCTATTTTGTCTTCTGGTATAATGTCACTGGCATTAATTTCAGCTATACATGACGTTAAATCATTTTTTATTTTATAGTAAGCTGCTACATGTTTTAAAACAGTATTTAAAAATTTATTGTAGTTTTCTAACTTAATATCTACTTTAAAGTTTCCGCTATAATCTAAGTTTGAAAGTTTTGTGCATAAAAAAGAAAAATCCTTTATGCTATTTTTTATTTTACCATATTCAGCTTTTATTTCATCTGTTATATAGTCTTCGCTCTGTATCGAAGTACTTCCTGGTATATGTAATTTTTTGGCTTTGGACTTTCCATCGTCTGAAAGTATGAATTCATCTCGATTTCTTGAATGAGCTAAAGAGCTTTGAGGTGAAGATATTTTATTTTTTGCTTTTTTTATATTTAAATAAAGACGACCTTCATTAGACATGTCTAATGAATATTCAATAGATGATAGTCCTAAAAATCTTAACTCGGTTATTTGTGCTAAATATTTAAGTGCTAAAACTGTATTAGATATATTTTGAATTGCAGAATTTTTTACGTTTGATCCAGTCTTAGCTGCTATTATAGGATCAGAAGTTGTATATTGATTTGTGCACTTAAGGTCAAAAAGACCAAATTTAATTTCTTTTGGATTGTTTTTTTGTCTTATGATAAAGTCAAAAGGTGACCCCCCTCCCGGTAAGTATAAGTTTTGATCAGCAGCTGCACTGTATAATTCTTCATCTTTTTCGTATTCAAAACATTCATATTCACTTTTTGACACATTCAATATAGAAAGATATTCATCTATTAAAGCACTTACACTTGTGCCTATTATACTAGTATCAATAAGTTTTAAAGAATATAAAAATAATGATTCCCACCAAGCATCACTAGTTTTAGTTTTATTTATTAAAATATTGTACATGTAATTAGTTTGTTGCTTTAAAAGAATGTTTATTAAAATAATTGAAACTTTCTTTGAAGGTAAACTAATATCACTACTATCTATTTCTGGAGGAATAGATTTCAAGTCACCTTCAGGTCTATCACTAATCATTTTATCTCTAACAGCATTATAAACTAAAAGTTCAAAATAAGGCCCGAACGTTGTAGATAGACCTGCTTGCCCAGCTTGAAGAGCAGACTTAAAAGTGTCAATAACTTCATTTACAGCACTTGCAATCTCTAATTCGTCAATTTCATCTTGCCCAGGCTTAATTTCTAATGTTGATTTTTTAACTAATTTTCTGTATAAAAACACAGTTATTGCATTAATAAACTCTGTTGGATTGCTAGCATTTACGATTGAAATTAAGAGATCAGATCCACCCCCACGTTCTGTCGTGATATCATATTTACTACCAACATAATGACTAAGTGCTTGTTTAGCTTCTGGAGGATTGACGCTATCTTTGAATTTTTTTATACTATCGCTACGTGAAACTTCATTTATAGTAATTGTCTTTTCAAGATCTTCTTCATTTTGACTAATATGGGTATGAAAAGAAAAGTAAGCATCGACAATATCTTTTTTACTTACAACAATGTCGTTAGATTTATTTTCATGAATTTTAAGTTTAAAACTTATTTGTTCAGAAAGTATTTTTCTTAAAGTAGTATTAATAATAATTAAGTCAGGAAATTCAGATGGTTGTGCATTTACTGGATTTAACTCTCTAAATTCAAAAATATTTCTATATTCATTTTTAAGACTACGATTCATCGTTTACCACCCCAGTACTCTTTAGCGAGACCTTCGTTTATTAATTGTTTATTATAACTATTTTCAAACTCAGGTTTATCTTGCTCTATCTCCCAAATCGTACCAAGCCATCTGCCAAACTTTCCACGCTTAGCTGTATGTAACAACACCTTCTTACCAAGAATTCTCTCTCTCAACCAATCACGAGTAGCTAAACCTTTTTCTTTTTCATCTAGATCTCTAGTTCTAACTTCAGGCGTATCAATTCCTACAAGTCTTACTTTAATTCTTGTAGATGTTTTAAATCCTAAGTCAACAACACATGTACATGTATCACCATCATAAACAGACACAACTTCAGCAATGTAATAGTACGTTTTCATTTATGTTCCTCATATATAATATATAAATTAATTATTATTTTGCTTTGCAAAAGGAAGACTTTGACAAAGATGCTATTAGAAAATTATATAAAAAATTATTTATTGACTGAAAAAAAGAAAATGTCTAACAAGGTAATAAACTATAAACATAATAAAGACAATATTAAATTTGGAGACCTTCACGCAATACTTTTGTTAGCATCTGACGCAAGAGTTGGTGGCAAAGCTTCAAATTTTGTTATAAAGTCAGCATTTAGGTTTTTGAGTTCAACAGTGTCTGCTGCGACACTTGGCACAATAAATGTTGAAACTTTAGGAGAAATAACTGTCGATGCATTTGTAGACAAGCTTAAAGAAAAAAATATAATTGATTTAAAAAAATATTCTCCTGAAGAATTGTTAAAAAAGTTTTATGGTATCAATAAAGAAAAAGGTCTTGAGTTTTTAGAAGTTCCTGAAAATGTGTCACTTCTTATAGACGATAAAATAGAAAATGCTTTTATAAAACAACTTTATTCTGTAATACTAAAGAAGCCTAAAGACGAAATAATAGAAAAAGACTTTGTCTTAGGTGAATTAAAAAAATTTACTAAGGAAGCTACAGGCGGTGCATGGGCATTAAACAAGTAATTATTTGTTTTCTATTCTTTCTTTATTAGGATCACTTTCTATAGAAGGCTTTTCCACACCGACTTCTTTCTGGTCCGGTAAAACTTCTGCTGCTTGAATATATTCTTCAATATTGTCAACAAAAATCTTTATACCTTTTTTAGTCTTTTTCTTGCTTGTATTTACAAGAAGATGATTTAATTTTTTAAGCCTTTCTTTTTCAAGTTTATTTAATTTTTCTTTTTGAATTGCATTTTTTATATGCATGCTTATAATTGTCATAATGCTTTCAATTACAAAAATTCTGTCAAATCCTGCTTTACTAGTAATGTGATTTATATTGAAATTCATAAATGCATCTTCAGCGCTAGTTCTATGTTGATCTAAAATCCCTAACGCGTTTAGTATAACATTTTTTAACTTAATTATAGAATAGACTGTTATTATAATAGCTACTGTATATGCAATCATTTTTCCGTATGGACTTGAGTCTATAGGCTGTGTAACATATTCAGAAAATTTAGAAAGAAGTGTTGACTGAATGGAGTCAACTACACTTACTACTCTAACTGCTAACTCTTGACCTGATTGGATTGTTTTGTTAAACCAACCTACAAGTTGATCGCCCCATTCATCACTTGCAATTAACAAGTCAGCACTTTTTATATTCGATTTAGATGGACCGATAAGATACTTCAATAAATCACAAAATTTCTGTATAATATATTCCCCAGCTTGTGTAATGGTTGTCATAACGCCATCAAATGTAAACTTATAAGTTATAAATGAAGCTATTACTGCTTTAACAGTATCAAAAATCATTCCCAAGCCGTTTGCAAAATACGTATAAAATCTTGTCATAAAAGATTTAAATGTTTCATCGGCAAGCCTTGTTTTAATAATTGATGCATGGGTTCCATATGCTTCAGCAACAATTTCGTCTATCCTGCTATCTAAAACTTTTTTGCCTTTTTCTATTTCTCCAAATTCATTAGTAAATTCTTTGTTAATTGCATCACTTACTTTTTTTGCATATTTGGACTTTAGTGAGTTTTTAGTAATTATATCATATAAACTATCAATTTTTTTAACATCACCTGAAACTATAAAGCCAGAAATTGCATCAATAAACTTGTCTTGTCCTGGCTCCATGTCTAAATGCTTTTTTATATCACTGTTTATGTTTTTTGCTAATTCTCTAATAGTCTCTGGGTTTTCTATCTCTATGTCTTTTCCTACGATAGCGTAAGCAGAAGCAAGCCCTGCAGTCATTTTGTCTGCTACCCAAGAAGAAGCCTGGCCTTTTCCAGTTCTTGTTTCTAACAGATTGTATTTATTGAATCTACTTTCTAGCAAAACGTGTGACTTTTTATCTAGCGAATAAATTTCATTAAAGTTAAATAATTTACAAGCTGTATATTCATCAATTCTTCTACTTGGGACTAAAATTGTAGTGCTATCTGTAATGTTAATCTCTAAAATATTTTCTTTAAAGTTAAAACTTGCAGTTACGTCTTTAAGCTCATTTATTCTTTTAAACTTGAAGCCTAAGAATAATTTTTTGTCAATAATATCTACAGACTCATTATAAGCTTTTGCGATTTTTTTTGACAAGCTTATGATTTCTTTATTCTGATAGCCCACTATAGGTGCACTTTTCATATTAATTATTTTCATTTTTTTCCTTGTTTTTTAATAATAAATAAATATTCAGTTAGTCTTAATAAAAAATCTCACCACCAAGTATATTTCTTTTTTCCGCCGGTTAAATGTGGATATCTACCAGTTCTACATGCCCAATAACTTGCAGTTGTTTTGTCTTTAGTCAAATGACAACGATGACGAGCTGCAAATGATTTTCTTCTTTTAGGATCACTAATTCCTACTGACATTCCTTTAGCGCCCCATTGTACTTTTTTAATATTGCCAGTCTTAGGATTTTTAACATATACATAGAACTTTTTAGTCCCGCCACGTTTAGGCTTGTTAAGTTCTACTTTCTTACCTTGATACATGTTACCACTTTTTGTAGTATTTTTTCCTTTACGAGACTTTTTCTTTTTTCTTTTCCTTTTTTCTTCTAATACTTCTAGAGGAATACTTGCTTTTAAAGACTCATCACCTTCTAATATAGGAAAGTCTAGAGGGACAAGGTCGCCATTATAGAAATCCCATTCACCGATGTTTGTTTCGTTAATATAATAATTCTCTGCAGAGTTTAATTCGTATAGACCTAATTGACTTAGATCTCTAACTTCTCTAAACAAACTGAAATATTTAGATGACCCTGGACGATATATATTGTTTTCTATTCCAATTCCTTCTATTAAGTGAAATTGCAAACCTTCTGAAAGTATTTTTTTGTTTTCTAGTAATAAATTATTCATTTTTTCTTTTTTGCTTTTTTAACAACTGCCCAAGGCTTTGAAGGCGTTGCAGAGTTAACTCGAGCATGAGCCCATTGGTGTTGTGACATTCCTTTACGACTTCCACTAGTTGCCCAAGCAGCCAAGCCTTTTCTATATTCTGCATAGACTGACCCGGGAGTCAAACCTCGCTTTTTAGCTTTCTTTTTTAAGGTTTCTTTAGTTGCTGCAGATAATCCTCCCGACGATGATTTTTTCTTAGACTTCTTTTTTTTCTTTGCTTTGTTCTTACGTTTAGCTTCGTCTAACAACGCTTCTCTAATAAATTCTTCTAATAATACTAAGTCATCCATTTATATTTTCCTATTTCTTACTGTCATGCCTCGGAACGTTTTTGTAACCTTTTTTCTTTCTCTCAGACTTCTCCATGTTATCTCTTATTTTGTAAGCTTTTTGTCTGTCAGATGCTTTGCTACTTTTTGCTAGATCTGTTGCATGGTCTAATTTTTTCTTTCTTTTTCCTTTAGCTTTATATTGAGATGGATACTTTTTCTTTGGAGACTTCTTTTTTGATTTACTCTTTTTTTGCTTTCGTTTTTTTCTTGCCTCATCTAATAAGGTTTCTTTAATAAATTCTTCTAACATTAGTAAATCTTGCATTGTTGCTACTCAAAAGTCTTTTTTTATATAAAATAATTATTTCTTGTTTTTACTTTTATTCATTCTTTTCGTTTTTTGTTTAGAATATTCTTTTCGCTTCTTTAACATACAACTCTAACAACAGACTACTATTCATATTATTATCCTACGATTATTGGTACGAAGCTATTCCAGCTAGATGTGATACCTCTTGGCAAATCTGAAGAAATACTTTAATCATTATAAATTCATTTTTTTCTTCGTCATCTGCAAGAGAACTCCATTCTAAGTTTGCTGCATAATCCTGAATTTGATCAAGAACTTTCATTATGTTGTCATAGCTATCCTCGTCTTTGATCGTATAAATGCTTTTATTTCTATACTTTGATAAAAATACTTGAATATAAGTAAGACTATTTTCAAATTTAGAAATATTATTGTTTTTATAGAAATTTTTCATTGCTTTGATTTTTCTTTTAA
>CETY01035307.1_pt1 | contig 12129 bp, 12 predicted proteins | sample 361551 | NCBI WGS metagenome assembly CETY01 (sample SAMEA2623135, study PRJEB7988) | marine metagenome | biome: marine biome (ENVO:00000447); feature: deep chlorophyll maximum layer (ENVO:xxxxxxxx); material: "saline water (ENVO:00002010), including plankton (ENVO:xxxxxxxx)" | depth 45 m | reverse complement strand
TATTATTAATTTATCAATATATATTTTTAAATAGTGTTAAACATATTATAATAAAAAATAGAATAAACTTGATATAATTATTACAAATGGATAATTTACATCTAATAATTGTGGGTTCCATAAGAATCGATTGTATAATGGATTTATTAAATAACTCAATAATGATCTAATATTTATAACAGTTTTTCCTAAACTATTCGGTCTAAATAATATTCCACCTACATTATATTCAACATACACTATAAACAATAATGTTATAATTATAAAGTAATAAAAATAATTCATATAAATTATAAAAATAAATTAATTTTATTCATAGATATTTACTCATAGATATGATAATATGAGTTTACTCATAAACATGGTAACTATAACTCCATCGATCTGATATATTATGTATACTATGTTTTCCCATTGTATCATCAATATATTCACTGTCTAAAAATTTATCGAGAATATTAGATTTTCCATCTTTTAATACTCCTTCCTTATATATATATTTATTTTCTTGTAACTCGCCATATAATAAATAAAATTTACAAGATTTATTATTATGACTATGAATTTTTGTTGAATGATTCGGTTGCCATCTAATAAGATATCTTTCACGAATTGTAGGTAATCTAAATCTTGTATAAAATGTTTTATTATTGAAAATTCTTTGTATCATTATATATTTATAATGATTATCTTTTTAATATTATTCTTGAAAATCATTATTCTCTATATTCATTATAAATACTTGTGAAATATGTATCACTTCTGATATGTAATAATATACAATCATTTACAGTTTCAATTGTATAAAACCAATTTGTTGGTATATACAATAATTTATCTTTTTTTAATTCTACTTTTATTCCCCATTTTTTTCTTTTGTCAGAAGTTAAATATTCTTCATGTTTTGGATTGTATAAATATACATCACAATCGTTTTGTAAACATCCTAAAACGAGTATATTATTTCTATTTTTTTGTAATCCTATATTATTTACACCTTGAAATATTGATCCTGAATATACTGTATTAAATGAAAATTGATTTTTAAATTTATCAAAAATATCATTGCAAATTGTATTTATATTTAGTTCTCCAATTAATTCAGGATGATTATAAATATTTATATTTTCAAAAAATGCAAAATCACTATATCTTATGACTCGATTTGTATTCGAAAAATATTTTAATGGATTCTCTAAAAATATCTTTTCTAAATTGAAATCTTTTTCAAACTTATAATCTATTAATAATGGATCCATTATTTTTTTATTTTGTTCAATTTTAAATTCTTTTAATTCGACTAAACTTGATTCATCATTGTATTTTTTCATATCCATAATATTTTTTGTAAACATAATTATTAAAAAGACTACTGATAATTGAAATAATAAATCAAACATAAAACTATATAAAGATAAATTAATATATTTATAAAAAATGACCGAAGATAACAACGTTGAAATGCAAACTGAAAGTTCTGAAAATAATACGACTTTTGGCCCCCATGTTGGACAAGTACAGTGGTTTAACAAAAAGAAGGGATATGGATTTATTAAAGTAATTAGTGAAGATCAGAATGGTAGTGAAGTATTCTTTCACTTTTCTGATATCCAGTCTGAAAATTACAAAGTCCTTTTCCCTGGTGAATTTGTATCTATAAATCTTGGTGACAAGGATGGCAAAACTATTTGCCAGAATATTACGGGTGTATTTGGCCGACCCCTACTAACTGATAATGCTGAATATCATTACCGCGTTGTTCCGAAGCGTGACAATCGTGTTAGCCAGTAACTATTATAATAAACATTCTTCAATATTCTCTATTTTATCTTTCTTTTTTTCTCTTTTTTTCCTCGTTTTTTCATATTTATGATTTGTTCCATCCATTTCATAAATTGTCGTATCATATTTGCATCGATTATAATATGTTAATCGTTTTTTACTTTGATTTGAAAAGATACTAAATTCATCACAGATATCTACAACTAATGGTTGAAATTTTCTCTTTTCTTTTTTTTGTCTTAAGATTCTTCCAACTGATTGTACAATATCTGATTTTGGTGATGCTAATATCATTGTATTTAATTTTGGTATATCCATTCCTTCGGATGCCATACTAAATGTTCCTAAAATAACATTCTTTTCTTGTGCATCTCTTAGTGCTTGCGGTTTCATTCCACCTACATAATATCCACATTCAATATTGTATTTTTTTAATAATATTTCTATTTCTAATAAATGATTTCTACGATCACTTAATATTAATATACATCTACCTTCTTCATATAATGGTATTAATTTTGTAATTATTAATTCTGTTCGAGGTATATAGTTACAAATATTATTTATCATTTTTGGACAACACGGTTTTTTTTGATATGTTAATTCAATTTTTGAATATTTTGGATCTTCTGAAAAATATTTAATTATATTGACTTTTGCATCATCATCACTTTTTTCTTTTGTCATATATGCAATATCACCAATATACCATTCAAATACTTTTCTTAAACCATCTTTTCGATTTGGTGTTGCACTTAATCCTAACATATATTTTGATTGAACTTTTGCCATACATTTACTAAATACTTCTGCTCCTAAATGATGACATTCATCAAATATGACTAAACCAAATGATTCAAATGTATCTTCTGGATATTCTTTCATTGACAAACTTTGAACCATCGATAATACAATATCTTTATCTTCTATATCTATTGTATCTTGTTGTATTTTACCGATCCTTGCATCAGGTATAAATTCTCCAATTCTATCATACCATTGTGTCATTAAGAAATCTTTATGAACTACTACAAGTGTTTTAAGTCGTAATTGTGCTAAAATATATAATGCCAATACAGTTTTACCACCACCACATTTTAATGATACAATACCACCTCCTGTATCTAAGATTTGTTTGTAAGAAATGTCAAAAATAGGTTTTTGTTCCTCACGTAAATCTCCTTTAAAATTAATATCTATAGTTTCACCATCTGTAATTTTATTTATACTAGGTTCACCAAATCTTTTTAAACCATAAAATCTAGGTATATATAATTTCTTTGGTGATTCTAAAAATAAATGAAATCTTTTTTCTTTTCCATTTGAAAAATCATCCATTGTATATGGTTTTGCAGTCAATTCATCTTTTATCTCTTTTATCTCTTTAGTTGTATAATTACTTTTAATAATTATATAACCATTTCTAGATAATTTTGTTGTCATCTATTGTATATTATTATAGAAATATGTTTAAATATCAAATTTATTGATACAAATTTTTATAAAAATCCTGGTTTCTTCAATTCTGCATTTTGACCCATTCCTGGTGCAGGCTGTCTATTATAAAATGGATGTTTTTTGACTTCAAACTTAGAATCATCATGAATAATTAAGACTTGGATTTGCCTATATTTATTATCACCGCACATATCATGTTTTCCAAATGCCCTTGACATACCTACATCAATTCTCCATAATCTATTTCCATATAGTGAATTCATATATCTGTCATGCATATATTGAGGAGTATGTGCTATAACCATACCTCGGATAGGCATTAATCTTCTATTTCTTTTATTTAAAATATTTAATAGATGTTCAAACCCTTCTAAAGTATTTTCATCTTCACCATCTTCTTCTGCAAATAATCGACACCAAAATGGACTGATATCATCATCTTGCCTAAATATTTCATCAAATAATTCTTCTTCATTTTCATCTGATTGATTTAATAACCATTTCTTGACTAATGTATTTATTTCATGAATTGTACATTTTTTTGCTAATGCATGACTAAAACCACCGTGCACGAATAACCAAGATCCAATTTGAACAATACTTTTTTTATTTTCAGCATAAAATTTAGCAATTGCCCCATTTCTTTCAAATGCTTTTAATCTGTGATAATATCCTAAAGGTAATCCATCTTTTGTTAATTTTGATGTTCTGTCTTTTTGTGGAACAAATTCTAAAAATTCTTTTGGTGATACATATCTAAAATCTCTATCAACATTCATTAATTCGTGATTCCCTAATAATGTTATCACTCTTCCTCCTTCTTTTCTTGCTTGATCATCTAATAACTTAAATAATTTAATAATAACCATATTATTTCCTTCATCTGCTTCAACATCATCTAAATCTTCAATACAATCATTCTTCCAATTTTCTGGTCTACAACGATCAATCTGATCACCTGTTTGAACGATCCAAGTTGATCCTCCTAACCATTTAATTTTTTCAAGGTTAAAATTATAAGGAAAGATATCTCGATGGATTACTCCTGCTAATTTTAAAGAAATTAATGTTACACTTAAATCTCCATGTACATCACCAATTGCAACTAATCTATTTTGTTTTGGATATAATCCAACATTATCATATTGTGGCATTTTTTTATTTAATTCATCAATGACTCTTTTGTTTTCATCATGTTGAGTTTTCTTTAAAGCATGATCTCGTTTTGCATTTACAACTTCTTTTCTTGTTTGTGGTTCTGACATTCTTCTATCTCTAACATGTTTTACATCACTTTGTGGTATATTTTCTCTTTTTACAGTAGTTGAATTTGTTGCAGACATTCTTCTCACTCTATCTTTTCTATTTTCAACACTAATTGATTTAACTTCATTCTTTTTCTTCTGTTTTGATGCTATGAAATTTTTAACTAATTGTAGAGCTTGTGAACGATTTAAATTTTGATTCCCTGGATTTATTTTGTATTTATTAATAATTTTTACTAAATCTTCATTACTAAGTTTTTCTATATCGCTATTATTCATCTATATTTATATTAATAAAGATAATCTATTTTTTAAACTATAATAATTTTTTTATAATATATTATATTATATTATATAATGCAACAATGGTTTTTGTATGCTTTGATTGCAGCAGTTTTTATTGGCGTTAAAGACATGATGACAAAAGATTTAACGAATAGATACAGTTACATAGAATATATTATTATAGCGAATATTATGGTATTTGCTTTTACAATAGTTTACATATTTACTGTAAAACCTAAATTAAAACGACCTAATATTAAAGATGGATTATTCATATTCTTAAGATTATGTATTGTATTTCTAATTGTTGAACCGTGTATATTTATGGCTTTGAAACATTGTAATAATCCTGGTTATGCTAAATCTATTATAAATTTAAATACTCTTGTTGCATTTGTTCTAGGATTATTCATCTTACACAATGATTTTGAAATTAAAAATGTTATAGGTATTGGATTAATTGTTGGAGGAACACTATTGATTTATTAATTATTTCTTGATTGTTTTTTTACTACGCATACATTTTTTATATAAATTATAAGCATCTACGGGAGATATACGTTCTGTTGATATTGGTTCTGTCATTCTTTTTAATAAATTTAAAAATGGTATAAATGATGGATAATTTACAATTTCTTTTATCTTATAAATTAATTGCCCATCATTTAAATAATCTAAATTTTTTATAATATTATCAAATAATAATTTAGATATTGTTATTCCTAAACTATAAGTATCTAATTTTTCAATTGTTTGACGTTCATTTAATTCTTTATTTAATGCCAAATTTAATAATTCATCATGCATTAAATCATAATTTCTATCAAATATTACTTCTTGTATATCTTTAAGAATATCATAATTCCTCCTTGATTTACCATATTTTTCTAAATATAATTTAGATTTTGAAGCATATAGATATAAAATATCAAAAGAATAATAGATATAGATCCTGTCTGTTCCAAATTCATTTAAAGCTCTTTCTTCTATTTCTTTTTTATTATTAAATGTAGTTGATATACCAAAATCAATATATTTATATTTATTATCTGTATAAGTTATATTTCCTGGTTTAATATCATAATGCATAATTTTATTTTTATACATTACATTTAATCCTAAGAATAAACTATGACATTCTTTCATAAAAGTTTTAAATTTATCCATAAATATTTTTTCATCTTTGAATGATTCTCCTACAAATAATGTATTGAATGCAGTATCCATACTAACACCTCCATAAGGACCATATAATATATCAAAATTTTCTAACTTTGATTGTCGATTATTTTTTAAACATTTATCAATATCTGGTTCAACTTTTCGAATTGTTTCATAATCAGGAGCTTCGCAATGATTATATAAAGTTATTGACCATTCTTTACTTTTTGGTAATTTACTTATTTTCTCATTGAATTTTATTTCTTTTAATAATTTTTCGGGTTTTTCAAGAAATAATTTTGATATCGTTTTTTCATCTATATCTATTTTTTTGTTTTTACATGGTAAATTTGGTCTAAATATACAAGTACTGGAACCTTCACCTATTAATTTACCTCCGGTCAATTTTCTTCCCTTAAATTTATCTTTTTTAAAGTTCATATATATTATTAATATAAAATAAATATATTTGTTAATAATAAGTAAAATATGAGTAATTGTATTTGGAGAATTCATGAATTTGATAGAAGAGATGACGCAGTAAATGTGTTAGAATTTGTTGATGAAGATACTAACACATATAATTGTTCAAAAACAGAATGGTTTAATGATACTATTACTAAAATAGATCGTAAAGATACTTATACTTGCGACGGTATCCGTGGTATTGTAAAATATCCTAATTATCAGGAAAATATACAAGATATTTTTGATCAATGTGATAAAGATCCTGACTGGAAAAAAAAGAAATTATTTAAATTTCAAGATGATTATTCTAATGATGATGATGATGACTCAAAATTATCTTTTGATGATATACAAGCTATTACAATTTTAATTGAAAGTTATGATGATGGAGATAGTTTAAACAATAGATGTGTTTCAGGTGGTTATATTGATAGTGATGAGAGATCATTGTGTTATAAAAGAAATTCAAATGAAGAAACAAAAAGATTCAACGATTTTATTAAAATGAAAACGAAAACTTCTAAAGAAATTACAATTGAAGATGTTCGAAATAATACTATTGAATTATTAAACAAATTAACTAATAAAAGATTATTTGATATATATCAAGGCATTCCTAATTCTGATTATACTTATAATGATGAATATGAAGAAGATAACAAAGCTTTCCAAGATAAATTAAAAAATAAATTACAAGCGATTAGAGAAGCGTACAGAAGTAAAGATCATATTTTACCTGAAGAAATACAATTACATTTAGATGATAATGTTGATATTAATAAAGGAATTGAATTTAATATTACAGACCTTCAGGGGAGTAGTTTATATCCTAAAATGTATAAGAGTTTATTAAATCAATTAAAAACAAATCGTAAATTTAGACAATGTATTGATGAAAAGTTAGATATAAAAAATATACATGGATATAATGAATTTATGAATGATGTCAAAAAAGATAATTTTAAAATAGGAAAATATATAGATTTTATAAAATCTGCATGTGACGAATTTATATCATTGCCTCCAGATAAAATAAAAGAATGCATTGATAAATTAAATTATAGCGAAGTTTTAAAGAATAATATATGTGAGGGTGATATTACATTAACAATGATAGATTCTTATCATTTAGTTTTAGAATTTATCGGTATCAATATAATTATCAATGAATTAGATGAGGGAACTATTATTAGATTAACACCACTTATAAAAGAAGTATTTCATAAGGTTATTACAACTTCAGAATATTATGAACAAACTTTATGTAAAGGTAAAACAAGCAAGATTACACAAAATTTAAAAACAATGTATAATACATTATTTGATACTCGTAAATCTATTGAATATCCTTTTAAAAATCATATTAAATGGAAGTGGTTTAAACCGTTTGATAATATATTTGGTAAAGTTATCTTATTAATATTCATATGTTTTATATTTGCAAAAATTGTTGATTTATTTAGTGGTAAAGATTGTTGTCCTCAAGTCCCTGTTAATAAATAAATAATAATTAATAAATAATATATTCTATTAATATATTATAAAATGGTTGGAGTAAAAGTTGAACATGTTTTAATGCTTGTAATTGTAATATTTGTCATATATTATCTTATTGGATCATGTGATTGCACAAATGGACTAGTTGGCGTTGATGGATTTAATGTTGGTGTTCAGGAAAATAATTGTCATAAAGTTTTAGAAAGTAATTGTTCTAATTCATTTTCCTTATCAGAGTGCAAAATATGTGCTGGTAAAAATCAAACTGAATTAAAGCATAGTGGATGTACTAATGATTATATCCAAAATTATTGTAAAAAGTTTACAAACGGAGAGAAAAAGAGTTTGAAAGATTATTTTAATGATTTAATACAATTTATTAATGGTAATTTACCAGAATCATTTTTAACTATTGTAATTATTGTATGTATTGCTTATATTATTTCAAAAATTATAGATATTTTTAAAGTAAATGTTAATCTTAGTTTTTAAATATACTTAAAATTAATACTCTACTATATAGTATGTATATCTTATGGATCATCTATATTGGCAAAATATAGATCATTCACAATTTAACGTATTTATTCGTGATTTATCTGAACGATTAAACTCAAATGTTAAAAATATTATTGAAGATTCTTTTAATGATATTCAGAAGAAAAATATTAAACCAAATAAAAAACCTAAAAAGAAAGATTTAATCATTATGGAACAAACCAAAAAAAGACTAGAAAAGAATTTTAATGATGATTTAAATCGAATTCAATATCATATCGATCGATTAGATATTTATGGCGATTTATATAAAAATATTAAATATTTTAAAACTGATAAAGGTATTTTGCATTATAAATTTCTAGTTTTAGAAAAATTATGGAATAGTGAAAATCGATCAGATATCTTTGATAAAATTATTGGATTGTATTATCAAGTTTCAAATAGTCAAAGCAAATATCCAGATCATATGAAAATCTTAAATGGTATTTCAAAAGTATTAGATAAATATGATTATCGGTTGTATATGCTACAAAACTTAGGTCATATTTTACCACCTCTTAATTTATGGGATAAACGTGATTACAGGTTAGAAGATTGGCAACTTGAAGCATTAACACATGTAAAACATAATAATTCTGTATTGATTCGAGCACCAACTTCTTCAGGCAAATCTTTTATTGGTATGGGTGTTGCAACATTTTATAAAAAGATATTATATGTATGTCCAATTGAACCTGTAGCATATCAGATTGGTTCTCATTTTACAAAAATGAATTATAAAGTAAAATATTTACTTCCTAATTTTGAATATTCTTCATTTGATGATTCGACACAAATCTTTATTGGTATTCCAAAAACAATTGAAAAAATGCTTTATAAAATTGGTAATCAATTTGATTACGTTGTTTTTGATGAAATACATAATTTAAATCGAGAAGAAGATGGTCATATTTATGAAAATATTATTAAATTTATTGATTGTAATTTCTTAGCATTATCAGCAACAATTAAAAATATTGATCATTTAAAAGATATTTTTCAAAAAATAAATCCTTTTAAAAATATTCATTTAATTGAATATAATAAACGTTTTATTAATCAACAACGTTGGATTTGGAAAGATAATAATTTAGTTGAATTACATCCCTTTGCTTGTTTAGACAAAATTGATAATAATTTACTCGATTATAATTTAGCATTTTCTCCAAAAGATAGTGCAACTTTATGGAATTGTATTGAAAATGAATTTAATAAGAAATACAATGATTTTGAGGATGAAAAATATAATGATATTGAAGATATGGTTGATAGTATGAATCCAGATAATTATTTTGAATCGATTGATAAAAATGATATTTTAACACTTGATAAATCAAAAGAATATGAATACTTTTTAAAAAAGAAATTTATTGAACTTAATGAAGAATATCCAGAGATTATAAATAATGTATTAAATACATTTAAAATTAATAATGATGAATGTAAAAATATATTAACATTTTTACAAAAGTGTAAAAAAAATGATATGCTTCCAATGATTTTATTTAATACAGATCGCAATAATTGTATCTATTCTTTTGAAACGATTTATCAAAAATTAATAGATGAAGAAAAGGAAAATTATCCATATCATTATGATATTTTAGAAAAGAAAAATGAATTGTATCAAAATTATCAAAAAAAGAGAGAAAAATTTCAATCTGGTATTAAAATTCCTAAAAAATGCAAAGACCCTCAATCTGAAATAATGAATAAAATGCAAAATTTTGATCAGTCAGAAAGGCATAGTTATATTCAAACTATTAATAATTATTATGAATCATTACTTGATAGTGTAAAAGAAAATCAATTACAATATAAGAATTTGAGTAAAGAATATAATCGATTTATTTTGAATCCTGATTTTACAAATGTAGATATTTATAAAAAACATCCAAATTATACATTTGTTGATAATGAACCAATGAGTGGCGATACAATTAAAAAGATTCGTAAAGAAATACAAAAAACATTAGGTATAAAAATAGATTATGAACATATTTTATTTCAAATGTTAAAAAGAGGAATTGGTATTTATATTGAAGGTATGCCAAATGAATATAATTGGATTGTACAAAAACTATTGGCAAGTAAAGAGATTGGTATTGTAATTTCTGATAGATCATTATGTTTAGGTATTGATTTACCTATTCGAACAAGCTGTATTATGGGTTCTAATGGAAACATATTCACAAATGATGATTATTTACAAATGAGTGGCAGGGCAGGACGACGTGGTTATGACACACGTGGCAATATTATATTTTATAATATCGAATATAAAAATCTAATGAGAGGGGAATTGCCTGAAATTGTTGGTTCAACCAAACCAATATATGAAAATTATAAATGCATTCCTAAAACAGATGCTATGTTTGAAAATTTCATTAATAAACGCGATATTATTACTTGCAATATTTCAAATAATAAATTTTTACCAAAATCACATGAACTATGTTGGATTCTTAGAGAATATAAAAATACTCAAATATTTATCCATAAATTTAAAACATTAGAAAAAGATTTGTATCAAATCAAAAATGATTTTGATAGAGAAGTATATTTATTAAATGTAGTTAGAGAAAATTTAGAATTATTTGATATACTTGATATTTATAAATCAAATCATATTGAAAGAGATATCCACGATATATTAAAAGAATATATTGAAATCATTATGAATATTTACAATCATTTAGATCGGAGGAAATATTTAATTACACGTGAAGTATTCAAAAGAATCTATGATAAATTAAAACATATACTTTTGAATCATAGTGGAATTAACTATTTCAATTAAAAATTTAATATTTGATATATTATAATGGATTTAATACCTGCAGTGAAAAGGGGTGATATAGTCAGAGTTCGTGAATTATTAGATAGTGGCGAGGATCCTAATACTAGAGAACATTATACAAACCGAACAGCTTTAATGATAGCATCAGAATATGGTCATACAGAAATCATCAGATTATTATTAGATAGAGGGGCTGATATAAATAGTCAAAATGATTCTTATACAGCTTTAATTAAAGCATCAATGCTTGGAAAAGGAGATATGGCTGAATTTTTATTGGTTCGTGGTGCAGATCCTAATATACAAAATATTAAAGGCGATACAGCTTTAATGAATGCTGCAAGATATAGTAATTCAATTTTAAATTTAGAAGAGGGTACGGATTATATAAAAGTTGTAGAATTATTATTACGTCATGGTGCTGACCCCAATATTCGAAACTGGAATGGCAAAACAGCTTCAATGATAGCAGAACGTGTAGGCGCAGATGATATAGCAAGATTAATACGAGATCATTTCCGTTTACAAAAGGCAAAACAAAGATTAGCATTTGCGACCTATTTATTAGGCGATAATACGCCTATGGATGATTTAGATTATGATGTCACTACACGAATAGCAGATTATTTACATGATTTAGATCAATATGGTTCAGGCAGCAAACGAAGTAGCAGCAGAAGTAGCAGCAGAAGCGAACAAAGTAGAAGAAGTAGAAGAAAACGTATAAAAAATAAATATTACACTAGAAGAAGGAGTTTTTTTTAATTTTTTTTTTCATCTAAAACACATTCATTACACAAACATGTATTCCCTCTACATGTCATTGGATTTACACAAGATAAACAATAACTTAATGTATGTACTTTACCATTT
>CETY01065824.1_pt1 | contig 12132 bp, 9 predicted proteins | sample 361551 | NCBI WGS metagenome assembly CETY01 (sample SAMEA2623135, study PRJEB7988) | marine metagenome | biome: marine biome (ENVO:00000447); feature: deep chlorophyll maximum layer (ENVO:xxxxxxxx); material: "saline water (ENVO:00002010), including plankton (ENVO:xxxxxxxx)" | depth 45 m | reverse complement strand
AGCCTACATAGCAGAAACACTTTCTATGTTTATTACGTGAACTGGTACCAAACAAAAAATTCTTTCACCCTTAAGGATAAGATAGTCAATAGAGCTGTTAATTCACTCAGGAAGAACAAAAAAATTGAACAGATAAGCTTTGCTGCAATTGCTGAAGAGTTAGATGTAGGTATTGATGACATAACGTCTTTTTATGCAACAACTGAAGACATATTTCTTGAAGCTCAGAAGAAAGATTGGGAATCGCTCCATAGATATTGGGATAAACAAATTAAGAAAGCCAAAACCCCTGGAGATTTCATGAGAGCCTTTGAAATATTTTTTGAAAGATTTGTAGAAACGCTAAGTAAAGACTCTGATTTGCGTTTCGAGTTATCTTGCTACTTACCGGCTTGTGTTAAATTCAGAGATAAAAATAGGATTAAAGTTAAAGAAAAGTTTTCCAAACTCATCAAAAGAGGATGGCCTGGTAAGGATGAGAAAGTAATTCAAAGGCAATCTGAACTAGTTACAGTTTTATTTTATGGCTTTATCGATCATGTAGTGCATATTCCTAGAAATGAAAGATTAAAGATTCTTAGCGACTTTAGAAACATGCTTAATTTGCACCTTCAGGATAGAAAGTTTTTTTAAGATGAATGTTGACGTTCAAAAGAAAGTAAAGATTATCCAAAAGTCCATGGACTCTATCAGGAAGATAGATAAAACAGTTCATACCATATCTTTTACTCGATTGGCTTACGAAATGGGAACGCCCCTCAATGAATTAACAGATTTTTTTCTTGATGTGGAAGATATGTTTTTAAACGAGCAAAAAAGAGTAACCAGAAAAATAGAAGCACATCTCGAGAAGGGTATGAAAAGTTGTAAAACAGCCAATGATGCCAAAGATCTTTTGGAAAGTTCCACTTTGAAAATGGTCGATCTATTGCCTGATTACAGTGATTTAGTTTACTCAGCTATTTTTTACTTACCTAAGTGCCTTGCAGAAAGAGATCGTACAAAGAAAAATTATCGACAAAACATCAGAATACTAATAAAGAAAGGGTGGCCTGGTAAGATAGATTCAGTCTTAGACAGGCAAGCAGATTTAGTTTTACTTTCTCTATATGGACTTCTAGATTACTGCGTAAAAGCAAATAAAAGAGAAAGAAAAGAGGTCCTTAAGGACTTCAATAATATGATAAATCTGCACTTACAAGATAGGTTATTTTTTTAGTTTAGATTTAAGAATCTCGTTAACTTGTTTTGGGTTGGCTTTTCCTTGAGAAGCTTGCATAACTTGCCCTACAAAGAATCCAAACAGTCTATCTTTACCTGATTTATATTGTTCAAGTTGTTGTGGATTGTTTGCAATAACTTCATCAATCATGGATTCTATTTCATCATCATCAGTTACTTGCTCTAGGTCTTCGTCCTTAATAATAATGTCAACTTCTTTTCCGCTTACCCACATTTTTTCAAAAATGTCTTTCGCAATCTTTCCTGAGATAGTTCCGTCTTCTATTCTAAGAATTAATTGACCTAATTTATCTGAAGAAACTTTTGAGTCTCTTATATTCAAATTTTCATTATTTAGCAGGGCAGAAAGTTCTCCCATTATCCAGTTTGCACTTAACTTAGGGGAATCTGAAATCTTAACTACTTCTTCAAAGTAATTGGCAATACCCTTATCTGCTGCTAAAAGATCAGCGTCATAATTGCTTAATGAAAACTTTGAAACAAATCTTTCTTTTTTTTCATTCGGCATTTCTGGCATGTCGTTTATTACGCTCTCAACAAAGTCCTTTTCTAGTGTTATGGGAAGTAAGTCTGGTTCAGGGAAATATCTATAATCATTAGCATATTCCTTAGATCTCATTGGTCGAGTTGTATTGTTTTGAGAATCGTAAAGCCTTGTTTCTTGTGTGATCACATTCCCTGATTCTATTTCATGTACTTGCCTCTCTATTTCATACTGAATAGCTTTTTCAACAAATCTAAAAGAGTTAACATTTTTAGTCTCGGTTCTTGTCCCCAGTTCTAAATCTCCTTTTTTTCTAACAGATACATTGGCATCGCATCTCATGGAACCCTCGGCCATATTCCCATCTGAAATATCTAGATATCTAATTATAGAATGGATAGATTTTAAATAAGCTACTGCTTCTGCTGGTGTGCTTATTTCTGGTTCAGAGACGATTTCTAATAGAGGAGTTCCAGCTCTATTTAGATCTATTCCCGATTGTCCCTCAAAATCATCATGTAGAGATTTTCCTGCATCTTCTTCTAAATGAGCCCTTGTGACTCCTATTCTTTTAGTGCCACTTTCAGTTTCTATATCTAAATATCCACCTTCTACTATTGGTTTATCCATCTGACTAATCTGATAACCTTTAGGTGAGTCAGGATAAAAGTAGTTTTTTCTAGCAAAACTAGTTGGACTGTTTATGTCGGCACTAAGAGCTGTCCCTAGCTTAATAGCCATCTTTAATACTTCTTCATTCAGAACTGGTAAAACGCCTGGCATTGCAAGATCTATGTTGCATGCTTGAGTATTTGGAAGGGCACCGAAATTAGTGCTAGCCCCAGAAAATAGTTTTGACTTAGTGGATAATTGAACATGTATTTCTAGTCCAATAACTGCTTCCCAGTTGTTTAAGTTTTCGTTCATATTAAATATTTGGCATTTTTTTGTGCCAATCTGTATTTGATTGATAAGAATATGCAAACTGCAGAAGTTTATCTTCCTCAAGTGAATTTCCAACTAACTGCATTCCCAAGGGAAGTCCGTCATGCTCTCCGCATGGAATAGATATTCCCGGTAAACCCGCCAAATTAGCAGGAATAGTGAATATATCTTGTAAATACATCTCTGTCGGATCATCGCTTTTTTCCCCAGCCTTGAATGCTGTTCCTGGGGTGGTTGGAGATAAAATAACGTCTACAGACTCAAAAGCATTAGTAAAATCATTAGCTACAAGCTGCCTGCATTTCTGAGCTTTAAGATAATAGGCATCATAGAAACCAGCTGAAAGGGCATAAGTCCCTATTAGTATTCTCCTTTTTACCTCAGCTCCAAAGCCTTCTTCTCTTGTTCTCATATATAGATCTTCTATATCTTTGGGATCCTCACATCTGTAACCATACCTAACACCGTCATATCTTGATAGATTAGCCGAACACTCAGCCGGAGCAATAATGTAATAAATTGGTAGCGATAAATTAATATTTTTTAATGACACCTCTACGATTTCAGCTCCAAGACTTTTATAAGTTTCAATTGCTTCTTGGATTGATTGTTCTACATAAGATGGCATATCTTTTTCAAAGAATTCTTTAGGAAGGCCAATTTTCATGCCTTGTATAGAATTCTTAAGATTCTTTGTAAGATCTGGCGATGGCAGTTTTAAGCTAGTTGAATCTTTTGGGTCATGCCCACACATTCCTTCAAGAATTAATGCAGCATCTTCAGCCGATCTTGCTACTACACCACCTTGATCTAGACTTGAAGCAAAAGCAATCATTCCATATCTTGAAACTCTTCCATAGGTAGGTTTTATTCCAGTTAGACCGCATAAAGATGCTGGTTGTCTAATAGAACCACCAGTATCAGTTGCTGTTGCTATCGGTGCTAACTCAGCAGAAACACAAGATGCAGAGCCTCCAGATGATCCTCCGGGAACATATTCAGTATCCCACGGGTTGCTAACTGGACCAAAGTAACTTGTCTCATTTGATGAACCCATCGCAAATTCATCCATATTTGTTTTTCCTAACATCACCATGCCCTGTTCATCAAGCTTTGTATAGACTGTTGAAGAGTAGGGAGCTTCAAAATTTGAGAGCATTTTTGACCCACAAGTTGTTCTTACTCCTTTGGTGCAAAAAATATCTTTATGAGCGATAGGTACTCCGTCAAGAGGAAGAGATTTATCTTTTTTATAGCGCTCATCAGCTGCTTGTGCCTGTATCAGTGCATTGTCTTCAGTTACTGTTATAAATGAATTGAACTTTTCGTCATGATCAGAAATTCTTTTAAGGTAATGCGAAGTCAGCTCTACAGATGTAAATTCACTGTTTTTTAAGCCTTCTAGTTGTTCTTTAAGAGAAAGTTTGTGCAGATCCATTTTATGCTTCTCCGTCTATCACTTTAGGAACAATAAAGAGTCCCGATTTAACAGAAGGTGCATTTTTTAGCAGCTCATCTCTTTGATTTTCTTCAGTAACTTCATCTTTTCTTGTTGGTTGAGATAGATCTAGAGGGTGAGACATAGCATCTATAGAGGACGTGTCAGCTTCGTTAAGTTCTTCAAAAAGAGTTAAGATCTGTTCAAGTTCCTTTTTCAATGAAGATAACGATTCTTCCTTTACATTTATCCTTGCAAGGTAAGAAATTTCTTTTAATTCTTTGTCGCTTAGAGCCATATTTTTGAATGTAATAGTTTAAAAAGATTGGTAATGTAGCATATTGTAGCTTGCTCAAAAACAATGCTATTGCTAGAGTTACATTTAAATACAATCAAAGCAATTCTTAACGGGAAACTAAATGTTAAAAAGATTAAGAGGATTGTTCTCAAATGACCTATCAATTGACTTGGGTACAGCAAATACTCTTGTTTATGTAAAGGAACGAGGAATAATCCTAGATGAGCCATCAGTTGTGGCTATAAGAAATAATAATGGTCAAAGAACCGTTGTTGCAGTCGGAACGGAAGCAAAAAAAATGCTTGGAAGAACACCAGGCAATATAACTGCTATTAGACCTTTAAAAGATGGCGTAATAGCTGATTTTCAAGTTACTGAAGAAATGCTTAAATATTTTGTTCAAAGAGTTCATGAAGATAGTTTTGTTAGACCAAGCCCCAGAATTTTGGTTTGTGTACCCTGTGAATCAACTCAAGTTGAAAGAAGGGCTATAAGAGAATCAGTTCTTAAAGCAGGTGCAAGAGAAGTTCGCCTGATAGAAGAACCTATGGCTGCGGCTATAGGAGCTGGTTTACCAGTTGAAGAAGCTACAGGATCTATGGTGGTGGATATAGGTGGAGGAACTACTGAAGTGGCTATTCTCGCCCTAAACGGAGTTGTCTATGCTCATTCATTAAAAGTGGGGGGTGATAAATTAAATGAGGCCATTATTTCCTATGTCAGAAGAAATCAAGGTGTCTTACTGGGAGAGACCACTGCTGAAAAAGTAAAACATGTTATCGGAACTGCCTCTCCAGATTCTGAAGTTATTGAAATGGAAGTAAGGGGAAGGAATTTAGCTGAAGGTATACCCATAACCTTTACTATGAATAGCAAGCAGGCTTATGATGCAATGCTCGAACCACTCTCAGCTATTATTCAAGCCATAAGAACAGCTCTAGAAGCTTCTCCGCCTGAACTTAGTGCAGATATAAGCGAAAGAGGTATCGTTTTAACTGGAGGAGGTGCTATGTTGCGTGATTTAGACGTCTTAATAGCTAGTCAAACAGGCTTACCGGTTATAGTGGCAGAGGATCCTTTAACCTGTGTTGCAAAAGGTGGAGGAAGTGCTTTAGAGATTATGGATAAGTATGACATAGACCTTTTGTCGACAGAATAATACTTTAAGATATCTTTATTAATCTGCTCTGAGTATCATTTGTCTATGCTCAAGAGAGAACACAAGGTTTCTTATATAAGTAGCGAGGCAATATTTGCCATACCCGCTATGAAACCCTCGAGAGTAGTTTTTGCTGTAATCTTTTGTATTTGTCTCATGATAAGCGATGTAAAGTTTGAAACTTCTTCTACTTTAAGATTGGTTAGCCATGAAATCCTTAAACCCATTAGCTTGATAATTAATTTTCCAGGATATGTTGCAGATCTAACAAGTTCTTTTTTCTCAGCCAGAGTGACTTTGGACAAGAGAGTCAAAACCCTCGAAGAAGAAAATTTAAAATTAAAAGCTGCTAGCCAACTTACAAAAAAACTCGCTATTGATTTAGAAAAATTAAATGCTCTTTGGTCAGTATCTGATCTTAATAAAGAAAGATTCAAAATTTCTCAAAAGAATCTTCTGTCTTCAAATATTTTCCAGCCTTTATTAGTTTTAGATATAGAGAGGGATCATGATATTAAAATTAATAATCCTGTTATTTCCGAGGAGGGGTTAGTTGGTAGGATTAGTAACTTAGGCATTACTACGGCAGAAGTTTTTTTGATTCAAGATATCAGGTCATCAATTCCAGTTGTTTCAGAGACCAGTTCAATTCACTCTACCTTAAAAGGATTTGGCTTAGAAAGAGCAGGACAACTGAGTTATGTTAAGAAAACTTCTAAATTCTCCATTGGAGAAAAAATATTTACATCAGGTTTGGGAGGTGTGTTTCCTAAAAATATATTAGTTGGAGAAATTATTTCTATAGAGGATCCTGCTGATAGTGAATTTTTGAGTATAGAAATAGAGTTTTCTCAGACTCCCATTAATCAGGACTTTTTTTTAATCTATAAGTATGAGTAGATCTCTATTGAATCAATTCTGGATTTATAGCTCCTTATTTTTGGCTTTTGTAATTGATATTTATGTTACACCTGAAGTGTTAATACTCTGGAAACCAGTTTTAACTTTATTAGTTCTAATTTATTGGAATATGGCCTTGCCAGATAGAGTGGGGATCTTTGAGGCCTTACTTTTTGGACTCCTTTTGGATATATCCACGGGAACAATATTAGGTTTGCACGCTGCTTTATTCGTATTGATAACTTATATTTGCCAACGTTTTTTTTATCAATTTAGAGTCTCTCCAATGTGGCAGCAATCGGTAACTCTATTTTTTTTATTTTTTATATTCAAGCTTGCATTTGGTTTTGACTTTAATGACAGGGCTCCAGGTCTTAATCTTTCTGATAGAAATTACCTTTTAGATTCTTTTCTCTTTGCTTTAATCTCGTCTCTTATTTGGACGCCTTTGTTTTTCATCCTGAGAGAATTTAGACGAAGGAAAATTAGAATTTAATATTGGTATGAAAAAAATTACCTCTATAGCGGCCTGGATCCTATCTATTTATTTAGGGATCATACTAATTGTTTCAAGTATCGTTTTACAAAACACGTTTTATAAATATCTAATTCTTTCTAATTTTGACGCAAATTCAAACTTCACTATTGTAGAGTCAAACTGGCACCCTCTTAAGCCCTCAATTTATTTGAAAGATATAAATCTTATAAATAAAGAACAGAGTCTTTTTGTCCAAGATCTTTGGTTAGAGTATTCCTTGATGAATTTATTGAGAGGTAATCTGATTTCAAAAATCAATATCTCTGAAATAGAGGCTAATTATTTCCAAGGAAACGAAGAGGAAACACTCAATTTCGCAGAGTCTTTAAATTTTCTCACTAAAATTAAAGAGCTCAATCTGAGGAATATTAATATTACTGATGGTAATAAAATTTTATTGAAAGGCAGGCTGTCTTTTGTGCGAGATAAAGATGGCCCTAGTTTAGCGATTAATTTGCTGGATAAAAAATCTAATAGTATGTTACTAAAAGTGCTTAGTGAAGAGAATACAAGTGGAGCTCTTTTAAGGGGTCATCTTAGCGCTTCTAATTTTTTAGTAAGTCAAAAATTAATCTCCCAATTCTGCAAAAATTGCGATTTTGATGGTGAGATTAACTCATTTATTAACTTTTCATTTCTTCAAAATGAACTTTTAAATCTTAGGGGGAATTTTGATGCCTCTTTGAGTAAAAGTTTATTGGGCATAAATGCTTTATCATCGAGTTTCAATCTCAAAGACTCAGACTCTTACTTATTGCAAGTAAGCTCCTTTTTAAACTATGACAATACCCTTAGAGTGCCCGATTTTTTTGTTGATTTAAATTTCAATAATCCCATATTTATTTTCCCCAAGATTGACTTATCAAAAACTAAAATTATAAATCTACTGATTCAAAATTATGGCTTAGACATAAATGTCAAAGGAGAGTTGATTGATTCATTTATAAACCTTAACTCAGACTTGTTTAGATCTTCATTTAAAGATATAGAAATACTCTCAGAAGCAGTCAATGTTCAAGGCTTAGCAGGCCAAATTAAATTAGATGATGGTAAATCTATAATTAAAATATCCTCACCTCGAGTCTCTGTTGCTGCAAAGAATTTTTTAGATGAAAGGCTTAGTTTTGATGAGTTTAATTCTCATATTAATTTCAATATTTCATCTTTAGGACTAGAGGTTTTCCCATCGGTCTTTTCTGGTGTTTTTAATGAAGAGAGGTTAAACGGACTTTTTGACTTAAAACCAGTCCCTGCAGCAAGCTTAGGTGATCTTAACCTTAGAATAAGGGCAGAAAAAATAAATCATAATTCGGCTTTCTTATTATTTCCTAATACCTCATATCTTTCTGGAACAAAGCAAACTTTAAAAAGTCTTATAGGTTGTGGTTCGGTAGAAGGCGCGGATTTAATTTATAGAGGCCCTGTTGATAGAATTTACAAAGATAACTCTGCTACTTTAGGCCTTATTGGTTCGGCTGAAAATCTGTGCATTAACATCAATAGTTACAAAATAAGAGATGTTAATGGCGACTTCAGGGTAAATGACTTCAATTTTTTAGGGGATTTAAAAAGAGGCAATTTTCTTGGTTCTAATATCGATGCAAAAATTCAAACATATAAAAATAAAGAAAATTACTTTTTCCAGATAGAAGGAAATGCGAGTGGACCATTTTCTTCAATTATAGATTTATTTGAAGGCAAGGAATCTCAATTAACAGATGTTGAAGGTCTCCATCTTACTAATTACATTTATGATTCACCCTTAACAAGAAAGATTGAGTTATTGTCCTCATCTTCAAATTTGAAGATTTCTACTGAAATTAAAAAAGGAGGTTTTAATATCAGTCCTCTAGATTTTAATATAAAAAATATATTTTCTTCAATTCAATATGATAGTGCAGATGGCTTAAAAGAAGCCTTTCTCTCACTAAAGCTTAACTCAATTCCTTTTTCATTCGAGATTGCCAATAATTTAAGCTCACCTGATTATTCAGTTTTCAGTGCAAAAGAGATAATTCAGCTAAGAAAATTCATTCCTAAATCTCTAGAAGATAAAATTACAGGAGCTTCTCAGGTTTTTATTGATATCAATGTACCTTCTTTTAAGAAAGGAGCAAAAATTAAAAAAAGTTTTATCGAATTTTCTTCAGATTTAATTGGTACAAAGATTTCCCTCTTAGATCCATTTTATAAAGCTAAAGATGATGAGATTAATTTTAATTTTCAATACTATCCTGCTCATACAAAAGATTACTCTCAACTAAGATTTAAGTATGGAGATGTATTAAGAGGTAAACTTGATCTTTCATCAGACAAAAAGCAGGGCTACCTTATAGCGGGTGCTGAGAAGCAAAGTATAACTACAGAACCAGGCATCATTTCATTAATTGGTACCTTTAAGAAATTTGATTTGGGTTTACTAAATTTAGAAAGCCAAACATTCGATGATCAATCAATCAACTTCAACATTAAAAATTTAGTAATAAAAGAGGTTAAGTATTCAGACTTCATCATTCCTAAGACAAGAATATACTCTGAAAAATCACAAGAAAACTACGCATTTAAAATTTCAAGTGATGATTTTGCAGGCAAGATATACCTTCCTAAAGTGAAAGGTCTTCGTCCGCTTATAAACTTAGATTTTTTAAAGATTGATTTAAATGACTCGCCCGGAGATTCTACATTTTTAAATATTTATAATAATTTAAATACCAGTTTTTCTTTTGAAACTGATTTACTCATTCTTAATTCAAATGATTACGGTAAATGGAAATTTGATGTGGAGCCTTTAGGTGGTTTATTAAAACTTAATAATCTCGAGGGTATTTACGGTAAGTGGGGATTAACAAGCACTAGTGATGGCATTTCAAGGCTTGAAATTGTAAAAGAAAGTTTAGGTTGGCAAACTTCACTTAAATCACAAATATACTCAGGTTCGCCAGAAAAAGGGTTTAAGCAATTTGGAATAAATCCAAACTTTGAAATGGATACAATTTCAACCGAAGTAGATATTTATTGGGACTCTCTGCCTTGGCAGGTGAGTTACAAAAATATTCTTGGAGAAGTATCACTAAATATTAATGGTTTATTAATTCAAGATAGAGAGGACATGCCCACACCTAATAATCTATTGAGGCTCATTAACATTTTTAACATCACTGATTCTTTTGAGAAAGTTACTAATTTAGATTTTAGAAAGTTATATCAATCAGGATTCAGCTCAGATTCAGTTCGTGGCAATTTTAAGATAGCTAAAACTTCAATTTCAATTTCAAAGCCTTTAATATTCAGAAGCGGTTCAAGCGAATTTAGATGGGAAGGAAAAATTGATAAAGATGACACTGGATCCTTTACTAATCTTAATCTAGTGGTTTTGATGACATTGCCTCTTAGAGAATATCTTCCAGCTTATGCATTCTTATTAGGAGGTCCTGTAACAGCAGGAATTGTATATATAGCTGGTAAGGCTTTTGAAAGAAATCTAGATCAACTTAGCTCAGGCTCTTGGACTGTACAGGGTACCTTGTCAGACCCTAAAACTGATTTTTCGGGCTGGTTTGAGACATCGAAAGAATAAATTAATTTTTGATTCTAAGTCTTGAAGGAGGAATCTTCAGTTCTTGCCTGTATTTGGCAATAGTTCTTCGGGATAAATGGATCTCGAATTCATTTGTTAGCTGAAATTTAAGGCTTTCGTCGCTTAGCGGGTTTAATTTATCTTCCATTGATACTAATTTTTCAATAAGAAATTTTAAATCACTCAGCGTGACATCCTTTCCTTTTTCTGGCTTGTTTAGCCTTTTTTCAAGAAGATCTTTTAGTGGAATTATCTTATCTGGAAATTGAATATATTTATTTCTTACTATCCTTGAAATTGTTGATTCGCTGATCTTTAAATAATTAGCCACTTGTTTGTTCGATAGCGCTCTCTTTTTGGCTTTGTTGTTTAAAAAATTTTCTTGAGTTTCAACTAAGAATTTAGCAACCATGAAAAGGGTCTGTTGTCTTCTTTCTAGACCTATTAGAAATGATAAAGAGCTACCATCGTCCTTATCAGAGGATTCTACTTTAACTTTTATTTTTTCTAGAAGATCTTGAGACATGAAGTCATCATTTAGCGATACATGCCAAAGATTCTTATCTCTTATAGCTATAAGGTCGGGTCTTATATAATTTTCAGAAGATTTACCAAAACTGCCTCCTAGATTTAAAGACAGCTTAAGTAATACTTCTTTAAAATGATCAGGTAAGTCCTTTAAAGAAGTTTTATTTGATACCAAATCTTGTATTTTTTCTTTTAATTCTAGCTTTTCTTGGGCTTCTAAATTTAAGTTATCAATTTGAATATTTAGAGATTCATCGATTGATCTAAATGCGCATCCCGGTGGGTCAAGGTTTTGAATAATTGAGAGCACTGCATCAATGTCATGATCTTCAATATCAGTATGAAAATCCTCTAAGACTATTCTTTTAATATCTTCATAATCTAACTCTGGATCTAATCTTCCATTTTCCTCAATCGAATCTATTAAAAATTCACCAATTAGATTCTCAATCTGATTTAAAGACTCAATTGCAAGTTGATCAAATAATTTTTGTTTTAATTCTGTTTGATTGATATCTAGAGAGAATCGATTTTCAAATCCATCATTTGCATATAAGGTATTTTTATACCTATCTACTAAAAATTCATCTTTAAAATATTTTATTTGTTTATCATCTTCTATTAAATAATTTTCTATGAGTTCATTAAGTTTCGAACTGATCTCAAAGCCACTTAGAGATAATAATTTAATTTGATTACCAAGGTTTGCGGTAATATTCAGAGAAAGTTTCTGTTTCTGCTTTAAACTTTGTTTCACGTCTTAAGACTGGAAGTTGTGTCCGAGATAAACTTCCTTGACCGTAGGATCTTGAGCAATATCATCAGGATTGCCATTGGCTATTATTTTACCTTTGTTAACCACTATAACTTTAGTACAAATATTCATAGTATCTCTAACATTATGATCACTAATCAATACACCTATATCCTTTTGATTGAGCTTCTGAATAGTTTGTTTTAAATCTGAGACTGCCAGAGGATCAATGCCAGCAAAAGGCTCATCTAATAATATAAATTTGGGAT
>CETY01005396.1_pt1 | contig 12151 bp, 11 predicted proteins | sample 361551 | NCBI WGS metagenome assembly CETY01 (sample SAMEA2623135, study PRJEB7988) | marine metagenome | biome: marine biome (ENVO:00000447); feature: deep chlorophyll maximum layer (ENVO:xxxxxxxx); material: "saline water (ENVO:00002010), including plankton (ENVO:xxxxxxxx)" | depth 45 m | reverse complement strand
GAAGATAAAGATAAAGAAGATAAAGATAAAGAAGATAAAAATAAAGATAAAGAAAAGGAAAAAAAACTTGAAGAAGCAAACAAAAAGGTTAAACGAGCACAAGATATGGTCGAAATTTATCAAACTTATAAATATAAAAAGGATTGGAAATATTTGGAAAAACATTTACAACAATGGAAAGGTGAACCATATGATTTTATTGATAATTATTATAAAAGTCCAGATTGGACATATTATAAAGCAGCTAATAAGCATAATAAATTAGTTGATAGTATTAATGCCAGAAAGTATACAATTAAAGAAGATTCTTATATCGAACGAACGATTGCTGTTGTTAAAGAAATGTTAGTATTTTTTGTTCAATTAATTCTTTTAATTTATATTGGTTGTTTTTTATTATGGAATAATCATCATTCTATGAAATCAAAGGATTTAGATTTAGATGAAGAAACACATCAATTTAATGTAGATAAATTTATGAATATTATAGATGTTAATATGGACCAAAGTCCATTAATTTATGAATTTGTAAAATCGATGTATGTTGGTTTAGCTAAAATACCTAGGGATTCGTTATATTATATTTTTTGTCAGGTAAATAAAATATTAGAACAATTATATTATGGTGGTGAAGGTGGTGCTTTATGGGATAATAAAAAAGTTTATGGTAAAACTCCATCACAATTAAGAGCAATGATTCAATTATTTATAGTTGCTTTATTACCAATAGGTATGTATTTTGTAGGTAGTATTTTAGCTATGGTGTTTATGTTTGGATATTTACACTTGGGTTTTATTAAAACATCTATTAATTTGGTAAAAACAGGGTTTTTTGAAAATGATAATTATTGGTTTTTTAAATATAATTTTACAACTATGTTTCTTTGGTTAACAGTTGGTGCATTAGCGCATTTTATTTTAATACCAGCTGTTGTTGGTTTGTTTTTTATTATTGGATATATTACAAAAATGCTTCAAAATGTGGGAAAGGTAAATAATGTGTTTAAAAACATTACAAAATCGTATATGAATATTGTTTTATTTATATTACTTTTTGGAGTATTACTTATTCAAAAATATAATTTGTACTTTCATGATAAATTACCAATAAATATTGATACAAATGGATTGATTATTGTTGGTATAGCTGCTCCATTTATTTTAATTCCTATTTATTTTATTTATGATAATTTTTTCGGTAATCCAGCTCCTCCTGCTCCTTCTGCATAATTTATTTAATATATTAATTTTATTTAATATATTAAAGATAATAATTACATTATTATTAATAATGGGAAAGAAAAATAGAAAAAAGAAGGTATCTGCTAATGGAAAACCATTTGTTAGTATTTGTACTCCAACTTATAATAGACGAATGTTTATTCCACAATTGATTAAATGTTATAAAGCACAAACCTATCCTAAGGAATTAATGGAATGGATTATTATAGACGATGGTGAAGATTCGGTTGAAGACTTATTTAAAGATGTTGAAGGTGTAAAATATTTTAGATATGAAGAAAAAATAAAATTAGGTAGAAAAAGAAACTTAATGCATGAAAAATCAAAAGGAGATATATTGGTATATATGGATGATGATGATTATTATCCACCTGAACGCGTAACTCATGCTGTCGATAGACTACGTTCGCAACCAAACGCTTTATGTGCTGGAAGTAGTATTGTTTATATTTATTTTAATGATTTGGACCAATTATATATTTTTGGACCTTATGGAAAATCACATGGAACAGCTGGAACGTTTGCGTTTAAAAGAGAATTATTAAAATTAACAAAATACGATGATGACGCTGAAATAGCAGAAGAAAAAGCTTTTTTGAAAAATTATACAGTTCCATTTGTTCAACTTGATCCAAAAAAAACTATTTTGGTATTTGCCCATCAATATAACACTTTTGATAAAAGAAAATTATTAGTTAATCCTCATCCAGATTACGTTAGAAAAACAAAATTATCACCTAAAATGTTTATTAAAGATAAAAGTTTATTGGATTTTTATACAACAGTTTAATATCTTTTTATGATTATATTTTTTTATAATGTTAATTTATAATGAAATTTAATGGTTTAATTAAACAAATTCAAAAATTACCTACGGTTGCAAGAGTTGGTGTTTATGTATTAATATTTATTATTTTTAGATTTTTACTAGACGCTTTATTAAATAGTTTAAGAACGTTAAAAATTATGAAAGAAGGAATGGATAATAAAGAAAAATTTATTTTGTTTCATTGGAAAAATTGTGGACATTGTAAACGAATGATGCCTGAATGGGACAAGTTTACAACAAAGTATGAAGGTAATATATCAGTTAAAAAAATAGAAAAAGATGAAAACCCTTCCTTAATTGAAAAACTAGGTATCAAAGGATATCCAACTATTATGTTATTAAACGGAGATGATAGTAAAAAGGAAACTTACAGTGGCGAAAGAACCTCAGAAGCATTTATGAAATTTTTAAGCAATAAATAATTACATTAAATATAATAAGAATTAAATTACTATATTTAATAACAAGAATCGATATATCGAAAGATGCGCACTGTTTCTAGTTTATTGATAATGCCTTTTTTATTAAACATATCAATAATATCGTCTATTTTTTTTGTTTGTTTTAAATGATAAAAATAACAAAGTAAATCTTTTTGGTCCATATGAAATTTCCTACACATATCTTGCATAAAAACACTATTATTGTATTCGGTTGAATATTTTGTTAATACTTTAGTAAATCTAACCTCTCCGGTATGACTTTTTTTATATTTATAATTATTTTGATACAAATGATTATTATATAATGTTTTTATTAATGATGTCATTTCATTGAAAATCCATATTTGCTTTTGAAAGGTTATTCTATCAATATAATCAGAAAAACAAATATTTTCAAGTATTTGCAAATAAAATTCAATGGATTCTTTTTTATTTATTGTTGATAATATATCAATAATATTTTCATGAAATAATAAAGCAACACTTGTTCGATTTGTATCGTTCATTAATCTAAAATGTTGATCAATTGTATAACGATGATTTAATAATTTTTTGGTTATTATTTTTGTATCATCGTTATAATCGACGCCTAAAAAGCATTTATTCATTTTTTTGTTGTTGATAATATTATTTTTAAATTGGTTTATAGTGTAAATAAACTCTAATTTTCTTAAATCACCTCCAATATATGATGAAAACATCTCTCCCATATTTTCTATTTTAAGATGATTAGATAAGATATTATTTATTTGAACAGATGTTGGTGTCTTTAATTCAATATTATCAATCGTTTTTTTTATTTCCTTTATTTTTTTATCAATATGATAATTACCTATACATATAATTGGATTTAATGTTATACTTTCTTTCTTTTGTCTTCTAGTTTTCTTTGGCCTCATTAATTTTATTAACGAATTAATACCTCCTTTATCGCCACTATTCATACCGTCAATTTCATCCATTACTATTACTATTTTTCTTTCTTTTTTATAAAATAAATTCATTATATTTTTATCAGACATATTATGTTTTGTTATTTTCTCAATAGCGGATTTGTTTCTAACATCTCCAGCATCAAATCCAATAATATCATAATTTAGTTTCTTTAAAATATCATAGACAAACCTTGTTTTTCCTACTCCTGGGTTACCATATATATATATTCCTCTTTTAGTGGTTAAATCTTTTTTATTTTCTTCAAAGTACTTTAAATAATCTATTAATTGAGCTTCTTCTTTTTTTCTATCTAATATTTCATTTAAATCTAAATTATCCATCGAATATATTAATTAACTGTTATATTTTAAATTATAATTAACCGTAATTGTTTATTATAAATGATGTGTTTTTTTATAATCAATCAATAGTTGTTTTGTTTTTTCACTCTCATAATTATTTGTTAAAAATATACAATAATCTATATATGTTTTAAACATTCTACCACCGTAATAATGATTTTTAATTTTACCAAAGGGAATATGTAAATTTGAATATAATAAATATTCAATAAATAAATACATATTATTTCGTATCAAATACCTAACATATGTATTATTTATTTTTCCATAATAAAATCGTCCTCTTTTGTTTTTTTTGTGTTTCTTGTAATAATCTTCTATATGTAAATTAAAGTTTGTTGTTGATAATGAATATAATTCATGGTTTGGAATGTAACTATAAATAAGGTCAACCAAACATTCTGGGAGAGATGTTTGCATATATTGAAAAATCATAGAATATTATACTATATCATTTTATAATATCTTACATAACTATTTAATTTATATTTGTAATACCATCCCATTCAAGTGTACAATTAGCAGAAAAAGTTTTTTTTGCTTCTTCACCAGTCCCCTCGGTTCCACTTGGTGGAAATAGACCACAGTCAATATCATCTTTGGCAGTACCGAAGTTAGGTGAATCGAAATTATCAGGTCGTTTACACTTACCATTGGGATTTTTTGTCCAATAATCAGGACATTCAGCAATTTCAGGAGGATATCCTTGTGATTTTTTGAGACCTCTCATTGCTAAAGCAATAAAAAATAACATAACTGATAAAACAATTAAAGCTATTATTAAAACTGTTTTTTGAAAACTCATTATATATAAAATAATAAAATATTATATTTTATATATATATTAATATGAATAATGGAAGAATTGATATAATAGGAAAAACAAATTTAGATGTATTTACATTATACGATCAAATACCAACAACAGATACTACAAGTGATTATAGAGAAGCATTAACAGGAACAAATAGTTCAACTCAATTATCACATGCTTATTTTTCAAAAGAAAATATCAAAATTATACAAAACGCAATAAAAGCAGGTGTTTATAAATTGTCAAATGGAATATTTACCATTGCTGACCAAAATGAAGATACATTAAAAATTATTATGCGAAGTATTTATTTACAAAATGCAAAACACGGAAATAATGTCAGACAACAAGTCCGTGATTTAAACAAATTAGTTTGTGATTACGCTGTTCCTCAAATATATGGAGAAGCGGATGGTTATATGAAATATAAAAGAGATATTAGCACAATGGCAACCCCAATTCAACGACCAATATCTACTTATCACAATAATACTTTAGAAACAAAAAAATTCTTCTAATCAATAATAATAACAAATAAAAATAGTTATTATTATTTATATTATTAAATTATTACTATTAAATTATTTACTTTTTTTCTTATTTACTTTTTTTCTTATTTACTTTTTTTTTCTTATTTACTTTTTTAACTGTCTTTTTTTCGTCTCCAAATAATTTAGATTTCCTAATTTTTTGATATTTTTGATATTGAACACTTAATGTATCTAGTTCTCCTGTCCACATTTCTTCAATCGTTTTCTTTTTAATGATATCTAATTCTTTTTGTTTTTTCTCTTGTTCAAGATTTAATTTAATTGCATTTTCTTCTTCAACACTATCAATTGTCATCGTTCTTAAATATTTATAATCTTTATCACCATCAATAATATCATAATTACGAGATTGTAATAATTCTATTACTTGTTGCTTTTTCTTTTTTCTTAAATCTATAATATCATCACATTGTTCTTTAATAAATCTTGCTTTATTGCTTAATACCATTACAATTTTTTCTAAATGTTTAATTAAATATTCTTTTCTTGTAATATATCCTTGTTTTCTAACTGGGAAATAACAGTCAATAATATCATATATTGTTTTATATTTTTTCAATTGTTGTTTATGGTTAAATAAATGCATGTTTTCTGTTTTTTTAGTAGTAACCAATCTTAATGATTTTTCTAATTGATTATGATGTTGGTCTAATTGTTTAGATACAAGTTTTCCTAATGTATTTGGTTGAAATTTAACGGTTATATCTACAACTGCATCTGTGCTCATATCTGTAATAGATTTAACAATTGGTTTCTTTTTCTTGTTTTTATCATCCATTAATGTTTCTAAAAATTCCTTATAATTAACAGTCCAAGTTCCAATTGGTAATTCAGTTATACGAATACTATCTGAACTTACAATTTGATAACAACCTTTTATCATAAATCTAGTTGCTGTAAGTTTAATAATACTACCTTTAAAATTTTCATAATATGGTTCAATTACAACATTATCTTGATGTATTTTACCATTTACTTTATTTTTAATATATTTGATGATTTGTTTAGGATTATAACACAACCCTTCATAACTATATCCAGTTCCAATACCTTTTCCTCCATTAACTAAAATCATTGGTATAATTGGTAAATAATAATCTGGTTCAATCTTATCACCATCATCATTTAAATAATTTAATAATGGAATGTCTTGTTCTGGAAATATATATTTAGTAAGAGAGTTTAATGCTGTGAAAATATATCTTTCAGAAGCACTATCTTTTCCTCCTTCTAATCTAGTTCCAAATTGTCCAACTGGTTGTAGTAAATTAATATTACCAGAACCAACATAATTTTGCGCTAAACCAACAATTGCTTTATTTAAACTCATTTCACCATGGTGATATCCCGAATGTTCCGATACATAACCAGATAATTGAGCAACCTTAATTGGTTTTATTAAATTTCTCTTAAACGATGAATATATGATTTTTCTAAGACTTGTTTTAAATCCATCTACTAAATTTGGAATCGAACGTTCACAATCATATTTTGAATAATGTATCATTTCTCTATCTACAAAATGCTCATATGGTATTTGATTTTTATTAGTTTCTAACACATTATCTCTATCATATTTTTCTAACCAACCCTTTCTATCATCTGCTCTTTCTTTATTAAATACTTTATCAATAGCATTATCCGATTCATTACCAGTATATGAAAATGTAATTAATCTTTTATTTTTAAAATATTGTTTAAATTCTTTACTTGTACTTGTGCCTAGACCTTTATAATATTTAACATTCCATCCTTTACCATTATTATTTTGATTTTTCCACTCCTTATATTTACTTTCATTATAAAAGCTTAATTCTCTCTTACCCTTAGTTGCTTTAATAATAGGAGTATTCATAAATCCTATAAATTTCTCTGCTTTAAACAAATCTCTCCATTGACTATGAAATAAATTAATACATAATCCCTTGATATGAGACCCATCCAAATCTTGATCAGTCATAAATATAACCTTACCATATCGCAATGTTTTGATTTCCTTTTTATCATATGATTTATTTGTAACTAATCCTAATATTTTTTTAATGCTTGTAATTTCAACATTATCATTAATCTTTTTCTGAGGTAAATCCTTCGTATTTAATAATTTTCCTTTAAGAGGAAATACACCTATAAAATTTCTATCATCTTTGGTTAAACCAGATAAAATACCTGATTTTGCTGAGTCCCCCTCACATAATATCAACACACATTCATGAGATTTAGCAGTTCCAGCATAATTAGCATCCATTAATTTTGGTAATCCTCTAATAGTTCTTACTTTTTTACCATCATTTTTTTTAGCTGCTTTTGTATCTTTAATTTCATTTAAACTAATTGCTGCTTCCATTACACCCATCTTAGCTAATTTATCAATAAATTTATCACTTACTTCACATTTACTACCAAATTTACTAACAGGAGTATTCATAGATTCCTTTGATTGACTATCAAATGACGGATTCTCTACTACACAATTTAAGAATAACATTAACTGTTCCTTAATGGTGTTTTCCTTAACCTTAATTTTCTTTTTCTTTTCAATATACGTTTGCATTTTCCTAGTAATTTGTTTTAAAACATAATCAACATGTTTACCGCCCCTAGTTGTACTAATACCATTAACAAATGAAATATGTGTAAATTCATCTACGGGACTTAAACATACAGCATATTCCCATCTACCATTTGGCGATGTTTCAAATAATCGTTTTGTTTGTTCTTTTTTGCCAATATACATATTTATATATTGTTCAAATGTCCTAATAGGTAATGTATTACCATTAAACTTTACAACTACTTGCTTATCAGTAACAGCAGCGATATCATATGTTCTTTTCTTAAATAATTTAAACATGGTAGATGTTAACTTTTCAATACCAAATCTCTTATAATCTGGTAACCAACTTACCTTAGTATATGGTTTTACAGTTGAACGTTTTATAACAGGTGGTTGAATTTTTTCTAAATTATTTTCAAATCGTTGTGTATATTTCTTTTTTCTTACATGGTCAACCGTTTCAATTGTCCCCCATTTAGAATAAATTAATACCAATTTAAAACCAAATCCATTTTTACCACCTACTATTTTTTTCTCACTTTTATCATAATTAGTTGATGTTCTTAAATGTCCAAAAATCATTTCTGGAATCCAAAGATCATACTCAGGATGCTTTGCTACATCGATACCATTGCCATCATTTATCATAGTAATAACACCAGTTTTTTCATCCACTTCAATACTAATATTTTTAACAGGTATAATATTTTTTGATTTTTTATACTTTTCAGACATTCTAACAGCATGATCCCTTGCGTTTACAATACCTTCATCAAAACATTTAAATAAACCGGGTATCCAAGAATAAGTTTGATAATTAAAACTACCATCATCTTGTAATAACCAATTTTTAGTTTCGTCCATATCGACTTGCCCTATATAAGTATCAGGAGCATCTAATATATGTTCACGATCCGTTTTTTTTTGATATTCGTTTGCTAAATTTTGAGACATAATTCAATAATATTGAATATTAGTATTTACTTTTAAATCAATTTTATTATTTAATAACTTAATAATCATCATCAAATATATCATCATAGTAAGATGAATACATATTATATCCTTCTTTAAATATTTCTGCATCTGATTTAGTAGAATATTGACTTATATTAATATAACTTAATGGATTGAACCAATTTAAAATATGCGTTATATAATTATACCACTTATAATCATATTCTTGGTTATATTTTTCCTTATATGATTTTTTAGCTTTGTTTAATATTTTTTCAAATTCGTTTATTTCTTTTCTTGCTGTTTCAATATCTTTTTTACATAATTTAAAAGTTATATAATCTTCTATTTCACTATCACTCATTATTATAATTTAGAAATATTATTTTAAACCCCATTTTATTGATTTGATTTTTATTTTTTCTTATTAAAATATATAATGGTAAAAAGAGCACATAAAAGCGATGATGGTATGTATCATATCAAAGGTAAGAAATATCAAATGTTAGTAGGTTCTCGTGCACAAGTTATGCACGAAACTGCTTACAAAACAGCAGGAGGTTTAACAAAAAAAGGTCTTAAAAAAAATAAACATGGTAAAATTGTTTCCAGAGCAAAAAGCAGTAAAGGCCCACAAATGTTGAAACGTTTACATGACAAAGGTTACTTTACACGTAAAGGTAAATTTGGTGCAATCAAAAAAGGTAAAAAAGGTAGAAAGAAGACCATGAAAAAAAAAGGTAGAAAAAATAAATCAAAAAAACGCCGTTAAAGTGGAGCGCCTTTATATGAGAGATAAATCAATATAATTAATATTAATAAATATATTACTATTAATTTGACCAAAATGTTTGTAATACTTTGTTGAAATAAATAAATTTGTTAGGAATAGTTGATAATATATAATTGATGAAATATTTTTTTGTTGCTATTTTATTAACATTGCCATTGTTAGATGTATATTTACAATATTTAGTGTAAATAGTATTAAATGATAAATTTTCATGAATAGGGCGCGATGTATCTTGATGCGATGTTTTCATTAGATTTATAAACATATTTAAATCCCCCTTTTTATCCCATGATAAACATTTAACATTGTTAATCGTTTTATCATCATTTTCTAGTTTATAATCAGTAAAATATTTTATTATTTCTACAACACTATTTTCATCTACAATTTGCAAATTGTATTGCTGTTGATATATTTCTATGAATTCACTAATTTCTAATTGATCATTGTCTTCATGAACAATACAATTATCTATAAACTCTTTTGTATTTATAATTAATGAATTGTCTGGGTGATTCACACATAAATAATTGCTATTTATAACATCATATTTAGCGTATTTTAACATATCCTTGTGTAAACGCGACTTACATATAATATTTGTTGGAATTTGTTTAGATTTCAAATATTTATACCATAAAAATATCATATTTTCATAAGTAATGGAACTGTTTTGTTTAACTGTTATCCATTTTAATCCAAATGTTTCTACTATGGTTTTAATATTATTTGTTTTTAAATATAATATATTATTTGGAGTTTTATGATGTGTTAAATATTTTTCCGAATTAAGATATCGTTTCGAATAATGTACACAAACAGAATATATATCAATAGCATATTTATTTAAAAAATCATTCCATAAAGATAATTTATTTATATTAGTCGATGATAATATTCTATGATTTATTATATCATTACCAACTATCATTTTATTTACTGTAAACTTATTTTTCAATAAAGAAACATTTGAATTAATACTATTGGATATTATAGTTTCAAACATATTAATAAAATTCAATAAATTTTCATTTATACAAAAAACCTTATTTGATTCTTTATTTAAAATTAAATCTCCTAGTATACAGCAAAAGTATTTAGCGTCATCTTTATAATCGAAAAAATAAGTCATTAAAAACTTAATTACATTTTGAATAGTGTATGATTCGGGTATTGATTGAACTAGTAATTGTGTTTTATATTCATCTACTATCTCATTTTGTATATCAAATTTATACTGACTTAATCGAGGATGATTTTCAATAATATCGTTATATATTTGACTAGAAATATGGTCTTCTTCAATACATTTATAATGATGCATATCATAATGAATAAATAAATCTCTTTCTTTCACATAATAATATATATTTTCCATGCTAGATAAAAATTTATTTATAAAATAATCTCTTTCTTTATTTGTTGATTCTAAATCACTGTTTTCTTTATATATTTTATTTATGTGATGCTCTAGTTTTTCCTTTACATAATCATTTACTTTATTTAATACTTTGATGTTAGTTGAATATTTTTCAAGTATTGTAGTAAAATTTCTATTAATTTCATTTAATAGTTTTACATTTTCCATAGACATATTTACATTAATAAAAATATTATTTTTAATATTTAAAATTCAGAAAGATTATATATATATCATGTTTTTAAATATATTACTGTGTAAACAATCACGTATTGTGAAGCGATGTTTATCATAACAAATTGTATTTTTAAAGAATAGAATCATGTTTTGTTTTACAGCAAAATCTTTTTCTGTATTATTGTCTACAATAAAACAATTGTTTTGTTTTATCACAGAATTCATACAGCATAATTGGTTTTTATACTTAGAGATGTTAACAACGTTAAATACATGAGAATTATTCAATAATATATAATACAATATACCTATACTCCAAATATCGGTCTTTAATGTTATATAATTAAATATAATAGACTCAGGTGAAACATAACCCACTGTACCAGTATATCTACTTTGTCTAATACAATTACTATTTTCGGGTAAAATTCTAGACAATCCAAAATCAATTAATTTTATCTGATTATTTGAATTTATAATAATATTTTCTAGTTTTATATCGCAATGTATTATTTTATATTTTTGTAAATGGTTCACAGCAGATACAACTTGATATATAATATTTGTAGCTAATGTACAATCAAAGTTAGGTTTTATTTGTTCAAATAATTCAACTCCCTTACAATGTTCCATAAGTATATAATGATATCTCATAGCATTTTGTAAATTATTTTCACTATTAATATAAGAATCAAAATAAGTAGGTAAATAACGATTATGTTTATATGATTTCATAATATTTATCTCTCTTTCTATTGCTCTTATAGACGAAGGTTGTTTTTTACAAGCATATTCTATGTTATTATCGATATATTTATAAACAATCGCGCTGCCACCTTTCCCTAATTGTTCTCTTATATTACGCTTATTAAAATTAATTACTATTATAGGTGTTATCTTATATTTATTTAAATTATCACTACTATTTGGAAATATAGTATTATCAAAATCATTTCTTGTATTTGTATTTGTAATAATGTTTTTTATATTTATGCAACAACTTGATATACATTTTTTTATTGTTGACATGTTAACTTAATTACTAATAATAATTTAATTTTAAATTAATT
>CETY01114279.1_pt1 | contig 12212 bp, 11 predicted proteins | sample 361551 | NCBI WGS metagenome assembly CETY01 (sample SAMEA2623135, study PRJEB7988) | marine metagenome | biome: marine biome (ENVO:00000447); feature: deep chlorophyll maximum layer (ENVO:xxxxxxxx); material: "saline water (ENVO:00002010), including plankton (ENVO:xxxxxxxx)" | depth 45 m | reverse complement strand
AACAGTTGAACAGAATGAAACAGTTGAACAGAATGAAACAGTTGAACTTGAAGAAAATAGGGCGATTAATCACCCTACAAATGGTAGAAAGAACTTTACTGAAAATACTAAAAGAAAATCCCTTGAAATGCAACCATATTGTCCTTTACTTGGAACATCAAATAGAACACTTTATGGTATTAACATATTTGATTACGATCACTTTGACAATAATAATAATAATTATGAAGAAGATAATTGTAATCCTATATCTTTAATTGCACATAGAATAAAGACAAAAAATCCAAGTAAATACGGTGAAATTATGAATGATATTATGAATATACAAAAATTTAGATTAGATAATTTGATAGAATACATTGAAGCTATGAAGAGGGATAATATGATAGATGGTAATGTTAAGGAAACCATTTCTAGTATTATGTATAGGTAAATTAACGACCACATTTATATGAACATAGTATAGGCGATCCATTTATCCTTCTCCATTCTTGTTCGATAATATCCGAAAATGGGTGATAAATAAGTTTATTCATATCATAATATATAACTAACCATATATATTTTTTATGTTTATCTTCATTGACATCAATCCCATTTTTAAAATATATAGTGGATTCTTCATTCAATTTTTTGCAATATTCTTTTACATCATCTAAATCATCATCGGAATATACTTCTTTTATATCATTATAATTAATACTTCTTTTAAGGTTTTCATAATAAGGTATTTTCTTACCCTTCCCAGAAGACTTTTTCATGTATAAACATTTATTATGTGAAATTTTTGTACCTTGTTCATATAGATCTGTTATATCAATAGATATTCCCGACATATCACTTAATCCTTTTGTTTTTGGTCTATATAGATGGGCGTTTATTCTGTCTCGTATAGTATCGCCCTGGCCATTATAGATAATATTTAACTCATTTCCGTTATATTCTATTTTCATTGGACGGTGGTTAAAATCAGGATTAAAACTATGCAATATAGGTTCATTAGTAGCGATCCAGTAATTCCCAGGAAGATTCGGTATTTTGTTTAAATTATCTTTATCCATTTCTAAACACTTATCACAATTTATTAGTCCCATTATATCTATATTTGTATTGAATGGATTTCCATTTATTGTTAAACCATATTCTTTAACATTGACCAATTCTATAACATATTTATCTTCTATATCATCTTGTATGTTTAAATCTTTAATGCTATCAGTACCTTCGTAGACTGACATTCTTATCTTTTGTTTACAAATTTCAACAAAAATATATCAAATTTACCCCCCAGCGCTAGGGACGAACATTCCGAGAAGCGACCTTTAAAAGAAGGACAAATACAACGATTCCCCCAAGAATACCTAGACAACAACAACATGTTCTTTTGCATTTATTCTGGTATTTCTGTTGATTCTGTCTATTGTAACGTTGGAATCCATTCTCCTTGTCACCCCCCATTTGATCTTCAACATCAGAGGACGTTCTTGAATCTTGATTTACAGGCTGAAACTCAGTGTTTGATTCTGTCATTTTGGATTCATTGTATCCAATCTATCAAATTTGATTATGTTTTATGAAACCATTCAAAAAAGAAAACATGGACCTTCTCGGCCTTCATACTTTTCGCCACGGGAAGGAAGACATCGCTATCCGATATTTTCAGAAAGAATTTAATGACGGAGAACGTATTCTGGATCTTTGGCAGAGGCTTGACGGATGGTCAGGGAAAGATCGTGAAAACTATCGTCCAGACTTCATACGTTCCATCCTCCAAGGAAATGACATTCCCAAGATAATGGAATATACTTTACACGGCGATGCTACCTATAAGAAACGGATTCTTGATGGAGGCCATCGGACACGTTGTATTAATAGTTTTATGAAAGGTGAATTCCCTGTAAAGATTGGTGAGAACTATTACTATTGGATTCTTCCGCAATCTGACAAACCTCGCGAAGAAGCCGAAAACAAAAACCGAGAACTTCCAGAACAATACAAACATTCCTTCCTTGATTACAAACTCACCGTAACAACTTATCATGATCTAACAGATGAACAGGCTCGGGAGAAGTTTAATGAACTGAATCACTGTCGACCGATGAATACCCCCGAAGTGATCAATAGTCATTCTTCTTTCCTCGTTGATCACCTTAGGAAAGAATGGTCCTTTGTGAATGATCCAAGTTCAGAAGAGTACAAGCAAATACAAAGGGACTTTTCTCTAACTAAGAAGGATATTCATAACCTGAATCACATGAAGGTTATGGTTTCTCTATTCTCCTTGATTGAGCGTGATGGAGAATCAGATAATTACGACTATTGTCAACCGAGCGACGCTCTTAAATATGTAAGAGCATGTGATGATGAGGTGCTAAATACACAATTTACCCGCGATGAGTTTATTGTTGTTTGGCAACAATTTACAGACGGAATGGAACAGTATAGAGAATGGATTGATTATATGTTTGACAATGGTTTCACATTAGCTAGTCATAGTGAAGCTCTCACATATTTTCAGTATGTTACTAGTTGTGATCTTGACTGTTCGGACGAGTCAAGTGAAGATAATGCGAAAATCATTGACTTTTCAAGGAAGTGTAAAGATTACCGAAAGAAATCACCAAAGTACGAAAAAGAATTGAAGGATGTAAGGGGGAAACCTATTTCGAAAATTGAAGAAACCCAACAAAAGTTAAACGAGCTAAATGATGAGGTCGGAGAACTTGTTGTTGATTGGATTGGAACTTTCAAGAATAATGGTTCCGGAAAGAGTAATCTTAGAAAGAGAGAAGGGATCCTACAACAATTGTAACGTACTTATTGAAAACGATCTTTGACAATCACCCATTTTTTTTCATTTTTATCCCACTCAGCTCCATGTTTCTTCGCAAATGTTTCCTTCACAACAAGACGATCCTTAAACTTACAAATCAATGGATAATATTGATCTTTTCTTTTTGATTGATCATATTGATAAAACCCCTGACGATACGTCCATGTATTCTGTTTGGATGAATATCTCCTTACAATTTGTAAATACTTCGTCATTGGTAAATACTTCATCATTGGTAAATATTACATTATTTATTAAATTACTATTTAAATAATTATATTTAATAACCATATCTGTTCGTTAATTCTTCCTCAGTACTAAAACGATCATGTAGTTGTTGTACATTACCATAATAATCGAAAACTAATTCAGGATCATAATTACGATTATCTCTCTTGCTAATGTATATTGTAAATAATTCCTTGTATTCTTTTATTAATGCGTCTATGAAATCACTGACTTGTAAAATATTTTCAGAATGTGCCATCTTGTCCCTCTTTAATTCCATTTTCCAATGTCTGCCTTCGTTTTTCTTTGTTACTGGATTGTATTCAGAAGAGTCGGGTATTCCTTTATAATGTCTATATAGTCTGGTATATGCTGTGCTTATCTTACCCTTCTGTTTATCTTCAAGGTGTGCCATATGTTTTATATAATAATCGTCATAATCTCTATGTGCTGATTTGACACCTAATAACAATAAGATAAAAAAACGTTTTGTTTGTTCTATATCTACTTTTTCATCTTCCGGTATATGTCCTCTCGTTACTAGAATCATATATCTTTCTTCTAACTTATCGAAGAACAGTTTCAAAGCATCGATACCGTCCATACCAAGTGATTTAATATAAACCCCATCTGCTTCATATTCATCTACTGCTCCGGGACGCGCGATATTGATATTTTCTTTTTTAATAAGAACATCTTTATCTTTTTTCATATACTTGAAATTCAGTGCTAACATATAGAATGAATTACATGGTGTTATAAGATATGTCCTGTCCCCTGGGAAGCGGTCTTTACCTCTAAAATAGAATGGGTCAACAAGAACATACAAACCCATCTCCCCAAGTATTTCTAACGCAGAATCTACGATAATTGGTGGGAAATATTTAGCCCCGTACATTATACGACCATCGGGATATTTTTTTTTATTGTCACGACTTTCTGATGCCGCTGTTAAATAATCTTTTATGTGGACATGAGGCGCCATGATCAATTCTGGTAATACATTATCAAAATTATTAATAAATACTTCGGTTAGAAGTTTATTATCCCTACATGGTGTTATATATGTTTCCGCAAATTTCTTATCCCGATATAAAGAAGGATCTTTGTCTAACATTTCTTTTAACTTCATACATCCAAGTATCGTTGGGTTTTCATAATATTTAATTTTTTTTTCATAGAATTCTTCTATATTATCTCCATCACTAAGTTCATCTTCTAAAATCTCCTTATCAACCATCTGAGTATGTATTTTATTGTAATGGTCTATTATTTCTTTTCTTTCATCGGGTGAATGTAAATAACCATCTTCGGAATTATCATCCATTTCTTCTTCGATCATTCTTTCATTTATTTTATATAATTCAGGAGGTGTTTCTCCTTCTTTATATAATATTTTCATTCCTTCTTTAAATTGTTCTTCTTCATCTTTCATTCTGAGTCTCTTTTCAGGTATGTAAAGGTATTCTGGCATAAAAGATTTTTGTAATATATCGTCTTCAACTTCGATAGGACGGGGGTATGGATCTACCTCATTCCCTTTTCTTAATTCTTTTTCCTTGATTCTTTCATATTCTCTACGATGTATATCCATGAATGCCTCTCTATTTTTTTTAAATGCCTTTATTTTTCTCTTTGGTATATTATATCGTGGATTATATATATCATCATTATCAAATGTATATCTACGACCATATTCATATTTATCTTCATCCGAAGGACTCATTCCTTTGAAACGAGTTCCTCTTTCTTTTAACCTTTCTAAATCTCCCCTTAGAGTTTCCACATCATCACCCATAGTATTCCTTAATGTAATTCTTTCGATTAATTGATGATCCATAGGACCAACCGGAGATTCTTCTTCAACAACTTCTTTCACTTCTTGCTTAGGTACTCTCTTTTTTGCCTTTGTCCTAGTTTTTTGTCTTCTTCTTGGTTTACTTCGCCGATTCTTAAGGGTCCTTGGTGCAACCTTTTGTTTAGAAGGTTCTTGATTATTCCTCGGTTCCATATAATATTCCATATATTATATTATTGAAAACGACCTTTGACAATCACTCATTTTTATCCCATATTCCTTCACAAATATTAAATATTTATATTTAATAATAATTAGTATGGAGGACAACTACAATCACTTGTCAAAAGATCAACTTATTTCAATCATTCAAAAAAAAGATGCTGAAATTAACAAACTTGAAACAAACTTAAACGATATGAGATCTTCCAAAGAGTATTTCTATTCCTTGAATCAATTTCATATGGAAGAAATTTCACGATTAGACAAACAAATCGGTCAATTTAGAAAGAAATAGATTCTTCATTTAAAGTTAACATCCATATACAGAATAGAAATGAAACTTGTGCGGTTTTTAAATAAGATACCTCTTTGGACACATCTATTACTTCTGATGGTACTGACCTATTACAGTTCTTTCCGTTGAAAATTATTTAAAGAAAACAAGTAATTATTATTATATCACTCGATATAGCTCAGTTGGTAGAGCGGGGGACTGTAGTTCCCTAGGTCACTGGTTCGATCCCGGTTGTCGAGATATGCATCATTTTAATAGTACAGCTTTTTTTAAAATATTGATTATTAATATAATGGTTAAGAAGAACAATCCACGGAGAAAAACAAAGAGGAGAAAGACATCAAAACAAAGGAAGAAATCTATACCATGGTTTGAATCTTATGTTGCTCAGACAGTCAAAGTAATCGAGGAAGCATTCAGATATAGTGCAAAGCGAATCATCTTAGCTGGTGTGAAAGGTGATATAAAGAAAGGAAAGTTTACATTAAGTGAATGGCCTAAAATGATAAAAATTATTCAAGAAGCAGTAGAACATGATCGTATCAAAGGAGCAACTTGGGAAACTATTGAAGAAAGGCGGATTGGTATTAATCATATTGATGAACTTATCAAAAGAGCCTACGGAGATACACATATAATTATATGTTCTTGTCCCGAAGTGTACATGGAAAAATTAACAAAAGCGTGTGGTACGAATATCAATGTTCATTTAACATTCGCTAGATCGGGTGATATTAATCAATTATTTTTTGATAAGAAAGACAAACAGAAACCTCATTTAAAAGATGATCTTTCGGGAGGTGGGAAGAAGACAAAGAGAAGGCGGTCTCGGTAAAATTTGAACTTCAGTAATTCTGAACAAATAAAACAGGACAGAATGTTTCACATTCTACCCCAAGAATGCCTTTTTCTCATCATCAGTTTCGTAATCCAATACAATCCTCCTCGTGAAGAACAACAGGAGCGTGTTTACAGGAAGACCTGGCAAAATGGTGTCTCTAAGTCTCAGCTTCCCAGGATTCACCTGAAAGAACCTCTCTGGAAACCCCCTCCTTTCGTCTCTATGATTCCATTGACTCTCGCACACAGAACAGTCTTTGATACCAATGAAGTATGGACATATCTCTATGAACAAGAATTTCGAAAAGGGAAAAAACCATATGTCCGCAAGCAACCAAATGCAAAGGCGAAATTCTTCCAAAAAGCGAAAGATATCATTAAACAACGATACACACCGATGCTCCAATGCAAAAAGGAACATCTTCAACAGGATCAAGAAAAACTTCGGATCAATCTTCACCAAATACATACTCTTGACCTTGCATTTTCAGAAATTAAACCCCAGATTAGAAAAAGAGAAAATATTGATATCAATATTAATCACGTTCGCGTAATCCTGTCAAATTCAGTGACTCTTCCAAGTGGTTATGTATATCCCTGGGGACATATAGTTTTACACCCTCTTCGGCTTGACGTCCGTACAGCTGGATATTACCGTGAATCTCACCAGAAGGTGGGGGAAGAAATGATCTTTCAGATTGAAAAGGCGAAGAACTCAATTCACAAAATGGAACGTATCCTCAGTAACCTTTAAACTCAGTAATATTTAATCTGTAACCCTATTTTTTATCTTTATCTTCTAGACAGAATGATAGAATTAAACTCAAACGATTCGCTCGATTCGACATATCATTGTGAAAAACATATGGTTTGTGCGGTTTATCTTCTTTTTTGAATATTGTTTTGAATTCTTTTATTTTTGAGATCATTTAAAGTATTCAATAAAATAATTAATTGAATAGAACAAATTAAAAAATAATGGAATACAGATAGGTGTGATATTAGAATTAGTAAAGACTTTGAATAGAAGGTTTAGTGTTTTAGATTGAATGAGATACTTAGTAGATGGCTAATTCGCATCTGCATTTAAAAAATAGATAATTCCTATGGTGTGATAGGTAATTCTATCTGCGGGCCTTTCTCTTCGTTCTTACTGTTCGTCTTCCACCCACAGTTGGTTTCCTTAGTTTTTTTTCCATGTCTGATTCCTCAACAAAATCATTATCGCTATAATCCTCAACAAAATCATTATCGCTATAATCCTCAACTGTCATACCTTCTTCCGATTTATATCCTTCACCTGGGTGAAATGGAGCGGCTTCTGCTCTCATTTGAAATAGTGGTTTTTCACGATCCATTAATCGCGGTTGATCTTCGTTCACAGGACCAAATGATTTTTCAAACTCCCTTCTTTCGTGAATATCTTCTAAAATTGTCTTCATCTTATCTTCGGGCATAGGGAAATGTTCCTGTGATAGAAAACTTACAACTTTTCCTATAACTTCCATAGGGACTTCCTGTAGCATAGATTTATCGCGTGTAATAGCATTCCCTAATGATAAACGCCGTTCAGTTAAGAAATAATCCCTATCCACATCACCGACTATGTTTTGTCTCCGCATCGTTTCACTTGTTCTTCTTCTTGCAGGTTGATTTACGGCGAGTGCATTTTCACCTATCCTTCTTATTAATCCAATTTCGTCAAGATTCGAAAATGACGAATTTGGATCTTGACTCCCCAATGCGAATTGAAGCCTTTTTTGAGATTCATGAAGGCCTCTCTTTTCTTCCCATGTCCTTCTTAATAATGGAGAACACAAGGCGTAATATGTTGTCCCGACATTCTCCCCGCGAATGATATGAAGGGAATCCCGAACTATTGAGGCAAACGGTAACTCCTGTAAGAGGTTTTTTCCTTCGGGGGCTTCAGGAAAGCTTCGTGAACTAAAAATAACATCATAACGAACCCCGTCAAGTTTAACCTTCGTTTTTAGCAAACCATTCTCTACTAATAATTGAAACAAATCAAAACTATATTCCCGTTTCACTCTTTCATAAATCGGTGCTCTTTGATCTCGTTCTATAAGATTACTATGTAATATAATATTCACAATAGGGTTTATATTTGATCGGTCATGAAGGAAATCCACATCATACAATTTAGCCAAAACTATCTTCGCTATTTCTAATGAATTATCACGAATACTTTCCCATGTTGTTCTACTCATACGAATCATATTTTCTAATTCATAAGGGACGTATTCGTACCATACCTCCCTATTTAAATCGGGGTTTCGAATGGTCTCGGAACTTAATGTATCTTCACTTCTTCGGTACCCCACCTGATCGTTAATTCGGTGGTTTTGTTCATTTACCATCGTAAATAGTACGAACAATGGATTGGAATAGTATAACAGCTCGCGAGAAGTCTCTACAAAATTTAAACGTTGATCAGATATTATATCCTTCATGTGTAAAAGTCCCTGACTACCTGGTGATATATCTTGAATGACAACCTTTAAACGATCCTTATATCTATCTAAAAAATCAACGATTCCACTACGGTCAAAAGTCTGTTTCTCGTCCAGGAGGTCATCGAGCGCATCTTGCTCAATGCCGGCGGCCCGCGCACGCTTGGTGAGAGCCACCATACTGAGGCTCCCAAGTTCCTTGCGCAGCGAATCCTCCGACGCGTCCGCGTCAAGCTCGATGTCGACCAGCAGCGAGATCAGCTTTCCCTTACTTTTTTCGCTGATTTGTTGTTTCGCATAAATACGAATTAATTGTTCTCTATTCCATTTCGAAAGACCTTTCTCATTGATTAATGATTTTAAAACCGCTACTGTATATTTTTTCCCCCGTCCGGTTTCTTTTTTGGCTATATCTAATTCTTCCATCATATTCATAAGTTCTTCCTGTTTCCATTCTCCAACACTGTAACTTAGAAGTATCTTATTGAACTCAACTAATAATTTCCAATCAGGATTCTTTAATCCGTCCAGAGCTTCTCTGTATTTGGGGGTAATATCCATATATTTATATATATTTAATTAGATATTTAATTAGATATTCTATCTATATAAATTTGATATTTATCTTATAAAGAACATTACAAAATGGAATACGATATACTTGAATCAATTCTCGTTGGATCTTGGGTATGTTTCATATATTGTATAATAGCTCTGTTACTTATATTTTGTATGAAAAAAAAGAAATGTAGGGTTGGAAACGTTTAAACCTCAATGATTAAGTGTGCCAATGTGGAAGTATTCAATAAAACTATAAGTATTATATAAATCATCATTAATAACCTTAATATTTTGGTCTTGGGCGATATATCTCCAAAACCAATCGTTGATATAGAAACCATAGAAAGATATAAACGATTAAATATTTTTTGATATAACGTTTTGTCTTCTTCTTCACTGATTCCGTTCCAATCCGTGGTGTTATAACCAAATATTGTAAATATAATCGCAAATGAAAATGCCAGAATCATAATATTCTTTACAATTTTTACTAATTTTGCCTTATCGGTTATCATTTATTATTATATTAATATTATTTTTTTTAAAAATTTGATTCTTCTTTTCTATGTAGTCTCAAAGAATGGATACTTCAACAGAACAAACAAAAGAACTTTCTTATGAGGAAGAACAACTTCAAAGAATCATTTTAAAAGAATACGAAGAAAAACGAATTCAACAAGAAAGAATATTTCGTCAACATCAAAATGAAGAATATCAAGAAGGACTTCAAAAAGATATCCAACAAAACAAAACGTTTGAAGAAATATCACTTGAAGAAATGAGACGAATCAGATTAATGCGTTTTAATAAATAAAGAATGTTTCCTTCCTTGTTATGTTTTTTTTCTAATCTATATTATAAATATGTCACAAAGAAGGGTTTCGCAAAGACAACGTCGTTCTAGGCGTTCATCAAATAGAAGACAGCGACGGTCCACAGCAAGACGTCGTTCAACAGCGAGACGGTCTACAAGACGGTCAGCTCCGAGACGGTCAACAAGACGTCGGTCAACAGCGCGTCGGTCAGCTCCGAGACGGTCGACAAGACGTCGGTCAACAAGGAGAAGTACCCGTAGACAGACAAATAGAAATATCCGTCAAGTGGGTGGTGCGGATGATGCTGCTGAGCCGGAGGCGGCGGCCGAGGAGGAGGAGGAGGAGGAGGAGGAGGACGACGAGCAGCAGCAGCAAGCGGCACAAGCGGTGGCGGCGGCGGCGGCGCAGCCGCAGCAGCCACAGCCACAGCCACAGCCACAGCCGCAGCCGCAGCCGCAGCCACAGCCACAGCCACAGCCACAGCCACAGCCGCAGCCGCAGCCACAGCCGCAGCCGCAGCCGCAGCCGCAGCCGCAGGCGCAGGAGGAGGGCACGCCGGGCCAGCGGGAAGGAGAACCTGTGGTAAAACTAAAACAAAAAACACAATATACTTGCAATAATGACAACGGTCGTATCAGTGTGAATGGGGTGGGACCCAACAACGAGGAGTTCGAAAAGGAACATCCCTTTTGTAAGTTAACCAATCCCAAGCAAAAATTTAATAGTTTATTGGAATATTCTGAGTCACCCGAATACAACTTAGATATTAAGAGTCTTGCGTGTTTTATTCGCACAACACACGAAGAGGCCAACCTGATGCCCCATCTGCTTGATAAGCTCAGGAGTTTCGTAACCGGAGGTGAACTCAAGGAAATCGATAACAGTCGAAAATATTGGAGCGATTGGGATTCGATGACGTTAGAAGTAGCTCAGAAAAAAATTAAGAATCATCTACCCCAACTAAGCACAATCGAATACAAGAGTGTCAAATGGGATTTTAAATGGATGCAGTTTGCTGGGCGGAACGACGTAAAAAACTTTCCCGAAACTGCTGGTCCGCAAAATCTTCAGCCGGGTATGGTTATTTTTTGGTTAGAAAAGACAAAAAAGGGAGAATCGACCGATCGCACCAAGAAGGTGGATTTACATTTTGGCATCGTTAAGGGTGAAAGCGATGAGCAGCAGCAGGACCTTGGCAAACTAGCGGGCAGTGACTACTATACAGTAACAGTTGATGATTTACAAGATAAAGACAAAGAAAAACAGATTCAACTTTTCAATTGGAATCTGGAATCCAGGAAAGATTTCCGGCCCGACGAGAATGTGTGGACTAGAGACATGATGAGTGACAACACGGACCCCCACGCCCCGCCGACTTGTTTTTGGGGTGTATTGGTGATTCAACAACATGGTGGTTGGAAAAACTGGACTGGGAGGAGGAAGAAGGAGCAAGTCCCTTATTGTGTCAAATTACAAAAAGGGCCGCGGCTGACATCGCTGCTGGCGGCGCGGTCACTTGCCGACCTGACAGAGACGGCTGCGAATCCCACCGATGTCGACGCTGCGGCGTCTGGCCAGCTCTCTCCTCAGCCTCCGGATCAGGCTCAGGTTCAGGCTCAGGGCCAGGCGCTGGTGGATGAAGCCGGAACCGTCCCCGAAGCACTTACTGCGCTGCGAGATGCGCCTGTTCCGAACGATGAGTCGGTGAATGACAAGTTGCAACGTCTGAAGAATCTCGCCGACGCCGAAGAGCAGGAGGCAACGCGGGTGGCCGATCTTGTCCCCGACGACGACCCACTCCTTGGCACCTACACCTCGATCCACCAAACCATGATTGAGCTGCGGAGAGCAGCCAGAGATAAGTACCGCGTGGCGTTGGAGGATTATAAAGACGCACTCACCACAGCGGATAATGATGATGAGATGTCTGAAGAGATGGGGCCAGCTGCAGCAGCACTTCCGGCTGACATCGAGGCGGTAGATCAGCGGATTACGGAAGTGACCGACGCCATCACCTCGGAGGCGGCGGCAGCGGCAGGACTGGCGCCGGGTGCGGGCGACGCCGGCGACGGTGATGGTGGGTAGGCAGGGGGCGCGGCTGTGCCGCCGGCTGAAATCACGATGGAGGAGATAAAGCGGCATCAAGCGG
>CETY01010944.1_pt1 | contig 12257 bp, 15 predicted proteins | sample 361551 | NCBI WGS metagenome assembly CETY01 (sample SAMEA2623135, study PRJEB7988) | marine metagenome | biome: marine biome (ENVO:00000447); feature: deep chlorophyll maximum layer (ENVO:xxxxxxxx); material: "saline water (ENVO:00002010), including plankton (ENVO:xxxxxxxx)" | depth 45 m | reverse complement strand
CGAGGCATCTTTATTTAGGGGTCAAGAACCTCTACAGTAATATTAGAGTTTTGTATTTGATTATATTTTTCACAAAGAGAATTACTTGATTCGTGTTCCCATTTGTGATATGCATTTTTTAAGTTTTGAAAGTAATCAGTTCCACCGCAACCGACCATTTGATCGGCAACGATAGTCTTGATTAACACATCTCTCGTGATATGTGTCATATGTGAATAATTGGTTTCCCAACAACAAATCCTAAATTACAAGACTGAAAAGATTATCACAGGATTTGTCTTGGATGACTACCCGATTTATCTTGGGATTTTATTATTTAGCAAGATAACCATTTTCAACCAACCATTCACGGGTCTTTGGAGTCGGATCATAATCAGACCACATAGTACCTGCAGCGCAAGATTGAAGTGCCTTCATAGTCATATTTTCAGTTTTACCTGCCCAGGTTGCTTCCTTCTCCCAAGGAATAGCAGAGGGTTGCAATACATATGCTCTCCGTGCCATCTCTTGCCACATCTCAGGAACATCATCCTCATGGTGAATAATAGCAATCAAACTATTGTCAATAGTACCTGCCATACAATCTTGAGCAGCGTGCCACCCTTCGTGACGCATTACACTCATCAATACGTGAGGACGCTTCATGAATGTTTTGTTTAGAAAGAAATTATTGCTTACCGTATGATACACACCACGGTGTCCAACTGGAAAATATTTTTCATCTGCTAGAAACACGTTAACTCCGACCTGGTTAAGGGCGACAAGCATAGAGTTGAATTCGTTAGCAACAGAATAAAAATCGTCAGTATTGGGATACTCACTAGAAACATCCAAAAGACTGAAGACCTCTTTAACTTCATCCGTACACTCTCTGAGTAACATACATCCCATCGAATGATTGGTATAATATTCGTTATCTTTTAGGGGGTCTGCAAGGGCAGGTAGGGCAATCGTCGCTGCAGCAACCAGTGAGGCAATAATTTTTTTCATACTTTAAAAAATTTGTTATAAAGAGCAGATGCTTCAAGATGTTTACCGTGATTAGTAAGATATCTAATTCTATCAAGAATCTTACGTTTGAAAATTTTAGATGTTTGCTCCATCTTCATCTCCTATGTATTCTAGTGAAATTACATTATGATCCCTTTTGTTTGGGTCTAACCACTCAGCAAATTCTTGATGAATAGAATATGCATTTTCCAGACTCTCATATAATTCAGATTCTGGATAATTTTCAGACAGTATATGGATTCGATCTATGGACCAATCATGAATCTTTTTTAGTGTTGATTCTAAAGTTACCATAATCTTTTCGCATATAGCGTCCTAGAATGTTACTATTATAGTACGCTGGAGACCCATCGTCAAGTGCCTCAGATAATACATTGTTAAGAAACAATTGTTTTGTTTCTTCAAAGTTACACGTTCCTTTTGTTACGTGAAGACTCAGTATTTCTCTACTGAAGATCTCTTTGCCATATTTTTTTACATCCTCCTTTAATTCTGGACAACTCCCATAATACTTCTTCCAGTCAGATTCTTGCTTTACTTTTCGCTTTTTTCCTGGGGGCGTTCTAAAAGACCAAAAATACTTTCTCCCAATGTATTGTCGTTGGTTTGACTTATTGGTAATGAGATAAACAAAACCAAAGTAGTCGTGAACATCGTCACTATCAAAAAGTCTCTCATTATATTTCCAGGGATTATCATAACTCATACTATAGTATTATATGAGCTATTATTTATCTTCAAACCTAACAAACCAACTCTACTTATGGATTAGAGTATTGTCAAGCCCTTGATAAATACTCAATAAAGTCATATAATATGGCAGTCTACGTCAATAATATTACGCTTAATACGGGAGAATATTTTTCCAGAGATTTTTATCTGGATAATATTAATGGCACTCCATTAAATCTGACTGGGTATACGGCAGCATCTCAAATGAGAAAACACCCAGAAAGTGTCAATGCAACAGCAGATTTTAATGTTGGATTTATAGACAGAACGAACGGGAGAATAAGAGTATCGTTAGCAACTAAAAAAACAAGGTTAGTAAAACCTGGACGTTATGTCTGGGATGTAATGTTTAGTGAATCAAATCCTTCTGGAAATACTCCAGTTTGGACAACACTAGAAGCAAATAATTATGGATCATATAGAGGATATACAAATAGTTCTTGGTCTACTTTTATGAATACCTATGCGTATTCTAGAGTTCCACAATCAGGAAATCTTAGTGCCGATAGTGATCCCTATGGTGTTAAACAAGATTCCTATCAAGTATTTTTCCCATATGATGGAGTTTATCAAATAGATGCTGCTGCTGATAATGTTGGTTCTGTGACTATTAATGGAACATCATTTAATGCTGCAGCATCAAATGCAACAAATGTTGGCGTAGGTACTATATCTCTTAATAGGGGTGATCATACTGTTGCACTATCGCAACAGAATACGAGTAACGGGCAAGACTCTTTCGATAATAATCCAGTTGGTTTAGCAGTCAGTATTACATATGTTGGTGGTACTGGATATGGAAAGAAGAGTATTGTTATAGAAGGGAATGTATTAGCAACACCAGATATCACACCAACTTGTGTGAAAACCGATTACACTTACGATAGATTGGGTGTTATCATTGAAACATCATCTCTTGCTGGATCATCACCTGCAGTAAGTGGTCACGATAATATTGGTATTGATGATATCACTGATTATGGTGTTGTTCATATGGGCGTGAACTTCAATCAATGCAGTACGTTTGATGCTGGCAGTAGCACTACAAGAGACTTACTTGAGGATGCTTCTTCTTTATCTAAAATTAATTCCTATATTCAAGCTGGTGGTGTTATTTGGTTAAACACTGAATGGTGGAATGGTGCCGCCACTGGAAGATCTTGTTCTGATAGAGATAATATCAATGCAATGCTTACACTGCTAGGTACAGAAATAAGGACTACTGTGGACCAAGCATTTATTGGTAATGCTGATAGGTCATCTGAAGTTAGTATAATTAATAGTGGATTTCCACTTACAGAAAATCATAATGCTTCAGTAATCTTTACAGGAGGAACACCAGTTTATACTATTGAAAGTGGGAACAAAATTCTATCTACTTATGAGAAGATAGGGCAAGGCATTTTATTCGTCCAAGGTGATAGCAATATCTTCCCTGGTCCATCATATCCAGAAACTTATTATAATGCTCTTCGTTCTCTGGTTCTAAATAGTTAGAAAAAATGTCGGCAGTATACGTTCATAATATTACTATAGATAGTGGTACCGACTATGATCAAGAATATGATATGTTTGAGGTTGGTGGTAGGGTTGTAAATCTTACTAACTATAGTGCTGCTGCACAAATAAGAAAGCATAGAGGTAGTGCAACTTCCACCAGTTTTGTTATTGGGTTTCCTAATAGACAGAAAGGTAAAATCAAACTTACCATTCCTAACTACACTACAGCAAAACTTAAACCTGGAAGATATATTTACGATATTCTTTTTACAAAACCAAATGGTGGTAAGGAAATCGTTCTTGAAGGCACTGTAAATGTTCGTGCAGGCATTTCAACTGGTTGCTCATTCTCAACTCCCAGTAGTGCTCAGAGACTTTGTATTGCTATTATTGATGAAAGTGATGGTCAATCAGTATCTGGAATGTCTACAAAATGGGCACAGTTTAGATCTACATATCCAAATAGAATATTCTACCTACTACAACCAACCACTGTTGGTTTTGGTGTGAGTGTCAATAGTACAAATTATAATACGTTGAGATGCCCAAGTAACTTCTTGACAGAAACTACCGTAAACGTTCCACCTCTTATCTGATATGTCACAGCAAGGATTTCCTGGAAATTTCATAATGCCAGATGACACTGGAGATTTTCCTTTTAGTAATCTTATTGTAAGTAAATCTGAAATTCAATCTGAAGTACAATCTTGGGCGGCACAAGCCTGGCTTGAAAGTGAAAATAATCAAATAGTTTCTGACACTACTTTGGGTTCTTTGAATGGATTAGTAAGTGCTGCATTGGTATTAGCACAATACTATATTCAACAAGTAACTTATCAAGGTGTGAATGGTCCGGGTACTACATTTGAAAACGCTGTGGAAATTCCTCTTGATGAAGAATCAAAATGTAAACTTTTAAATAATCTTGGAAGTCTCTCATCTCCTGGAAATCTTCTTAATGGTTATAAGGCATCACGAAAGCAATTAGATGGTGTAGAGCATATATTTTTCAATCTAGGTTTTAGTGAAGGTGCATTTACTTGGGGATCTGACGGTAGTTTAACTATAACTGATAAGTATTTGTTCACAGGATTGGATGATATTGGCGCTACTCCAACATTAGTCAATCTACAAAGTTTGCCGGGAATTTTAAAATATGTAATGAAATTGCTGATTGCTATTGTTGCTGGATCTCCAAATCTTGCACTAGCAAACTTAAGAGGAAATACTATGCTTGGTAAAATTTTAACTCTTATGGGTGCTCTTGATCCAGGAGTTCCATTTAATCTTTTCAGATGGGCAGAAGTATATGGAACCAATGTTACTAACATTGGTAATCTTGAACCAATGTTTATTAAATTGACATATACACCTTTAGAAGTATGTAAGTGTAATAAAAAATTATTTTTCGATGCAATACACGAAGGTAGAATTCCGTTTTCAGTATTGGCATCTATGCCATTAGATGGCACTTGTGGATTTGAATGTGCATCTCGTCCTGTTGGTTCCGGACCCGATGCACTTGGTTTCTTACAAAATTATGCACCATTTAATACAGTATTACCTGCAAATGCTAGTTCTTGGACATTTGGTGGTGGTGGCAACTATCCAAAACCATTTACAAGTTTTGCACAAAGAACTCAAGAGGCAAATGATATTCATGGACCATATGCCGTGATTGACTTTGGAAATCCAAAAGAAGGAACAAGTAATAGAATATCGGGAAGAATTAACTTTCTAAGTCTTGTATGTCCTGGTGCTCCCAATGAGATTGGATTTATTCACGTAGACTGGTATAATGCAGATCAACCAAAACCAGCAGCATATGGTGATAACTTAAGTAAAGCAGAATGGTGGGAGCAATGTGATAAACGAAAATTCAAATGCAGATATGGTCACTTACCAGGATTTCCAATAGTAACTGTTGAACTTGCTGCAGCATCATATGCCGAAGCAGATCCAGCATTTTATAATCCAGATATACCTCTAGGTAATGCGATTGCTGATTATACATTATTATTGGGTCCAGTTATGTTTGCAGCAATGAGAGGATTCTGATATGCCATTTCCAAATAGTACTAATAGAGATAGTTTCAAAGCTTTTTTAAGAGCACATAGAAATAAATTTACCAGCGGAATACAAACTTGTCTGCTTGGTGAAATGACTGGTGTGATGTCATCAGTTTCTGCTGGAATTGACACATCTCAAGTTATCAGTGTTGTTTTATTTGAAAGTGGAGAACGTGTTGGAATTGATACTATATTCTCCAATCAAGGATTGTTTTATGTTCCTGCAATGGATGGGGACAATATTGTTCTTGGGATAGGTAGTGAATTTGGTGGTTCATCATATGTATTATCATTTGATGGTAGTGGGGTTACATATGAAAATCAATCATACGGTCTTGATGATATAATTTCTTTAGGATCTGATTTATCTCTAACTGTAAAAGGTATAGGTGGTGCATTATTTCAATCTGGAAATGCTCCGTCATACACTGTTGGTACTTCATCAACATCTATACAAGAAGGTGAAACTGTTAATTTTACAGTTAATACCACTAATGTAGGTGCTGGAACAACACTATATTATTCAATCATCGGAAATACTGATGATGCAGACTTTACCGATAACGTTCAGGCAGGTTCTTTTAATCTTGTAAGCACAGGATCAACAACTGGTGTTGGAACGATTATAAAAACTGCTGCCAATGATGCATTAGTAAATGAAATTACTGAAGCATTCAAAGTAATTGTATCAACGGGATCTACACTTGGATCTCAAGTTGGAATATCCAGTCTTGTTAGAATTATAAATCTTGGACCTCCATCATATACAATATCTGAAAGTGCCACCTCAGTAAACGAAGGAAGTTCTGTAAGTTTTACTGTCAATACAGTAAATGCAACAGGAACTTTATATTACAGTACAGGTGGAACTGCCAGTGCTGCAGATTTCTCTAATAACTCATTATCAGGATCCTTTAGTCTTGTAAGCACTGGGTCCACAACTGGTATTGCAACCTTTGTAAGATCCATTGCAACTGATTTTAATGTAGAATCTGGTGAGACTTTTAATATTGCTGTTCGCACTGGATCAGTATCAGGTTCAATCGTTGCAACAAGTTCTAATATCACAATCGGTGACACTGTACCATCAGTTACGATTGCAGAATCAGCAACTACAGTTGATGAAGGTGGTTCAGTAACATTCACTATATCTGGTTCTAATATACCAAATGGGACATATTACTACACTATATTTGAAGAAGAAGGAACAGTTGCTGCAGTTGATTTTAATCCAGCAAATTTAAATGGTTCTTTCTCTATTAATAATAATAGTGGATCTTTAACTATTACTTTAGCAGAAGATTTAACATCTGAAGGAACTGATAAATTTAAAGTTCAAATTAGAACAGGTTCTATTTCTGGAACAGTTATTGCAGAGTCAAATGCCGTCACAATTGGTGATACCTCAAAAGGTGTTGGATCTAGTGCTACCAGTAAAACCTTTGGTCCTGTTCAGGTTAATAGAGATGATAGTAATCCAGGATATGAATCTGACTGGTATGCAATTGCAAACTTAGATCAAATTCCTGATGGTTCTTCGATTGCATTGTTCATTGATACTTCTGGTAGTATGACTATGGCAACTGTTCAGGCATCTTATGATAAATTACTTGCAAAACTCAATGCAAGAGGAATTACTATTACTACAGTAACAAATACTGATGAAGATTGGATTACTCCGTTCTTGGTTGATTTACCATAAATATTTAAAAAACGATGGCAATAACATACGTCAGTAATCTGGTCATCTATACTGGAACAGACTTTGATCAAACGTTCGTTTTAGAAGATGCACAGTCTAATAGTGTAAAAGACTTAACTGGATTTAATGGATGTGCTCAGATGAAGAGATATGAGTCGTCCTTAAAGACTGCTGATTTTACAGTTTCTTTTGCTAATGATAGAGCAACTGGTAGAGTTACGCTGTCTCTACTTGCTTCAGATAGTATAAATTTGAAACCAGGAAAATATTTTTACGATCTAATATTAAACAGTCCCACTGGTTCTACTACCAGAGCAGTAGAGGGGACTGTTTTAGTTAAGAAATCAGTTACTAGATAATTACTTCTTCTTTTTCTTTTTCTTATGTGATCCGCAAGAAGATTCGATGATGATTTGGATGAACTCTTCATCCAATTGCTTCATTACATAATCTGCTTCTTTAATATCGGAAGCGTGTCCTTCTGCGATTAAATAATCAGCAATAACTTCATAATGATCTTTAGTAAATTCTGTAGGAATAGGATTTCCTCTAATATTATTATACTTGAATTTAGTATCATAATATGCAGGATCGTTTCTATAGAAATTTTTTGGTTTATTGTTTATAGATGCCCAAGCATAATTACGTCTTTTACGTTCTGCTGATGTGTTTTTTAAATCAGTTGGACTAGGGGGTTTCTTATCAGGATTACCATTAGGATTACCATTACCATTACCATTACCATCTGTTGCTAAAGGATCGCCACCTGGTTCATCTTTTGATCCTGAATCATCTGATCCTGAATCATCTGAAATCTTGGGTATCAATTCATTATCTAAAGCAAGTTTTGTACCAAGAACACCAAGACCTGTAGCACCTGCAACTATAGCACCTTTTCTGACTTTGGGTGGTATTTTATTATTAAGATCTTTAGCTCTTTGAATCAATGTTGGTTTTGGTTGACCAGTTACAGTAGAAGTTGGTGGTTTATTAGGATTAACTTTAGGTACTGTTTGACCACTTTGAGTGATTGTTCTTCCACCAGATGTCTTTAGGGGAGGTGTTTTAAGACGTACCTTTCCACCTTTACCAAAAAGGTTCTTTAAGAAAGTTCCTAGACCTAGACTTCCTCGTCCTCTTTCACATATAAGTAAAAAGTCGGAATTGCTCATATCAATTGTCTCACTTAGAGTTATCGATTCGCAGATTTCTAATATTTTAGATTGATCATCTAAATTCCAAAATTCCATGATCTGATCTACATCATAACCTTCCTCAAGCATTGAGTAAGATAAGTGCAAAAATATTTTTTGCTCATCCGAAAAATTGTAATACATTTTTATCTACTATCCTATACTATTATTTATTAGTTGCCTGCTCTAGATTTCTGAGCAGCAACATTCGATTTTCTAGTTGCATCATCTTTTCTACCATAATGTCCCTTCAAATAATCAGAGACATATGGAAGTCCTGCATCAGCGGTTCTTCTTCCAATTCTCTCAAGAGGATTAGATGACGTATATGCAAGTGAAGATGGGTCATTGGCAGTCTTATAGACTGGTTTTCCATCTTTATATGCAAGATATCCAACACGCTCTTTTCCACTCTTATCACGGATAACTGATTTGTTTCCACTTCTTGAAGTAGCAGATAGTCCAGGAACTCCAGTTTGTAACTTACGATTTTGTTTTGCCATCCACTTTTTATCAGAAGCACTTGCTCCCATTACATAACCAGAAGCAGCATCACCAAGAGTAGAACCAGCAAGTGGTCCAACAAACGCTGATGCTCTTTTTCCAATAACACCACGTAATAATGCAGTGGTGGCAATAGATCCTAACGTAGAACCTGTACCAGAAGCAAGTGCGACATTTCTTTGTCTTTCGGCAGTTTGTCCCCGCGCTTTTTCTCTTTCCGATGCATTATATGCGTTAAAAGCACCATAGAAAGCACCCGAACCTGCACCACTACTTGCCCTCTCGACTGGTGGTGTAGGTGTTGATTTAGGTGTAGATGTAGGAAGTGTAGGTGGTAGTTTGGGTGTTTCCACTTTTGGTGGTTTATAACTGACACTGACACCTTTTCTTGGAGAAGTAGACCCCTGTCCCAGATTTGGCGAGATTGCTTGTTTCGTTTTTCGTGCTGTTAATTGTTGTTGAGTTGTTAGGGGTTTTGGACCACCATCAATTCTGCTAGAAGGACCAGCAGCACCACTTGCTCTTCTTCTTGTTGGATCTGCATCTACTTTACTGTCTGGTCTATACGAAAACGATCCTCTGCTAGTCTTAGTAAATTTCAAATTCTTATTTGAAGTAGACTGAAACTTTGGTAACTTTGGCGAAGTTTTTGTCTGTGTAGTATTAGGAATTGTGAAAGATGGTTTTGGTACTGGTTTTGATGAAGTTGACTTTGATGCAAAAGTTTTGCCGAAAGATGGTTCTGGTGCTGGTTTAGTCAGAGATTGCTTCACCTTAGCAATAGTTTTAACTGGAATAGGTTTGATTTTTGGAAGTTTTGATCCAGAAGTTGTAGTAGAACTAGATGCTCCGCTACCTATATTTTTAAGGACTTCCTTTGCATTCAGATCACTAACCTTTACTTTACTATACTGCCCTGCACTTGGTGCTCTTCCACCAACACCCTGTGGTAGATTAGTCGTTCCAGGAAGTGGTCTGTACGTTGGTGCTCCTGTGAGGGGATTTGCACCAGTAGGCGTACCAAAAGACTGTCTAAATCTTGCTGCTCTCTTAGATACCTCAGACTGTTTAACTACTGTTGTTTTATATATTGGTGCTGGTTTTGTTCTAGTCCCAATACCAGTAGACTTTACATCTGACGGTCTTGCTTGACGATATCTTTGACCTCTTCCAGGTTTTGCACCAGCACCTACAAGTTCTTCACCAGAAGAAGGTTTTCTACCACCACCAATAATATTAGAAGCTGCTTTTTTTGGTGTAGGATCTGCTCCTGTACGAGATCTAATATCATCAGCAACTTTTACCTGCTGTTTAATATCTGGTTTGCCAGCATATCGTGCTGCGGAATCTTTGGTTGGACTAAATCCCTGACCAATATTTTTAGATGATTCTTTCTTTGGGTTTACAGTAGTATTGGCAGGATCTTGCACCTTTGAACGGGAAGTCTCTACATCAACATTATTAACACCACTCTTAGTGCCAAAATTTGATTTTTTTCTTCCTTCGTTTAGTGATGCCATTTTCAGATACGTTATAGTTTTTGCTTAAATTATTTTCTAAGGATTTTAGATTTTGCTTTTTCTTCTTTCTTTTTTCTTTCATCATCACGCTGTTTTAATCTCATCTGATCAACACCCATGGCACCAAGTTTAATAGCAGTAGTGTATGGATTTGTCGCTGGCAGTCCTTGTGCAACAGCATTATACACACCAAATTTATCACCATCTCTTGCAGATTCAAATCCTCTCAAAGCAGCGTGTCCTGCCACTGCAGTATTAAATGCGCTTGTGAAGGCACCAGCTTTAGATCCACCCCTCAAAACATTAAATACAGCACCCCAACCTTCAACAATCAACTTTGATTGATCTGATTCAATAACAAATTGTTTATATGTTTTCATCGCTCACACTGTTTTTAGATATTTATAATCACTTTGCGCTTATAGATCCTCCACTTGTACCAATCTCTTTTCTATAATTGATAGTATTTTTTGTTGCTTGTTGACGCTCTTTTGCAAGTGCTGCAGCGTCTCTTTCTCTTTGTCCACCAACACCAGTTGCTCTAGAAAGTCTAGAGAAAAGATTTTGATTGCCTCTTTGTGCCATACTTGCTCTTGCAAGATAAACAGGTTTACCGTTTTTATAAGCAAGATCACCAACTCTACCACCAGAGAGAATTTTAGTGCTAGGAAGTTTTGCAGTTTTACCTCCACTAGTAATAGTATTATTTTTTTTATCTACATCCATTTTACCACCAGTACCGACGATGCCAACACCCTGTCTAGATCCGTAGGCACCTTGCTGACCTGCTTTTTGTCTTGCTTTGACTGCAGCAACGTCTTTAGGGGTTCCAACTTTCTTTTCACCAGCAACAGAACCCCATTCAACTGGCACCACTTCACCTTTATATTTTGCTGCTCCAATTCTAAAAGGTTTATCCTTTTCAGATCTGTCTGTCTTATTAGCGTAAATTTTTTCGGCCTTAGGATCATTATAAGTATATCCCTTTTTATTTCTCCCTGTTGCTAAGTACTGATCTAATTTAGATTCTCCACCAGTAACATCAATTCTTTTACTAATAGTATAGTCCCCATATTGCCTTCTACCCCTCGGTGCTGCGGAACTGGATCCGGCACCACCTAGAGCAATAGAAGTGACTGGATTTGCATATAATGCGGCAGTATTTATTGCAGAGTCTTTTGCAGTTCTCGCATTTTGTTGAGTTTTTGGATCTTTTATTTTACTGATTCCTACTTCTGCTGCAGTATCTAAAGCAACATAAGTACCAAGTCTTGCTGCACCCCCACCCACTCTTTTCAAAAGAGATGGTCTTGTAGTAGTTGTTGCTGCTGATGGTGGTGGGGATGTTGGTAACTTGGGAGCAACTCTTGGTGATTGTGCTTGAGGTTTTATCCTCAATGAATTAGATTGACGCATTGCATTCAATTGATTCCTTCTAGAGGCAGTAGATCTCTTGAGGAGTTCTTTAAACTGATCCTCAGTCATCTTTTTAATTGTAGCAACGTCAACGTCTTCTTTAATGATATTCACAAACTCATTAAATCTTTTCATTTATATCCACTTCTTTTTTAGATATTTATAAAAAAGAGAGGACCTTAGTCCTCTCCCTTAAATGCTTCATATCCGTCATATTCACCGAACATATAAGCATCGGATAATGCCGCTTCTTTATACGCTCGATATGAATCTTTTACATCTGGAGGAAGTAAAGTGAGAGGTTCAATCTCATCCATTTCCTTCCAAATCTCCTCAAGATCAGAGGGAGAATCCTGAGAATGTATCTGATTTGACATCTTGCTTGATACCTCCGACGATGTAAGACTCAACCTCAGTCTCCTGAGGAGCGACCTGAAGACCCTTCGACGAAATCCAATGTTCCGTCCAGGGGAGTGGGTTATTCTTTGCGGGTATGTCATAGATTGGTTTTAGTCCAATTGCTTTCATTCTACGATTGGCGATCCATTCAACATACTGCTGCAGCAGTTTATCGTTAAGACCAATCATAGATCCATCTTTGAACAGATA
>CETY01046610.1_pt1 | contig 12259 bp, 15 predicted proteins | sample 361551 | NCBI WGS metagenome assembly CETY01 (sample SAMEA2623135, study PRJEB7988) | marine metagenome | biome: marine biome (ENVO:00000447); feature: deep chlorophyll maximum layer (ENVO:xxxxxxxx); material: "saline water (ENVO:00002010), including plankton (ENVO:xxxxxxxx)" | depth 45 m | reverse complement strand
TCCTCCTCAGCCACGACCTCCTCCTCAGCCACGACCTCCTCCTCAGCAACCTTTTCCCCAGTAGGGGCGTCAACACCAACAGCCCCACCCCTGAGCCTCAGGACAAGGTGAAGGGTAGATTCCTTCTGAATATTGTAGTCGGAAAGAGTACGGCCATCTTCCAGCTGCTTCCCAGCAAAGATAAGTCTCTGCTGATCAGGGGGAATCCCTTCCTTATCCTGGATCTTCGCCTTCACATTCTCAATAGAATCAGATCCCTCTACCTCAAGAGTGATCGTCTTCCCAGTAAGGGTCTTTACAAAGATCTGCATTTTTTTCTATATATCTTATTCTTTATAGCTCTCTTTTTTTTTATATAACTAAACTATCTAGCTACTTTCAAATTTTGAATTTATCCGTGATGTCACTTGAAAAATATATTGGAGATTCATTGGGATTATCGTAAATTGGATTATAAAACGAATCTCTTTTATAATCATAACCAGAAACATAAGATTGATATTCATACTCAATGAACATATTTGGAGATATTAATCCATTTCCAAAATGTCCTTCATTACCATGAATAGACTTTAAGAAATCATCTTCATCCTCTACTTGACTTAAGGTCTTATTTTTTTTCTCACGAGGAATATCCACACAAAATGAACATTGACAACCCATTATATACTTCTTATTTTCAGGTAATGTGTTATGGTCTAAGTGTAAGAAGTGGATATTATCAATAAGGACTTTCTTTTTTTCTTGGATTAAATAATTATTATATATTATATGCAAAGGTAATATCGGTTTCCTTAATAAATTATCCTTCCAGTAGTCCTTCATTGCAAATATATATATTCTCCTTTGTATTTCTTTAGGAAGTAATTTGATCTTTTTTGATAAAGGTTTATACTTTACCATATAAGTAGATTTATCATTCACTACGAGATTTAACATTTCATCTATGTATATTTTATTACTATCCATACGTTTCTTTAGATCATCATCATAGTTTATTTCAGGTTCGAAGTTCATCTATAATATATATTATAAATACCACACTTTAAATAATCTCAAAGGTTTTTCCTTGATTTTTTATGTGTTTTCCTTCTTTTACTTCTTTTTACTCTTCTCTTTTGATTTGTTTTCCTTCTTTTACTTCTTTTTACTCTTCTCTTTTGATTTGTTTTCTTTCTACCCCCTCTTTTTCTTCCACCATCCATTAATACTTGATCTCCCTCATCTTCACCCTGTACATCTTCACTTTCACTAGTGCGAATAGGTTTCTTTATAAGAAAAGGCCTGATATGATACACATCTTCTCCGTCTAATGTTGTACCGATCTTTAAGGGTAATTCAAAATTAGCTATTTTCTCAATTGTTAGTGTATCAAGATCATTTAATAATTCTTCTTCATTTATCTGTTCCAAGGGATAACTTATTGGAGCCGCATAAGCCTTTGTATGGAACATATTATGCAATTTATATTCTTTATCCTTTATTGGGATACCCCTTGTATCATCGCTATCTAACATAGGGTTTCCATGTGTATCAATAAGAGGCATCTTCACACGATACGGGGTTTTACTGTCTATCATTTGTTGTATATCAGAAATAACTTCAATAAAAGTAGAATATACATCACTATCTTTTAAAGGGGTATCTAGATCTATTTCCTCAAATGCTTCTATATAAGCTTGTTTTCTGTGAAGAAGGGGCTGTTGTTTAGCATCTATTATCTTTTGTGGAAGAAGACTCTCTCCCCACCGTAATTCCTCTTCTTCTAGAAATTGAGACATTGAATAATATTTATATTTACCTGAAAGACCATTCCTAATCCACTCGGTTTCCAGAATCGGTCCTTTAACAGTTGGTGGCCTTACTTTTATTAATTTATCATATAATCGTGGCCTTTTTGCTATATCACGGAAATTGATATCTTTTTTTGCCATTCTAGAGGCTTCGTAAGCCATTTTCCCTTGTTCAGTAACAGTCCCATAGATATTTCTATGTTGTTTATTTATTTCCCCTTTAAACTGTTCCATAGGATTATCTAAATCCTTTTCTGATAACCATTTTTTTTGTAATGGATCATAGTTACCCTGCCCTTCCTTCAGTAAATCAGACAAATCATCATCCAATACTTCTTCTTCTTCTTTCCCTTCTTTTATTTCTTTAAGAATATTATCTAAATACAGTTTTCTTTCAGGCCAGTATTCCATATATACTGTTTCATGGATAGTTTCCCCCTTTTCGTCCTCATCATAACTAATGTGGAGAATTCTATCAAGATTCCCTTCTTCCTTAAGGACCTTTAGCATATTTTCTTCTGTGGAATTAGGTAGGCTTTCATCACTGATTGATATTGCATTATTTATCATTCTATATTCAACATTATCAAAATCATAAATCATAGATAATTCTTTATTATATTTATCTTGAAAATCCCCGATTTGTATTTCATTCTTAAGAGTTTCATCCTCTTCAAGTAAGTTTTCATAGTATTCTATTAATGTATCCATTTCGGAAGAATTGACTATGTCAATTATATAACCTCCACAACCTTTTTCGTGAGTATTACATTTCCCTTTATATAACCAATTAACAGTTTGCTTTTTCATAGATAAATCTTCCTTGTGGTCTTCGTAAGTTTTCATATTATAATTGGGATCCCCTATAAAGGATCTTATTTCTAAATCCTTAGTGTGAACATACCTTAATGCATCAATTAGGGCTTTTTCATTTTCATAAATAATTTCATAACGATATTTAAAATGTTTTGGATCGGTTTTTCCTCTCAATATTGAAGGATTATCCTCCTCTATCATATTCTTTAATAATAAATATGTACCATTACTTATTACACGATATCCCATCATCCTCTCTATTTGTAGTAACACCGCAAAGGATTCCCCGTGTAAATGTGGCATTACAATTATCGGTGGATTTGAAAGACTTGGTTCTAATCTTTTTTTTATTTCCTTAACTCGTATAAATATCTTTTTAAATGTATTTGGATCAGGTGATAAGTCCATACCATCCTTATATTCAGTTGTTTTAAACCTTATAGTAAGATATAGTAACCAAAAACTAAGTTCAGTTGATAACATTGTTTGTATAAAACGAATATGATCTTTTTCATATAGGTAATGATTCCATATATATTTTCCATAGATCCTACAATATAAATTGTACCAAGCAAACATAATACCCCATAATTCCGAAATCATACTAATGATGTTTAGAAACTGTCTCCTTGACTCCACCCTACTTATTTCACGGAATTCATCGTATTTATAAATTACTTCATAATTAATATCCATCCTTAATTCTAATTGTTTCTTAAATATTTCGGTATGTACTATTAAAATTGCTGTATGGAGTGCCTCATAATTACCGGGTAATTGTAACGGTTTATCTATATTTGAAAGGGTTTCTAATACAATATCCTTTCCTCGTTCAACTGCCGACCTACGTGTGCGAGGGCTCGGGGCCAAAATCGCCCTGGCCCACACACTAAACGCAACATCAGGCTGTCGGCCCTCCTCCCCAGGATTCAAAATATCCACAAAGACACGATTTACTTCATCATTTAATATATTTTTTTCTTTTTGATCTATCATATCTAAGGGGAGTGTATATTTATTTACTTTCCTATCAAGATCTGTTGTTACATCTTTTAAGGTCACGCGATCATCTATTATCTTATAATCTAAATACTTATCTTCCATTTGATAGGCTCGGGTAACAAACCCTTTTAGTAAAATGATAAGATTTAAAAAGTTTTCTTTTTCTAAAAGAACCTTTACGGGATATATAATATCGTCAAAAGATAAATAATATTTCATCTTATTTATAAGAGTATTTGCTGGATCCTCATAAAACTGTAATTCCGGAATTGGATTATTTGGTAAATAATCTTCAGAAATATCTTCTCTATGCACCCATTTTCCTTCCCTCCTTTCCCACCTTTCTTGAGAACTAGTTTCCCCTCGTTTAAGTGCTGTCCCTTTCTTGGGGATAGACTTTATATCCTCAGGGACTTCCCCTTTCCATTCAGTATGGCCCTTCGGACAAGTTCCAGCTTTAAATGCTATTTCCCCTCCTTTATATACAGTTTTACACATCCTACAGTATTTACTTTCTAAACCTGTAGGGATCTTTTTTGTGTAATTAATATTCGAATGACCATACGGACACATTTTATCCTTAAATGAAAAATGACACTTCTTACAGTATCTTTCTTCTAAATCTTCCATTTCAATAGAATATAGAGAACGATATAATTTGGTTCTTTCAACAAAATTGATAAGGATATTCAGGAAATTAATAAAATTACGGCGATTGATGATTCCATCTTCTAAAGGGAGCTTATATTCCGATGGAATATGCTTATATATAGTATCAATTTTTAGTGGTATCTCCCAATCATCACCATACACTCTCACATATTGTAGATAGGCATATCCAATTATTGTTGTTAAAATAACAATTTTTGAAACATCTTCGTTTACTCCTTCAGGATCTACATAATCAATTAAATTTTTGATAGACTCTTCTAGTTCCTTCCACCAATCTTTAGTAAGGGATGGAATGTTTAAATTATTAATAGACTCTTTAAAATTAGTGAATTCTGTACTCTCTCCTACAAGATTATGCTCCATATACATACTACAAATATTTAAATTTGATATACTTACTTACATAATAAGTATGTTTTATGAATAACCGTAATGAATTATTTATTCTTGCAAAAGGTCTATTCCCACTTCCTATACTTCAAGATTATTTCATTTCTCGATTGAAAGAAAAATTTAATCCAAACGAAAAAAATCTATATACACAAGTTAATCAAGAGTTCTTACAATTATTACTCAATAAAGGCTATATTAATACTAAAACATATGATAATATTCATTCCTATTATAGTACTGAAAAAGGAAATAATACGGAACTTATCAGTGTAGAGAGAGGGTTATTTGATATCTCAGAGGATGAGGTAAGTGAAAAGTCGGGTGATACAAAAGAAAGAGAATTGTTATCGGAGGAAAAAAATAGTACCCCGTATAATTGTGATTACTCTCCTGTGGAAGTAGGTTCTCAAAATTCTCTCAATTACTCGGGAGAGAAATATTCGAAAGAATCTTCTTCAGAAGATTACCCCTCAGATCCAGAGGACAACGAGTTTGATTACAAGAATATTAATTATGAAGGTATTGACTATTATTTCCATACTAAGAAGTATCATGTAATAAATAATCAAGATTATGGGGTCGTAGGGGAGTGGTCGGAAAAGGAAGAGAGAATCCTATTTTCTGAGAGAAGGTATCAACGGAAACACGTAGAAATGGTCCTTGGAGTATGATTAACTATACTTTTCTTTTAATTTTTTATGATTCATTTTTATTTATCTTTTCCATTGATTCCGGCAAAATTTGAAAATACCTAGAATATGGATGGTATATAATCAATAATAGAAAAGGACAAGAAAGTCAACAAAGAAAGAACAGAACAACAAAGGAAAGAACAGAAAAAAAAAGGCAAAGAAAGGAAAGAAAAGACAATGGAGAATGCTCAGTTTCACACGAATGTCTATCATTACACCGAGGAGGTAATGAAGCAGCTCCTTGAGGAGTTCAAGGGGAAGGAGGTCGGTTCGGAAGAGATGGATCTCTCGTCTGTGATGAATCACTTCTTTGGGGATTTCAAGCCAGGGGACAAGGTTAAGTTCGTTCACGATAAGGTTTCCGATAAGAAGGTGAAGAAGAAGAAGGATCCAAATGCCCCAAAGAGACCGACCACAGCATTCTTCTACTATAAGGCGAGTATTCAAGAGGAGGTCAAGGCCGATAATCCGGGAAAGCCTGTTTCTGAACTAAGTAAGGTTCACGGAGAGATGTGGAGGAAGCTCTCCGATAAGGAGAAGAAGCCTTTCAATGATCTCAATGAGAAGGATAAGGAACGTTATTCTAAGGAGAAGGCTGAGTATGAAGCATCCAAGTAAGTTCCTTATCACATTCATTCACCATTAGATTTTAATACCCCCCCATAAAAATTTGATTTATTATAATTTTTTTTTTACAAATTATTTTTACGATGGAGGAATTCCTCCAATGTACTCCTTTAACTCATTTTCCATTAAAAGATTTCTCTTTTGAGACAGCAGTTCAAATTGGAGAAGGTGCTTCGGGTACGGTATATAAACATTTTCAAGATAAGAAATATTATGCAATTAAAGTCCTTGATTCTAACGACTGGGAAGATGATGAGTTCTATAAGAATTCCCTTTATGAATCATTTGTTATCGCCCATATAAATCAGAATAATCTCAGCATTCACTTCTTTGGATACCATACAATATCTACAGATTATTCTGACAGCATCTTATTCATTATGGAATATGTGTGTTCAAATGGAGATCTATATGATTTTATTAATCATCCCCGTTTTTGGAATCGTGATTCCAACAGTCCCCTGGACTATTCGTTTGAGAATCAAATATATGTCCTTGAAAGGGCGAAAAAATTAGTAATAAGTAAATTAATTATTGAATCGATTGAACAACTCCATGATAAAGAAGTTGTTCACGGGGATATCAAATCAAATAATATCCTATGCTATAATGATAAAGAAAAAGAAGAAGGGGTTAATATAAGGTTAATTGATTTCGGGGCTTCCGTATTTACAGAAGGAGAGAATGGATTATTTGAAACAGAATGGAAACATGGAACATTAGGATACTCTTCTCCTGAGGAAAAGCTCAATAATTTGATCGGCCTTAAATCGGATATTTACTCAGTAGGAGTTACTTTAATTGAATTATGGGCTGGGGGTATATGGAATGATGGCGAGGATTTCAATGTTTGTCGAAATGAAGTCCTAATGGCTCTTCGTAAGATTGAGAAAGTTGAAGAAAAAGTGGGTCCTATTTTAAGGAAATGTATTTCTCTTGATTCAAAAAGAAGGCCAACAATAAAGAAACTCTCTAATATGTTCGTTAATATCCAGTAAGTACTTATTCATGATCACATATGTAAAATACATCTTCTTTTTTTGATGTAAGTATTTCCTCTATGGAATATCCGTGGATATGAAAACTTGTTTCATCTAATTTTTTTTTTAATTGAGTGAAATTATTTGTCTCTAAAGTATTCTTTAAATCTTCTTTAAAGCATTGTATTATATCATCGATGGATGATACATTATATAATGATATCTGGGTACTATAATCAGAAAATATTTCGGAAGAAGCTATAAAAACTCTTATATCATCATCCATATTGTTTATACTATAAAAAAAATATGTTTAATTATTATATTAATGGACGAATTATCTATATATACTTTAAATGGTGGAAATAATAATTCTTCGGGATCTCCAAAAAAAGGATCTCCAAAGAAAAAAGATAAAAAAATGACTAAGAAGGAAAAAGCGATCCAAAAATTAAGATTAAAAATTGATAAATTGAATGAAGAATTAAAACGATTAGAAAATTAAGAATAAAATATATATCTATATAAAATGTTAATTGACTCAGATATTAAACAACGGGTGAAAGTTATTGGGATATTTGTATTGCAATCCTATAAAATACTGATGGGTACAATGTTATCTATTTTTATTCCACAAAGTTGTGGTGATCAAATGTGTACTCTTCAAGAAAATTATAATAATTCTGAATTATATCATAAATCATTGTTCTATTGTAATTGTACATCATTATTTTTATTCCTTTGTTCATATATCATAGAATTAAGGAGGGAAGAATGGTGTGTGAAATATTTAGATATTGATAATAATTATCCCGATAATAGCCTAAAAGAGATCATTGTAAAGGAGAAAAATTTGGATGCTTATATGGATAAAATTAATAAAAGGTATTATGATGCATTACTTATCACGACATTTGTTTATTCAATTAATATTGGAATGACTATTAAGATGATCTATAATGATTACCACAGTAATTCAACATTATCTTGTTTTGCAAGTTTTACATTATTAGTATTAATGAAATTATATAATTCTTTGTCTGTTGCAAGGCAATCTGTATTAAATGATAAAATGATGAGTGCTTATATGTCAGAGTTTGTTTCATTTAATGTCCTTGATAATGACTATATTAAGGAAATGTATCATGGGAAGAAGAATAACCGTTTAGAAGATATTACTGATCAAGAAGATGTTTGTCCGGAGGATCGTGGTGTCCCGGAAATACACCCTGAAAAGAAAGGAATTACTGAAGAAGAAATAGTACCCATTATTCAAAAAAAATAATAATAAATTTGATAATTACTAATTCACAATACTAATAGATCAATTATGGATCCTTTTGTACTTTCAATTTATTCTAAATGGAGTAGTCTATTTGAACTATATGGAATCAATCAAATAAAACCCTTAGATGATTCTTATGATAAAAATATTTGGTGGGAAGAAATAGATATTAATTATATTCTTGGAGAATCGGATGAAGAATCGGATGAAGAATCGGATGAAGAATCGGATGAAGGATCGGATGAAGAATCGGATGAAGAATCGGATGAAGATTATATTAACCGTTGTGATTGAACTTAAAAAGAATATAATATAATTTATATAAATGGAAACTTGTTCAATTTGTCTCTCAGAAATAATAAATCCAGCAACTACAAATTGCGATCATTCTTTTTGTTATACGTGTATTGATAATTGGATAAATACATATCAAAAACATTGTCCATTATGTAGAAATATTATTACAGAATATTATAATAATAATGAGAAAACAAAATTAATTTTTAAAGAAGTTGGTAGAGATATAATAGATCCAAGTTCTATCCTAGTAAATAGGAGAAACTTAACGATCATTAAAACAAAATATTACCTATTATGGGTTTTAATACTGTATTTACTTTATCTTTTATTTGATGAAAAGTATAATAATATTTTTACCGTACAATATCTTCATAATTGTAATTCAAATCTAATAAATGTCACAAATCAATATCATAATTGCATTGATGATTTATATAATATGGATATAACTGATAATATATTTGTTTATAATTCAAAACTTCAGAATCTTATTACTTGTCCATTCCCTACTTACTATATTAAGAAATGCTTTGATTTTTTTATTTAATTACTTTTTTACAATATATTTACCTTCCAAAACAATATTTTCTATTTTTAAATATTATATAAATATATAAATGAATAATCACGATTTATATTTGGAAATATTAAAAAAAATAAGTGAAGCTATTAGTAAGTTACCACGGGAAGATGGTGTGTAATTATGAATAATTCTTAATCAGTAATCAAAGGAATACTCGGTTGAAGAGTGATCCCACATAATCCCGAACGATTCTCAATATTTCTCTGGATCCTTATATATCCATTTTCTCCCCAATGTGGTCCCCAAGAGTTCTTTATGATCCAATAATCTAGATCATATTGTTCATCATATCCATACCCAACAATTAATATTCCGTGATCTAATTTATTTCCACACATTGGATCAGAATAAATACCACTCGAATAAAATTGAAAGGAACGTAAGTTTGCTTGAATTGCAGCAGAGACGGGTTGTTGTGCAACAACCCTTTTTAATATATACTCGCTATTTGGTATTACGTCTTTGTAATCATCGATTGTTATTGTTGTATTACAAGGTTGACACATACCCCTTTCTCCTGTATAAGGGTATTCATCTTCAGAACAAATACCATTCGAGATTACATATTTAAATGCATTATCCATCAACCCTCCTTGACAACCATTATTACCGTAATCTTGTGAACAATCCATCAATTGTTGCTCAGATACATTTTTTAATTCTCCAGTATCAATAGCATTTACAGACTCTATTGCCCCTGTAGCACTAAATGCCCAACAAGATCCACATTTTCCCTGGTTCTTAACATTCGTTATAATACCTCTTTCTCTCCAATCAATTGATTCGGGGACTAATTCTTCAGATAAACTTCCATTATAAGTGCCATTTGTAAATTGATACAATGGATTCTCCATTATTGGTTTCATCGTAATGAATTGATTTATAGAAAGTTTATATGTATTCTCTCCTTGATTATGTTCCTTGATAAATAAAACATTGTTGTGATAATTTTCAGAGTGAATAGAATATATGGATGCCAAGAATTGGAAAACAGAAACAATTAACCGAATCATTTATTATATATCTATATATTTATTATCCTTTATATAATCACAGAATTAATTTATCTTTTTGTTTCGGTGGCTCTTTATATAATTTAAAGAACTTATGATAATCATTAAATTTAATATGTCTTTCTAACTCCGAATTACTTTCATTATACATGACATAAACATCTTCCAAATATTTTTTCTTAATATTTTGAAAATCTGTATTGTCTTTACTAAACCATAATGATTCTTGTGCCATTTTTAATTTAGATATCGCCATAAGTACCTTTTCTCTTGTAAATTGCATATTCTCCATTTTTTCTTGATATTTTTTAAATTTAATAATTGCTGCAGAACAAGTTATTGTACTACTAATTCCTATAGGTATCATATTTAATGCAACTTTTAATTCATTTCTTGTATCATCTATTGTATCAAAGATTTCATTCCGAAATGCCTCGTAGATTGATAATATCGATGATATCACAATAATCATAATATTAAATCTATCATACCATTGTTTATAACGATTATATTTCATTTGTAATATATTTAAACGATTATCTAATTTATTTAATTTTTTTTGTAGATGATCTCTAAAGTCTTTTTCATATTTAATATTCATATTTAATTCATCATTATTTATCGTTCTGTTTAAATTATATTTTGTAAAACGATCATATACTTTCTTTGATTCATTTACTAATCCTGTGACTTCCCCCTTTACTTTATCATCTAATTTCTTTACTATTGTTTCTTCTGGGGTATCTTCTTCGTTAATAGTTATATTTATATCCCCTTCCTTACTTACTTCCTCCATATATATCATCATATATATTATTTAATTGATGTAATATTGTATGCATTTCCTGTAAGAACATACTATTTTTAGTATCAATAGTACCTATTTTATCAATTTGTTTAATCATATATGTGGATTGTGAAAAGGTTTCATTCAATGCTTTTTGAAATAGATCTGATCCTTGTTTTTTTTTATTTGATAATAGATTGAAGGATTCAATATTCATTTTAGCTCTCTTAACTTCTTTCTGTAAAAAAAAGTAATTATTCTTTTTATTCATTTTGACAATTGGTTTCCGTTCTAACATTTCATCACTCTGAACATCCGTATTAAAGAGATACTTTAACATTATTTATACTTTATATAATAATCTAGATAACTAATTTTATCATAGATTCCATTTTCCTTCATTTTCGTCCGAATACAATTCTTATAAAATGAAATATCTTTTTGACTTGTAAAGTTTAAATATTCAACACAGATGCACCTTGTTAATGAACAGGGGGTTATATCATTCAATACAGTACCAACCGCTTTTCTATTGACAAAACGATACATTATTTATGTGATAAACTATTAATTAATACTTTCAAAATTATTTCAAATTTATTTCATTCTATGACCTTTGTTTTATAGATGGCATCTTAATATAATGATCCGTTTTTACTTCGGGTGGGGGATTTAATACAGTATTCGTTTCTTGTATTGAGGGTAATATATCTTTTTTTTGATAACTATTGACAATCGCATCATACTCTTCATAAAGAGGCTTTCTTAATAATCTTTTTTTTAATTTAGTCAAATTATATATTTCATTACCTGTATTTATTTCTTTATTTATTCTTGGTATTATTTTAAGTATCCTTATCATACGATACATTAATTTAATCATATTATCCTTTTTATTTTCTTCAATAGAATTTTTTCTTAAGTGATAGATTAGTCCGTTTGATAATTGAACTATATCTTTATGACATAATGTAGATCCTCTATATAGTATATCTAATATATATTGCATTTTTAAAGGACAAGTATCATATTGAAGTATAAGGGGAAAGCCGATTTCATCCATTCTTTACTAAAGAATAGAAGAATATTCTATCAAATTTAAAATAAATACGTTATAAATTACTTAAAAAAAAAAATCTATAGTATAGTGTATTAGATATCGTGTCCGAGCGGTTAAGGAGATAGACTTGAAATCTATTGGGCGCTGCCCTCGCAGGTTCAAATCCTGCCGATATCGTCAACCTTTTACATATATAAGTATATTTTATCATAATTATTCCTCTATAGCTCAGTTGGCAGAGCGCTCGGCTGTTAAC
>CETY01112051.1_pt1 | contig 12265 bp, 6 predicted proteins | sample 361551 | NCBI WGS metagenome assembly CETY01 (sample SAMEA2623135, study PRJEB7988) | marine metagenome | biome: marine biome (ENVO:00000447); feature: deep chlorophyll maximum layer (ENVO:xxxxxxxx); material: "saline water (ENVO:00002010), including plankton (ENVO:xxxxxxxx)" | depth 45 m | reverse complement strand
TAATTTTGTGCGCCTAGTAGATTGCATTATGGTGGAAACCGTCATATCTAATGTAATGTTCAGCTTCACTGAAACCTTGCTGGCTAATCTCGTGGATACTCGACACAAGGTTGGGTTATTTGAGGTCGTGGTTGGATTTGAGTTTACAGGAACGACGTTCTCACCAATGCTCTCTGATTTTCTGGACATGTCACAGCGCGTCACTGACGATGTCATAGCCGATTTATGTCGCATTCCACGTGTCCTAGACTCTCGAAGTTGTGTCGAGCATTGTCCCTGGACTTCCTTTGCGTCGAAATTCGATGAAGTTATTCATTCTCTCCCTCTTTTTCGTCGCTTCGTGGACGCGTTGCGCAACAAGTTTCGTTTAGATTTCAAGCTTGCAATGCACAAAGCGGCGGTTTTTGATTCAGTGAGGCCAATCTACGAAGAATCGAGGAATTTCATTCCGCGGGTGTATCGGTCAAAAGCAAGAACATTTTCTGAGCTGCAAGTTGAATTCGAGCAGATCTGTGCCTGGCAGCAGGAGCTAGACAAGATGCGAGCTCGCGAATCTTCTGGGACAATCGAAGCTACGTCGCGGCATCTCAAGCAGACGCTGCTACCCTTTGTCGAAGCAAAGCAGGGTCTGCTTAAGAGTATAATCAGAGATGAGGCACGTGTTCAGTGTTCAAATTTGCGGACGATGCTAATGATGCGTGTTGAAGTTCTTGAGGCAATTCCAAAAAATCTCGATGACTTTGCTAGCTATCTTGAACAGACAGGAGCATACGACGAACAAGAGATTAGCCGCATTAGAGGACCTGTGGACCGAATGTACTCACTACTTCAAATAAATGAAGTTAAGGTCCCGCCTGATGATCTTGTTGCATTGGATGAAATGCACAGCCTCGCGGCTCGATACAGCAAGCAGCTTGTCGCTGCTCAGACCTTCAAGGAGAATGAGCATGCAAATCAGAACGAACAACTTGATAAGGACATTGTAGCTCTAAACTCTGACTTGTCGGTGGTTACGACTGAAATCATGTCAGGCAATTTTGTCGATGTCATGCATTTCGATGATCCAGAGATGCCCGTTATCAAAAGGGAGCTAGCAGCGATGCACTACCGTTTGGAACAGCTCGCCACGCGCGCTCAAACATATGCCAGCTACAAAGAGTTGTTTGGACTTCACGCAGATGAATTCCCCCAATTAAACAAAGCAACAGACCGGCTGAGACTTGTCGATAGGCTCTGGACTTCAATCGCTGACTGGCACGCTTCCTATTCTATTTGGATGCGTGGAGATCTGACGACGCTTGACGCGGAAGAAGTTGACAGTAAAATGCAGGTCCTCCAGGCCGACGCATTTTCGCTCAATCGCAAGGTGAACTCTCCCGTGACAGAGAAATTTGTGCTGGTTATTGACGAGTTCAAGCCAGTCATGCCCCTAATCGTGGACCTCGGGAATCCGGCAATGCAGTCAAGGCACTGGGAGCAGCTATGCAAGGCGATGGGAAAGAATTTTGATCCTAGCACAACATTCAGTCTCGAGGACTTCCTCGCATGGGGCATCACCAACCACGCGGAACTAGCGAGCGACGTAAGCAGTACTGCGTCCGGAGAGTTCCAATTGGAGAAGGGTTTAGCAAAAATGGAGGCTGCCTGGGAAACGCTTGCTTTTGTTACCAAAGAATGGCGGACGAGCTACATTCTGGTCAGCACGGATGAAATCCAGCAGGAGCTTGATGACCAGATTGTAAAAACACAGGCCATGCGGGGCTCTAGCGCATCTCAGCGTCCTAAACATCTTGCGAGGCCGCCCAAGGCGACGGTCTGATCAGAAACTCCGCACGCGTGTGTGCGTTGAGTTTCTCGATGTATAGCACACTCACGCCACCGTCCTCTCGCAGGATTTGTGAAACCCTTTCTAAATAGAACGACGGCCTATGAGTCAACTCTCGTCCTGTTGCAGGATATTATTGACAACTGGTTGAAAGTGCAAGCCGCCTGGCTTTACCTAGAGCCCATCTTCTCCTCGGACGACATAATGAAGCAGATTCCTACCGAAGGTCGCTTGTTCAAGACGGTGGATGCGACTTGGATCGATTCGATGGCGCAAACAGCACAAGAGCCCGCCTTGTTATCCGTGGTGCGGCGACCGAACCTGCTTGAAAGTCTGATTGATGCAAACGTCAAGCTGGAGGTCATCCAAAAAGGACTCTCTGACTACCTGGAGACTAAAAGACTGGCGTTCCCGAGATTCTTTTTCTTGTCGCTGCCTGCGCGAAAATCACCGTTCTTTCGCTGTCCGGAGAGTAGGCGGAATGACCGCGTTCTGTCGGTATCGACGCGACGTTTTACTCTCCACGGTGACATCGTCGAGCCCCACGCCATCGACGCAACACGGTCGCGTGTCACTGTTTGATTTATACGCAGGTCGAACGACGAACTCCTCGAGATCCTGGCTGAAACAAAAGACCCGACAAAAGTCCAACCGCATTTGAAGAAGTGTGCGGACTCAGCGTCCCTGAAGCTGCCGTCAACTTGGGAACAGTGCATGAATCACACACGCCATCGAGGTGGCTTCCTCCAAACTTCATGCCAAAAAAGAGATCACCGTGGACTCTCGGGACAGTGCCCACGCAGGCTTCGACGGCGTCGCTGCACTCGAATTCACCGACCGCCTGGACATTTTGTCGTGTTACGACGGCCCCGTAGATCGGAGTGAACGTCTAGAGTTCTCGTACGGTCCGTGCCATCACAGACCAATTAATCCGCGAGACAGCGGAGGTAACGTCGAGAAGTGGCTCGTAGAAGTGGAGAGCATAATGAAAAAGTCTCTCGCGTTTGCAATAGACGAGTCTTTAGTTGACTACGCAAGGGCCAAGAGATCGGACTGGCTTCAGAGCTGGCAAGGTCAGACCGTGCTCACAGTGAATCAGATTACGTGGGTTGTTGCTGTTGAGGCGGCTATCATCCAAGGTGGAAATGCGATGGAGGTCCTTTATGAACAACGGCGCGGCGAGCTCCTTGACGTCGTTAAGTCTGTCCGCGGCAATATATCCAAGATGCTTCGGAACACCCTCGGTGCATTAGTAGTGATGGACGTACACAATCGCGACATCACCGAATGGTTGTCAGAAACATCAATCTGTGCCGTGTCCGAATTTGACTGGCAGGCGCAGCTGCGGTACTACTGGGCCGATGCTGGCGCGTCGTCGCAAACGGGCAGGCCAGAGACCATTTCTTGCCGCATGATCAACGCCATGATCTTATATGCATATGAGTACATAGGGAACTGCGGAAGGCTTGTGATTACACCCTTGACAGATAGATGCTACCGCACGCTGATGGGCGCTATTCATCTCAACTTAGGTGGAGCTCCTGAGGGTCCCGCAGGCACCGGTAAAACGGAGACCACCAAAGATTTGGGCAAAGCCATCGCTATTCAATGTGTGGTGACGAACTGCTCGGACGGGCTGGACTATAAAGCGATGGCCAAGTTCTTCAAGGGGCTAGCCGCCTCTGGTGCCTGGGCCTGTTTCGATGAGTTCAACCGTATTATCCTAGAAGTTTTGTCTGTCGTGGCGCAGCAAGTGCTGACCATTCAGCAAGCAAAAGCGAGGCAGGCGGAGCGGTTCATGTTCGAGGGCACGGACCTCCCTCTGCGAATGACTTGTTGTCCTTTCATCACGATGAACCCTGGCTATGCCGGTCGAGCGGAACTCCCGGACAACCTCAAAGTACTCTTTAGGACTGTGGCGATGATGGTGCCGGACTACGCGATGATCGGCGAGATCATCCTGTACTCCATGGGGTATACCGATGCGAAAGCCATGGCCGTCAAGATCGTTACGACCTACAAATTGTGCAGCGAGCAGCTCAGTGCGCAGTCGCACTACGACTATGGCATGCGCGCCGTCATCGCGGTTCTCAGGGCTTCGGGCAATTTGAAACGAAGCGAGGGCCACCTTCCGGAGGACATCTTGGTTTTGAGAGCCATTATTGATGTCAATGCGCCGAAGTTTTTAGCACCGGACGTGCCCCTGTTCAACGGCATCACGTCTGACTTGTTCCCGGGCGTCAAATTGCCGGAGCCGGACCGCCAGGCCATGCAGTCGAAGTCAAACGAAAGTTGCGTCGAGCGCAACCTGCAACTCACGGACTACTTCTGGGGCAAGATTGTGCAGATCTACGACATGATGGTCGTGCGGCACGGCTTCATGATCGTCGGGGCGCCGTTCTCGGGCAAGACGTCCGCTTATAGAGTCTTAGCCGACGCCTTAAGTAAGCTACATTCAGAATTCCCGGAGGATGGCAGATGGACCGATGTGGTACCTTTTGTGATGAATCCAAAGAGTGTCACGATGGGCCAGCTCTACGGGTGTTTTGATCCAGTCTCGCACGAGTGGACTGATGGCATCCTCGCGATCCAGTACCGCAACGCGGCCCAATCAAAAGTGGGCAAACCGGAAGATCGCAAGTGGGTCCTGCTGGACGGGCCCGTCGACGCGATCTGGATCGAGAACATGAACACGGTCCTGGATGATAATAAGAAGTTGTGCCTGATGTCCGGTGAAATTATTGCGATGTCCGACGTCATGAGCATGATCTTTGAACCGATGGACTTGTTAGTAGCATCCCCAGCAACTGTCAGTAGATGCGGCATGGTCTACATGGAGCCCGAGCAATTAGGGCTACGGCCGCTGTGGGAGTCCTGGGTCGTCGGGTGGACGGTTGGCGGCTACTATCACCAAGAACGCGGAGACGAACCGCCGCCCTTTGAACTGAAGGAGGAGGAACAAGTCCATTTGACGGCGTTATACGACTGGCTTGTCGAGCCGTCCATGGCCTTCCTGCGGAGGACCTGCAAAGAGATGTCTCCTACGGTGGATTCGGCGCTGCTTACCTCGCTCTTGGGTTTGCTGCGATGTCTACTAGCAGCAGCGATCCCGGGCCCGCACGACGCCAACACGGAGGAGGGGGGCAATCCTCGGAAAAAACAGCTCGAGTGTTGCTTCCTGTTCGCGCTGTTCTGGTCTACCGGTGTCACCTCGGACGCTGCCGGGAGAGAGAAATACTCGCTCTTTGTGCGCGAGGTCATGAAGGACGTCGATGTCATTGATGAAAAGTATGGTGGTGTCGCAACTGCACTAGCTGTCCGCAAGTGGCGGAAGCCGGACTACAAGAATTGCGAGGACAAAACGGCCTTTTTAGTCCAGACGGACGAGGGGAATTTGCAGGACTGGTGTTATGATCCAAGGAAGGGCAAGTGGGTCAGCTGGGTCCAGACCCTAGCTAAGTTTACGATCCCAGACGACGCTGAATTCAGCACAATTATGGTGCCCACTGCTTGCACTGCCCAGCTATCGTACATGTGTCGCACTTTGCTCACCCATGGGTTAAGACCGCTGGTCTGCGGCCCAACCGGAACGGGCAAATCTGTATCCGTCATCAAGTGCGTCACGGAGGAGTTGGATCAATCCAAGTACAAGCCCATTCAGTTAGGATTCTCTGCAAAAACCTCCGCAACAATGACCCAAGACATCATCGACGGCCAGCTAGGTAAAAGGCGAAAAGGCGTTTTTGGCCCGCCCATGGGGCAAACGGCCATAGTCTTCGTGGACGACATGAACATGCCTGAAGTTGAAACTTATGGGGCACAACCACCGATAGAATTGCTGCGGCAGCTCGTGGACTGCGGCGGCTACTACGACCTGAAAGAAAAGTCGTGGGTGGACATCGTGGACACGCAGGTCTGCTGCGCAATGGGCCCGCCCGGTGGGGGAAGGAACGGTACTACTCCTCGCTTCTTGAGGCATTTTTCCCTACTCTGTGTGGATTCATTTGACGACGATACTCTTACATTAATCTTCAGCACGATTGTGAAGGCCTACTTCATGCGCGGCTACTCCGGCGACGTGTGCCAGCAGGCGGGCAATGTCGTAGACGCGACAATGCGAACTTACAGGGAAGCCATGAAGGGTCTACTCCCTACACCTTCTAAATCTCACTACACATTCAATTTGCGGGACTTCTCGCGCGTGGTCCAGGGTGTGTTACTCCAAGCCCCGTCGGGCGAGTTCGCCAACAAGTCCAGCGTGATGAGATTGTGGACCCACGAAGCTTTGAGAGTCTTTGGGGATCGTTTAACAGACGATAATGATCGGAAGTGGATGTGCGGCCACGCTGCGACCATGTGCAAGGAGATCTTCAGGTGCGACTTCCAATCGGAGTTCGAGCATATTCGACCCGCGGAAGAGACGAAGCCGGGCTACGGCACGCTCCGAAGACTGTTCTGGGGTGACTACATGACTCCGGCCGACGAGGACGATAGGCCTTATGTGGAGGTTCGCGATCTCCAGTTACTACAAAACCGGACCGAGGACTCGCTCGCGGAGTTCAATCAAACGTCCAAGAAGCCCATGGAGCTCGTCATGTTCATGTTCGCCATTGAGCATGTCTCGCGAATCGCAAGAGTCCTGCGGATGCCTGGTGGCAACGCTCTACTTGTTGGTGTCGGCGGTTCGGGCAGACAAAGTCTCAGTATCTTAGCGACAGAGATGGCTGGCTACGCCCTGTTCCGCATAGAAATCACGAAATCCTACGGCATGGCCGAGTGGAGAGACGATCTTAAAAAAGTACTTATTGAGGCGGGGTCTGGCGATCGGCCCTTAGTGTTCTTGTTCTCGGACACGCAAATTGCTAAGGAAGGGTTTGTCGAGGATATTAACAACATGCTGAACGCGGGCGAGGTGCCCAACATCTTTGCAAGTGATGAAAAGGTCGCCATCTGCGAGAAAGTTGGGCCTTTTGCCAAAGAGCAATTTGGCCGAGCTGCCGGCGACATGACGCCCCTTCAGCTCTATGCGTATTTTATTCAGCGGGTCAAGCAGTACCTGCACATCATCCTGGCGTTTTCGCCCATCGGCTCCGCCTTCCGAGATCGACTGCGATTGTTCCCTTCCTTAGTAAACTGCTGCGCCATCGACTGGTTCACGGCCTGGCCCGGGGACGCGCTCCTAGCCGTAGCGGAAAAGTTCCTCAAGGAAGTCAAGTTGGATGACGAAGTAAGGCCGGCCATCGTCGACATGTGCATGACCTTCCACACGAACGCGCATGCCCTGGCGGCGGAATTCCTCACAGAACAAGGGCGCATCACCTACGTCACTCCTACATCGTACCTAGAGTTGATTGTGGCGTTCAAGCTTGCTCTAGCCGAGCAACGGGAAAAAATAACAGCGGGCAAGGACCGCTACCAGAACGGTCTCAAACAATTGGCGGGAGCCGAGGAGAACGTCGCGACGATGCAGGTCGAACTCACGGACCTTCAGCCGGTGCTGGCGGAGGCCCAGGTCGCGACCGACGCGTTGATGGAGGAGATCGAGGCGAAGCTGCCGGGGGTGCGAGAGCAGGAGGAAGTCGTCGGCGCGGAGGCGGCGGTCGCGCAGAAAGAGGCCGATGCCGTCCAGATCGAAGTGGACGCGGTGCAAGCTGACTTAGATGAAGCGTTGCCGGCGTTAGAAAGTGCGGTCCAGGCCTTGAATACGATCAACGACAAGGACATCGACGCCGTGCGGAAATTGTCGAAGCCGCCAGCCACGGTCAAGTTGGTAGCAGAAGGTGTTTGTGTGATGCTCGGCGAGAAGCCGGTCAAGATCCCGGACCCCGAGGATAGTTCGAAGAAGATCATGGACTACTGGGCGCCGTCCCAGAAGATGATGGGCGACAAGGGCTTCATTCCCCGGCTCAAGGAATATGATAAGGATAACATCAGCCCGAAGATCATGAAGACAATACGGACGACCTACATGCCCAACGAGAAGTTCAACGCTGAGAGTGCGGCCAAAGCGTCAAGTGCCGCAGCCGGGCTCTGCAAATGGGTCCTGGCCATGGAATGTTTTGATCTGTGCGGGAGATCAGGTTTTTGTGGTTCCTTCGATTTGTGATTTCAGTGGTAGTCGATCGCCTTCTCGTACCGATCATCGGTGGTTGTTGATTTCTACACAGGTTATGATCGAGTTGCAAAAGTGGTTGCTCCCAAGAAAGAAGCCTTGGAGAAGACGCAGGCTGCTTTAGCTATCACGATGGGCGAGCTTAACGAGAAGAAGGCTTCTCTAAAGGTCGTCCAGGACGACCTCGCATCGCTACAGGCCAATTTAGCTGGGGCTGAGCAGAAAAAGGCGGAACTGCTGAATCAAGTCGACCTGTGCGGGAAGAAGTTGGTGCGTGCGAAGCAATTAATTGAATCACTGGGCGGAGAAAAGACGAAGTGGGGCATCTTCGTCGAGGAGCTGGACGCGGCCTATGTTAACTTGACGGGCGATGTGCTGGTGAGCGCCGGTTTGATGGCTTATTTAGGACCATTTACGTCCACCTTCCGACAAAGACAAATGGGCGAGTGGATCGCCACATGTAAGAAATTAAATATACCTTCATCCGAGAAACCGACGCTGATCAACACGCTTGGGGACGCTGTGAAGATAAGACAGTGGAACATTGAAAACTTACCCACGGACGACTTTTCGGTGGAGAACGCCATTACTATTTTCGCGGCGCGCAGATGGCCGCTCATGATCGACCCGCAGGCGCCGACTCGACGTGAAAAGTGAGCTTCAACTTGAGGCGGTCGTTGTGATGGTGTCATCATGAAGCCACCGTGACACCGTCTTCATGATCGCGAGAGAGTTCACGTGTCGCGAGGGAGCTGCGGCACTTTCGCGAAGGCGTCGTTCCACGCAGGGCCAAGCTAATAAATGGATCCGGCAGATGGAAGCCCCAAACAAACTCAACGTACTCAAAATGTCTGGGGAATATATGAGAAATATGGAGACGGCCATCCAGTACGGCTTTCCCGTGCTGCTGGAGGACGTCGGGGAAGTCCTCGACGCCACGCTCGAACCCTTGCTCCTCAAACAAATATTCAAGCAGGGCGGCATGGATTGTATTCGGTTGGGTGATGCGACAATCGAATACTCGGAAATGTTCCGCTTCTACATTTGCACTAAGTTAAGAAACCCCCACTACGTGCCGGAGATTAGTGTCAAGGTCGCGCTCCTAAACTTCATGATCACGCCACAGGGCCTACAAGATCAATTGTTGGGTGTTGTCGTAGCTAGAGAACGCGCCGATTTAGAAGAAAAGAAGAACGAATTGGTGTTGGAGGGCGCGGAGAATAAACGAAAGCTCAAGGAGATCGAGGACCAAATTCTCGAAATTCTTTCCGGGGAAGGAAACATCCTGGAAAATGAGACGGCTATCGTCACCTTAAATCAGTCAAAAGTGACCAGTGACGACATTAAGGCGAAGCAGGCAGTCGCGGAAAAGACGGAGATCGAGATCGACAACGCATGAGTCAGTGTCCATGTTGCACTTCAGCTTGAATCGGTGTCCCCACTCGACGTCGTCTACCGCGACAATGGCGTGCCGGTGGGCTATGCGTGTTCTCTTCCACGCATCCCACAGCGAGTCCTCAAATTGAGTTGTCTCTCAACACGCGAGATCCTGTCACTTCTACACTACCTCCACCACGCCATAAACGCGAAGCTTTGTGGCGAGCGGACGACAAAGTACTCACCCTCATTCAACACAGGTGCGCAAGGGCTACACGTCCGTCGCCTACTCGACGCAAGTCTTGTTTTTCTGCATCGCGTGCTTGGAGAACATTGAGCCCGTCTACTCTTACTCTTTAGTTTGGTTTATCAACCTCTTCGTCGCGTCCATCAAGAACTCAGAAACGGCTTCTGATGTTCCCACAAGACTAGATAATTTGTACAATCACTTCATTTATTCGTTATATAAAAATATCTGCCGAAGCTTACTGGAGAAAGACAAATTACTGTTCTCCTTTGTGCTCACGATTAGGATCCTACAGGGGAAGAATGAACTTGATGACGCTGAGTGGCTATTTTTCTTGACCGGTGGGGTGTCGCTAGATAACCCTCATAAAAATCCAGCCCAGGACTGGCTCGCTCCTAAATTGTGGAATGAGATCTGTTTGTTGGACGCCATTCCGGCGTTCAGAGGTCTCCGAGAACACGTGGATCGCTGTCCCCACCAGTGGCGAACTTTGTACGATAGCACGGACCCTCAGGAAGAACCGCTACCGGACACGTGGGACAAGCTGACCGGCCTGAAGAGGTTGTGCGTCTTGCGTTGCGTCCGGCCGGACAAAGTTGTGTTGGGCGTGCAGAAGTTCGTCATCAGCGAGATGGGCGAAAAGTTCGTGCGGCCGCCGCCGTTCGACCTGCAGGCTTGTTATGATGAATCGTCGTGCATCCAGCCTTTGGTGTTCGTGCTAGCTCCGGGGAGCGATCCGATGGCGTCTGTGTTGGAAGCAGCGGAAGCGATTGGGCGGGAGGTGGAGCCGATCTCATTGGGTCAAGGTCAAGGTCCCGTCGCGGAAGCACTCATTGCAAGAGCGTGCAAAGTTCACGGCGACGGCTCTTGGGTCGTGCTGCAGAACTGTTCGTGGCGGCGTCCTTCGCTGCACCTTCAACCGGAGGCGGCGCGTCGATCGGCCGGAAGGTGGGACGACTCCCCGGACGCCATCGCCGCGACGCCTTCGATGACGAGTGTTCACCGGTTCCTACACAACAGGTCACCTCGCCGAGTCGTTCATGCCCCGTTTCGAGGAGATTTGTGATAAACTGGGCGACCCACGGCCCCACGAGAATTTTAGATTGTGGTGCACGACATGTCCGTCCCCGATATTCCCCACTGCAGTTTTACAAAACAGCATCAAGATGGCTATTGAACCGCCGAAAGGGCTCCGAGCGAACTTGGTCGGCAGCTACTCGTCCGCGCCGCTCGCGAACGATGGTTATTTAGAATCGAACGCGAAGCCCGAAAAGTTCCGGAAGTTGTGCTACTCGTTGTGTATCTTCCACGCTGTACTCCAGGAGCGCCGCCTGTACGGTCCGCTGGGCTGGAACATCCCCTACGGCTTCAACGAGTCGGACATGCTAATATCATTACAACAGTTATTTGCGTTTCTAGAAGAAAACGAGGAAACACCATTCAAAGCACTGAAGTACTGTATTGGGGAGTGCAATTATGGGGGCCGCGTAACGGACGGCAAGGATCGAATAACGCTAAATAGCATTATGGAAAGGTTCTTCAACGAGGAGGTGTTGGAGACAGGCTACAAGATGTCCCAGAGTGGCACGTATTCGAGTCCGGGTGTAGAAACAAGGGAGGAGTTCCTCGAAGTCATCGAGGGCTTGCCTTTAGTTGCTCCCCCAGAAATCTTCGGCTTCCACGAGAACGCGAACATCACAAAGGACACGAAGGAGACGAACGCCATGTTCGCTACCTGTTTACTGTGTGAAGGCGGGGGAGGGGGAGCCAGTTCCGGCGATAAAGATGCTACTATTGCAGCGACTGCAGGTGATATTAAAGAAAAATTACCTGCTGCATATGACATGGAGCAGGCCGCGATCTCGTATCCCGTGTTGTGGGAGCAGTCCATGAACACGGTCCTGTGCCAGGAGTTGGCACGGTTCAACAACCTCACAAACGCGATGAAAAAATCACTAGTGGAGGTGGAGAAGGCTGTTAGAGGAATAGTTGTGATGTCCGGGCCGCTCGAAGCCTTGGGCGACTCTTTGGTATATGGTGCCATCCCCGCCATGTGGAAGGCCAAATCCTATCCTTCGTTCAAGCCTCTCGCGGGCTACGTCACGGATCTGTTGGAAAGGCTCAATTTCCTAAACGAGTGGCTCTGCGAGAAGCCGCCGTCGACCTACTGGATCTCGGCCTTCTTCTTCCAGCATGCTTTTATGACTGCGAGTAAGCAGAACTATTCCAGGGCGGAGACCATCCCCATCGACGCGATTGGCCTGCAGTTCGAAATGTTACCTTCCAGTTCGTACGCGAAGCCGCCGGCATTGGGCGTCTATGTCTACGGCTTCTTCTTCGAAGGGGCAAGGTGGGACAAGAAGCAGAAAAAGATCTTGGAGAGCGAGCCCAAGGTGTTGTTCACTACTGCGCCACTCATGTGGTTCCAACCCAAAAGAACGGTGCAGATCCGGCACCCCCCTTCATATCTATGCCCGGTCTACAAGACGGGCGACCGGCGGGGCATCTTGGCTACCACAGGACATAGTACGAACTTCATCCTCGACATCTACGTGCCTTCGGACCTTCCCCCAGAACATTGGGTCCAAAGGGGTGTCGCGATGCTGTCGCAGCTCGACGACTAAGAAGAGAAAAATTTAGCAAATGCGCCATGAGGGGTATTTTGTACAGGACACTAGACGTGTGGTATGGGGTTCGAGGGGGG
>CETY01031316.1_pt1 | contig 12326 bp, 15 predicted proteins | sample 361551 | NCBI WGS metagenome assembly CETY01 (sample SAMEA2623135, study PRJEB7988) | marine metagenome | biome: marine biome (ENVO:00000447); feature: deep chlorophyll maximum layer (ENVO:xxxxxxxx); material: "saline water (ENVO:00002010), including plankton (ENVO:xxxxxxxx)" | depth 45 m | reverse complement strand
TTTACGTTTTGATTTTCTTTTTTTCCCTCCATTTATTTGATCGGTATTTTGCATATTTCTTAAGGCGGCTAATAAACCTTCTTGAGCTGTTTCTCTACGACCCATCGGTTGGATATTATTATCCATAACGCGATTTAATACTCTTAATTGGACTCCCGGATCTGGTTGTTCTCCTGGTGCTAATTCAACTGTTATAGGATTTCTTTGTTCTACTCTTTGGTTTTCAATAATCATTGGATCATCAATAATCATTGGATCATCGACAATCATTGGATCATCAATAATCATTGGATCATCTGGTTGAGTTATTCCATTTCCATTTCCATTTCCATTTCCTTGATTTATATTATTTTCTAACATTTGTCTTCTCCTTCTTAATCTACTTTGTCTCCTTGAATCTAATTCCCTTTCTCTTTCTCTTACTTCATCCATTTATATATACTATTATATTAGATCTTATTTAAAAATTTGATTTGATATTAGATGATACTGTATTAAATAATATTCTTCCATCTTCCATAATGGAGGACATTGAAGATTTAATCTCTTCAGATACTCTTGAGTTATTTGTCAGGGGTTTAGTTGAATACGAATTAAAAACGGAGAAAGATTATCGTAGAGGGTATAATGATATGAAAGTAAAGTATAAGTTATGTCCTAGTAAGACAAAACTCCGTCAAGCTTATAATGAACTAATTACTAATAATTTAATTAAACCAAATGAGTCATTTCTTAAATATTCATTAAAAAGGAAATGTCGTTCAAGTTCAGGTGTAACTGTAATTACTATTTTAACAAGTCCAACTCCTGAATATACGAATTCTAAAGGTGAAAAAGTCGTACAGTCATTTAGTTGTGGTAAGAATTGTGCTTATTGTCCTAATGAACCTGAGATTAGATTACAATTAAGTGTTGTAGATGTATCTAAGAATAAGGTTAAAGTAAAAACAAATGATGATATACATTTAATTCGTTTATTAAATTATGTTATTAAAGGAGAACAATCTTATTGTGTAGAGAATTGTTCTCATTTTAAGGAAGATACTTTTATAATTACATTTAAAGATGAAAATGTTTCTTTTCATAAGGATGATGAATTTATTGGTGTTAAGATTGAACAACCCCGTAGTTATTTGTCAACTGAACCGGCTGTTTTAAGAGCAAACCGTAATAAATTTAACCCGGTCCTTCAAATATATGATCGTGCGGATGCATTAGAGATATGTGGACATGAAGTAGATAAAATTGAGATATTGGTTTTAGGTGGTACTTGGGATCATTATCCACTTGAGTATCAGGAAGAGTATATTCGTGATATATATTATTCGATAAATACTTTACCAAGAAGGTTTGGTACAAAAGGTTCATTAGAGGAGGAAATTAAATATTCTGAGGAATCTAAAAAACGGATTATAGGATTAACACTTGAGACTCGTCCGGACTGTATTTCACTACGACAAGTAAGAAGGATGCGGAAGTTTAATGTTACCAGATTACAGATAGGTGTTCAGCATATAGATAATGATATTCTAAGGGAGATTGAACGAGGGTGTACCACAGAAGATATTATTTATGGTAATAATTTATGGAAGCAGAATGGTGGTAAAGTTGATTGGCACTTAATGCCTGATTTACCGGGTAGTTCGATGGAAAGGGATATTTCTATGTTTAAGAAGATCTTTGGTGTTAATTCAATCACGGAGGTTGATAAGAATTATTATATCTATGATTTAAAGTATCCTGAATATCAGGCGGATCAATTAAAGATATACCCTTGTTCTGTTGTAGATTGGACTGATATTAAGAAATGGTATGATAATGGTACATATAAGCCTTATTCTGAAGATGAAGATAATCTAATTAAAGTGATTATCTATATAAAGAATAATATATTTCCTTGGGTGCGGTTAAATCGTATTGTACGCGATATTCCGAACTTGAATATTATTGGTGGCAATGAGAATGTTAATTTGCGACAGAAGATACTTGCGAGAAATGACGTTAATTGTCAATGTATTCGTTGTCGTGAGGTGAAAGATAACAAGTTTGATATTAGTAATTCTGAATTATTTGTCCGTCAATACAATGGTATTGATTCTACTGAGTATTTTATTAGTTTTGAGAGTTTAAATCAAGAGATCCTTTATGGATTTCTTCGATTGAGGATTAATCATACAAATGATAATTTAATTTATCCTGAGTTAGAAGGTTGTAGTTTTATCCGAGAACTCCATGTATATGGTAAAGTTGTAAACCATAAGGATTCTGGTGGAAATGAGGTTCAACATTCTGGATTTGGGAAGAGGTTACTAAAAAAAGCAGAAGAAATATCATTTGAGAATGGAATTTATAAGGTAGCAGTTATTTCTGGAGTTGGTGTACGGAAGTATTATGAAAAAAATGGTTATGAATTAGTTAAAAATTATATGATAAAAAAAATTTATGTTGAAAATCATAATTATGTATTTGAGACTGTCATTCTAATTACAATATTCATTATCCTTCTTAGTATTTTATATGATATCTATTATTAATTACTACTTTCATCATTACTTGTCATATAACTAGCGGACATTGTTGTTGAATATTGAAATATCGTTCGCTGATGGCGAGGGAGTTCGGTCGTATATTGGTATAGATTTTGGTATGGAGAAGTAGAAGTAAAAGATGGTAGTGTGTATTGCCTTCTTTCTTTTTTTTCTTGATAATTATGGAGTTCCATAAGGAGGTTCATTGAAATAAGGTAGTTATTATCATTGATACCTTTTTCATTCATTTCTTCTATTATTTCCATTAACTTCATGGACATACCTTTTATGGATTTATCTTTTTCTTGACCCTTATTAAGTCGGCGATTATAGTGTTTATATTCTTCAAGATGTTTTTTTGCTTTCCTTCTGAGATCCCTTTGATTATTTTGTTTTTTAAGAAACGAATAACGACCTTTCTTAATATGAGTTGAATAAAAGGTCTTTTTATTAAGTTTTTTAGAGATGTGGTTGTTTTTCTTATTCCCACCATAAGGCATTCTATTTAGTTTCTTTTTTTTAATTCTGCTTCAATTTTTTAAAATTACTTCAAATTTTAAATATGAATGAATATTATAATATAATATAATGGAAGGATATAACCTTAAGACGGGAGATCTTATATTATTTGATAATGTTGGATGTAATCCTATATCATTATTAATTAAATATTTTACAAAAAGTGAAATAACACATATTGCTATGGTAATAAAGGATCCTGATTTTATTGATCCACCTTTGAAAGGATATTATGTATGGGAGTCTAATTATGAAGGTACGCCTGATCCTCAAGACGGCAAAACTAAGTTTGGTGTCCAGATAACACCACTCAATGAAATATATGATAAATATAAAAAAGATAGAGGGTTTGTATATGTACGTCGTATTAATTGTCCAAATGAGTTATTAAATACTGAACGTCTAAAAGAGGTTCATTCTGTAGTTTATGATAAAAAATATGACTTTTATTTAAAAGATTTAGTTGATGCAATTCAAGGAGAAGATACTGATCCACAAAAGACATCACGATTTTGGTGTAGTGCTCTTGTAGGTTATATTTATACAATATGTGGATTATTAAATAAATCAACAGATTGGAGTATTCTAAGGCCAAGTGATTTTACTCCCTCGAGCGATAATTTACAATTTAATGATAATGTTTCATTAGGACCGATGGAAAGCATTTAGTTAATTATTTCAACGAATAGGTTAATCCAATCTTTTTTAATATTTTCTGGTCTAAGTCTATCAAGTGCTTTCCTTGCTACTTCAGCATTCTTCCTTCTAACTTCTGGAGATATTTGAAGTGTTTTCTTAAGTGTTTCTGTAAAATTATTGATATCATTTTGATAATTATCAACATCAACTTCATAGGTATAGACATTTTCCATTACTTCTTCAATAATCTCCTTTGGTCCATCAATATTGGATACAATTACTGGTACTCTTCTATCAAGAGATTCACAAATTGTATAACCAAATGGTTCATAGATACCTGTAATACAATTAATTCCAATCTCTTTCCAATACTTTTCTTTAACATCTTTATCAACTGTAAATGGGATGATTTTGAGCGATTCTTTATATTCTTTTTCTAGTTTTCTCCAATATTCATTATCATATTTATCGTAATCAACCCCCATATTAATAACATTAATATCTATGTTATTTTTGTTAACAGATACAATCGGTAGTTCTGGCCTCTTACGTGGGACGTGTCTTCCTATATATCCAAGTGTATTTGAGTCATAATTAATATCAAGTTCTTCTTTATCATATTTAGGTTGATAGCTATTATAAATAACCTTTGTTTCCGTATCAAATAGATTATAACCAAATTGATTATAATATTCTTCTTCTGCCTTACTTATGAGGACAACATAATCAGACGATTGAAAAGTAATTTCTTGTTGATTAAAATTATTGGTATAACAAGAACCTAAGTTTGTAATATTTTCCATACGGATAAGTGAATGACATACTGATACAATATCTAACTCTGGAAATAGTTCTTTAATTTTTTCAATTGTTTCAAGGGCAATCCACAAATTATTAACACAGATATTAATATCTTCAAAACACACACGGATATCATCTTCTTTTTCAATAATCCGAATATTTGGATACTTCATAAGACATTCACTTGGGAGCTTATCATTATAAGCTAAGAAGATTGGAATAACTTCAATTTTATCATCATCTTCAAACATTTTAATAAAATTTACGATCCATGTAGCTACACCTCCATAAACGATTGGTGGTATTTCATTTGTAAGGAGACCTACTTTAATCTTTCCATTGATTTTCTTTTCTTTCTTTTGTTCTTCTTCATTAACGACTGCGAGTACAAAATGTTTAACAATATGTTCATAACCAATTTCTCCAATAATATACGAGACAATAATTTGTAGTATCATGAAGAATATGCGTACAATTTCTTGTGTAATTGCATTATTTGTGAAAGATATGTTAAGAAACATTATTTAATTTGATTATTAATTTAAATCATTAAGTAAATATCAAATTTACTAATTTAAGAGTTTATATAATTGATATAATTCAGAATAGTTCCATGTTAATTTTTTTGCGGATATAAATTCAGATGTATTAGGGTTAAATTGTTCAGGGAGTATTAAGTTAGGATCTAATGTTAATATTCGTTCCAAGATTTGATTCGCAATTTCAATATAATTATTATTAGGATTAGAACGTGAACGATGCATTGGCGAGTCATACTTTACAATATTTCTGTTCTTATAAAGTTCAATATATATCTGTCCAAGTGCTAAAGAACAGATAATCCAAATGTGTCCATTATAATATTTATCATTAATATATCTTCCAATTAGGTTTAATTCTTCATTATTATATTTCTTTCTAAATGATTCAATTAAATTATCACAAGTATGGTTGATATTTTCTAATGGAATAACTTTTAATATTTCTTTATCATAATCAATATGACAAAATGCTAATATATTTGCTGCATCTTCATATTTAATAATTTTTCCTTCTTTATCAAATGAAGATATTATACTATTTCCATTGAGGTGATCTTTTAGATCTGATAATATTGCCTGATAACTATTTTTGAGTAATTCAATATCAACTATATTTTCAAGTAATTTTTTATATCTTAATGCTTCTTTAATAAATTTAGCTTGTACCATTCTTGTATAGAAGTGCCATCCTTTTTTTTCTTCCCAAATATCAAAAGATATCTTACGATAGTTACTGAGTATATATTCTAAATCCTTTACGATTATAGGGACTATTAGTTCACTAATAATTGTTTCATATTTATAGTAGAGTATATCAATTAATTTAAAAAGAATAATACCTCTTAGAGCTGGTCCATCATTTTGAGGTCTCCCCCAATCACCATTAAATGCGGTACAATTAATATTATATTTAGGTTCTCCTAATCCAGTGATTGTATCTAATTTTTGAAGCTTACTTTCATTTTCAATGTAATTTAATATGGATTGAAAATAGATAGGATCTTTTGTTTTATCATACATATCAACAATTGTCCTCATAACTAATGCCGAATCCCTTATCCAGTGATATTTATAAGGAGGATCTTCTGACGGTGATGCAATAATGATACCTAAATTAGTTGTTGTGTTTGTGTTTTCTGTGATCCTTTGGATAATTTTACTAATATATTGATTCGCCATAATATATTTTAAAAAATAAAAAAAAAAAGAAAATAACATGAAAGAATAATTTTTATTTAATATCAGAACTGATTCTCTCTTTGACTAAATCCCTAAGGTCATCTTCAATTTCCATTACACGGTCATTAATCATCTCTTCTTCATTCGAATCAAAATCAAGTAATTGAATAAATTCATCGAAGTATTTGATTGCTTTAATATCATCATTAAATGTTTGTCCCATTTCTTCAATAAATACATCCTTTAATTCGCTTAATCTTCTATAGTATTCTTCTTTATTTATATTGGGGAATGGTCTATCTTTTCTTGATTTTAATAAACGATAAACATCTTTTACTTTTGTGGTTTGTTCTCCGTATGAATCAATGCGTACATATTTATAACTAGCACTTCTTTGATTATCCCTAAATATCTTCCGAGATGAAGTCTGTTGTTCTTCTATGTTTCTAAATAATTGTAGAATATCATCTTCCATATTCATTAATAATTTAAATGCCCCCATATGTTCAGGTTCACGTGATATTCTTCCGGATAAAGCCGCTGTCCTCCATTCCTTGGGGATACATGTAGAGAAAATTTGACATTTTCTTTCATAAGGGTAGATTGGATTTTCGTGGCAGAAACCGGCACAATTCAACACACCAGTATTAATGATTGTTACCCACCATGTTAACGAACCTTCTGTGTATAATGATAATTCCTTAAGTGTCTTGTCCGCCTCACGAAGAAATATCTTATCATCAAGGGTGATACGGTTATGTTTCTTTTTTGTATTGGTTGATTTAGAAGACTCTATTTTTTCAGTTCTTATTTTTATTTCTTCTTGTAACCAATCGAGTGCCGTTCTATGACCGATATATTTTCTCATAGTATAAAGGAAATGTTCTTCTTCCCACATCCACGCCCAAGCCCCACCTCCCTCCCATCGGGGGTTACTAAAAAATTTTCGTACAAATTCCTCATCTCTATCCCTTGCTTCGCGTTCATCTTCTGGGACTGTATTTTCTGGATAAATATTCCCTGTAATTGGATCTTTTAAGGAGTCTATTATTTTTTGATAAATCTCAGGTGCTTGAGTTGGCCCTGTCCATGGAACAGTTGTAGTTTTACATTTAGAAATAAACCAAGATTTACTTGTATCACCGTGTCTCCAGTCTCCAACTGAACCCGGGCAAAAATACACCAGGGTGTCATTTAAAGCAACCTCTCCCTCGCCCAGTAACCTTTTATAATTTGGTCCATAGGACAAATATCTTGATAAATATTCAACAATATCGAGTTCCATGACATTATAATAAAAATTGATTTCAGAATTTATCATATAATCATAGGTTGGCCAATAGTGTTCACCATCGTACTGATGGTCCCAATCGTATTTATAGTTCATAAACCTTTTAATCATAATATCTGTTTTACATGGGAGTATATAACGGTCATGGAATTCCTCACCTTCTTTACATTTTTTTGCCATTCCTCGAGTACTCATACACATTGCTCCAATGCTTTTACAATCTAGATCTTTGATAAGTAGTTCTGGATCCTTAATACCGGCTACAGTAGTTCTACCTTGAATGTATGGTAATTCATCTAAATTAACTTCTAGATTTTTAGTTCCTTCTTCAATTTTTGTAGCGAGTCTTTCAACTTCTTCTTTCTTTCTTAGATTTTCTAATTTAACTCCTGTTAGAACATCTTTCTTTGATTCATCTTTCCAGAATTCTTTTTCCCATTCTCTAATATCTTCAAGTGGTACGTTACTTTCTTCCATTCTATTCTTCTTTTCCTGGACATATTTAAAATCTATTTCGGTTGGTTCATAGTAAGGTTCTGAAACAATTTTTGCCCTTCTAAGCGCTTCTTCTTTTGATGGAGAAAGGTCTTCTGCTCCGATTTCACTCATATTCAATACAATTCCGCGGGTCGGTTCAGGTTCAGGTTCGGGTTCAGGTTCAGATGGAGATTTAGTACCCCCGGATTTCTTTCTTTTTATCTTTTGCGATTTACGTTTTGACTTCTTCCTTTTTACTTTTTTCGTTTTATTATTTTTCCTTTTCTTCTTACTTTTCTTTTTACTATCTATTTTCCTAATCTTATTTAGAATTACCTTATCATCATCTCCCTTTAATTTTTTACCGGATCCTACAACCATATATATATATATTATATATTATATATATGGATATTAGTTTACTTGATTTTTGTTTAATAAATATACTTTCCTATGTAGCGGGTGTAGCAACCGGGTTAGTTATATGTTGTAAAAATAAAGATAAATTATTAGTGAAATCACGGAGTTTAGATCAATTATCATTACAACAAATGGATCGTCAATCCCAGGTACCTTATTCAACACCCGTTATAGCAAGTGCTCCTCCTCCAGATAAACCGGTAAAGATAACATTAGAATGACTATCTCATAGGGTGTGATTCACTATTTTTTTTAAGTGAAGTGCTTCATTTTTATATTGATTTGCTCGATCGTGGGAACGTAATAATATATTTTTGAATAAATAGGGGTGTTCATATTTTGCTTTTATGTATTTCTTTTCACAAAAAAATGATAGAAAACATATCCTTTTATAGAGTGATCCACGAACACAATACATTACTTCAGAATCATATATTTCTTGTAAATTAAATTTAGTTTTAAAATTATTAATATTCGTAATGAATTCTTTATTTAAAAATTTTTTATTTTTTCTTGCAATATTAGATGGAAAATATGTTTGATAAATATGTGTTGTGACGTCATAATCTAAGTAATCTAATGGAGTATTAATCATTATATATTAAATTATAATTTATTAGGAAATGAAAATTGTGTTGAAAAATTGATTATATCATCGTTAAGTTCTTTAAAATCTGTATTATTTAATTCCATTATATCTACTTCTTTTTTAAATTCATTTAATTTTATTTTATTAATTTTTTTACATAGAAGTATTGCTCTGTGAATTAAGTTTGCTAGAGTACTGCAATGGATACTTTTAAATCCTCTGGTTGTCATGGCGCACATACCTATTCTTATTCCACTTGGCGATAGAGCACTTTTGTCACCAATAATTGTATTTTTATTTACACTGATATTTAGTTTTTCAAGCATATATTCAACTTTACTTCCAGTAATGTTTTTGTTTCTAAGATTAAGTAGTAATAGATGGTTATCTGTACCATTTGTGCAAAGATTATATCCAAGGTTAATTAATTCTTTTCCTAATTGTTTTGCATTTTTTTTAACATCTATGATATAATTATGGAATTCTGGCGTGGATGCTTCTTTGAGTGCTACAGCAACTGCTGAAATAACATTATTATGTGGTCCTCCTTGGATGGACGGAAATACAGCAAAATCAATTTTGTCAGAGAATTCTTTTTTACTAAAAATCATACCTGAACGCGGTCCTCGTAAACTTTTATGTGTAGTTGTTGTTACTACATCCGCATATAAGAATGGATTATTTGCTTCATTAGTGGCTACTAATCCTGAGATATGTGCCATATCAACAATTAAATACGCGCCAATTCCTTTTGCTATTCTTGAAAACTCTTTATAATTCCAATCTCTTGGATAAGCGGAACCACCGGCGATAATACATTTAGGTTGAAATAGTTTCGCTCTTTTTTCTAATTCTTCATAATCAATTAAACCTGATTCTTCATTTACTTCATAAGGCAATGATTCAAAAAATATACTTGTCGCTGATATTTTCTTTTGTTTATTGTAGTATCCATGTGTTAAATGGCCACCACTTGGTAGATCTAGACCCATAATACGATCGTGTGGATTTAATAATGCTGTAAATGCGGCTAAGTTTGCGGGGGAACCCGAGTATGGTTGTACATTAACAGACCATTCGTTTTTATCAAGATTATATAGATTTAGAGCTCTATTTTTACATAATTGTTCCATTTCATCAATATACTTATTTCCACCATAGTATCGTTTTCCGATTTGTCCTTCGCTATATTTATTTGTCATGATTGAACCAAGGGCTTGAAGTACTTGTGTTGATACGAAGTTTTCACTTGCGATTAGTTCAATCCCATTTTTTTGTCTTTGATATTCGTTTTTAATAATTTCAAATACTTCATTATCATTTATCTCCATAATATTTTAATATAGATAATATTTTTAAATAAAGTTTTCAATATATTAAATTATATTTTTTTATATATTTATCTTTCTTTCTATTGTAGTCATCGTAGTAAATAGATAAAATTGTTTTATAGATAAATAATAACCAACGTTCATAAATTAATGTTTGAAAAACATTATTCTGTTGAAAGATAAGATTAATAAAAAAATAAATGATAGGTGTACGGATAAATAATAGAATATTTGTTTGTTTGTATTTAACATAGTTTCTAAAAAATCCTAAGGATGGTGTAATCAGATAAAAGATCAACATTTAATTATATATTTAAGAATATAATTTTAAATATAAATAAATGGATAATCGTACGAAGGAGATTAAATTAAAAGATAAATATTATGAAGCTTGGAATATTTCAAAAAAGTATAGTAAGGTTTTAATTGATCATGAGGATAAAGATGAATTTTTAATTCTCGCATCTAATGTTTATAAACAATATCTTTCAGAATTAAAACATAAGAATATATCTTTGAAAAAAAATTATGTAGAAGTATGGGAGACTATGTTGAATACAATTAATAATAATATGGATATATATGTTTGTAGAATGGCTATTAAATTATTATACCAAACTAGTATTCAGCGTAGTATAGAATAATTAATCATAATCGTTTATTTTATAATCTAAGAATTTATGGAGCGATTTAGAATCCATTTTATATATTTTTTTAATTGCTTCTTTTTGTAGATCAATAAAGGAAGATGAATATAATTTTTTATCTATAAATCTTATAAGATTATCATTATTCATCTCAATAACATTGAGTATTGCAGTTTTTTGAAGTGCTATAAATGAATCTGTTAAAACCATACTAATAGGGTATTATATTTTAATATTCAATATTTAACATTTAACGTAATCGGGTAATGCTCCTGCTATAAATGGAAAATTTTTATGCTCCTTATTATAATTAGCATATATTTCTTCATTTTTTTTAATATTTTTTGTTGCTACTAATTTAAATATTTTATAATTACTTGAAATTATTTTAACATTTTGTTTATTAATACAATGATTTATAAATAGACCTTCATTTAGAATATATTTTTCAAATCTATCTTTACTAATAGGATTAAATAATAATGTATTATTTGATTTATAAGGGAATAGATTATTATAAATTATATCATCTTTTTTATAATTCTTCCCTGAAAATAGACCTTTTCCATTTATTTTAGATTTATATATATATGGAGAACTCGGTATAAATAAATACATTATTATTATTGTTGAAATAAGTATTAATAATAATCTATTGAATCTTTTCATTAATATAATATAATATAATTAAAAATATATACTATATTAAAATGCCTTTTAAAGAAATTATTAAAGGATCTAAAAAATTTTTAGATGAACCCCATGAAAAGATAATTTCAAATATATTTAATATCATATTATTTTCATTTATTTATTATTATCTTTACAAGAAGGATAAAAACAGTTTTAAAGTAAGTGAGGATTTATTAAAAGATAAAACTGAATTAAGTTATTATGATATTTTATATTATTCATTATTATTAAATTTTACAATCTCATTTGGTGATATGGTCCCGTTATCAAGTGATGTTAAGGTTGTATCTTCAATACAGACATTTTTATTCTGGTATATTGCTTTATATTAAAATTTTTGTGAGATTGGTGTATGGAGTGGTGGATTAAAATTTTGATTTATATCCTTGATAAATCCATAGAACCAATGTTTTCTTCCATCCTCTGAGTGAAATTCACAGTAATAATTTTTATTATTACAGTTATTTCCAAATACTTCTTTATATTTCCATAATTTTCCTTTCCAATTATGGTTATCACTATATACTTCTTTTATTTTATTGGTTATATCTTCATCATTTAGTGTTGCTTTCGTAAGTTTAGGTCCATAGTAATTTTGATAATGTGAACATTCCATAATATAATATAATATTTAATTTATTATCTTTGAAGAAACTTTAAATGAAGTTTA
>CETY01019004.1_pt1 | contig 12347 bp, 14 predicted proteins | sample 361551 | NCBI WGS metagenome assembly CETY01 (sample SAMEA2623135, study PRJEB7988) | marine metagenome | biome: marine biome (ENVO:00000447); feature: deep chlorophyll maximum layer (ENVO:xxxxxxxx); material: "saline water (ENVO:00002010), including plankton (ENVO:xxxxxxxx)" | depth 45 m | reverse complement strand
ATTATAGTAACGCACAGCTAAATAAAATCTGTTTCCCTAAATTTATAGTATCGGTTCTAAAGTAAATTCTGAAAACCGATGATCCAGACAATTTAAATATAACTATTTAAAAAGATTTTGTAATTATTGATTGATAAATATTTCTATCTTTTTTATAAGTTCTGAAATTTGATCGTCTGATTCTGAAGTGTCTTCAGTTTTTTGAGTTACTAGTTTTTCATTTTCAATGGCAAGTTGTAGTGCTGAATAGACTATAGCCTCATCTAACTGTTCTTCGGTATGATCAATACTTTCTACTAAATCTATTATCTTTTTTTCTGCTTTCTTAAATGGAACATAATCATTAAAAGGGATCATGAAAGAAAACTTTCTTTCTTTAATAAAAAGCTCAACTCTTTGCTCATTCATCCTAAAGATTTTCCTCCATCAATATTTATATTTCTTCCTGTCATATAGGTATTTTTTGTTAAGAGATAATTGATAATTGAAACAATATCTTTTTCATTACCAATTCTTTTCATTGGAATGCTAGAAAGAATATCATTCTTTTTTTCCTCTGATGGCTCGTTTATATCCCATAAAATAGCACCAGGACTCACAGAATTTACCAAGACATCAGGAGCTAATTCTTTCGCTAAAGACTTTGAAAAATTTATTAACCCGGCCTTTGCAGCAGTGTAGACTGAATAATCCTTTAAACCTTGTTCAGCATGAATATCAGCAATATTTACAATACTTCCCTTATTTTTTATTAGCTCACTGGAGCAAATTTTTGATATAAAAATTGGTTGATATAAATTAGACGAAGTAAGTTTTACCCAGTCATCATGTGAAGTTTCACTAAGCTTCTTTGGGTAAAAGGTTGATGCATTATTTATTAATGCTGTAAGCCCATCAATTTCATTTGCTAGTTGCTTGTGAAAAGACTCATATGATTCTTTGTTATCAAAATCACAACCTATGATTTGACAAGAATCTGGACGGGCAGCATTCAGAGCTGATTTAATACGTTCTGCCTCTAATTTCGAAGACCTATATTGAAAAAGAATATTCCACCCAATTGAGTGAAAATGTTCTACTAAAGCCTTGCCTATGCGTTGAGCTCCACCTGTAATGAATACTTTATTTTTCATGTTTTTCAATAATCTCTTTAAGTTTTTCTATTTTAACAGTTTCGGGGCTTTTATTTTCTTTTGAAAATAATTCACCAAAGTTGAAATTAGAGTACTCTTCTATAATTGGAAGGCATTTTTCTTGTAAAGAACTGAAGAAATTAAGAGTGTATTTTGTTTCTTCTAAGTTATTCCTTGAAAAGGCGCTATAGAAATCTATCTTATAACTAATATCTCGGTCAGGCTTGTAATTACAGAATTTTTTCCATAATGCTAATTGCCTGTCATAGCTTTTGGGAATATCGAGCTTTAAAGCAAAATTAAACTTATTAATTTCAGATACTTGGCACCACTTAATTTCTGGCTTATCAGAGATAAAGCTTGGAATATTGTCTATGCTTGTTAGCCACGGATGAGATAGATTGTATTCCTTAATAACATATAGGAATTCTTCAAATTTGCTGTGTAAGCTTTTTTCAACTTCTCTCCAGACCCTATCATTTGAAAGAAACTTAAGTTCATCTGATTCTGATATTTTTCTTAGGGCAACTTTTGTTGACTCGTGAATATCAAAATTGGGCATTTGTGATTTAAATCTTGCAACACGTAGAGCTCTTAAAGGGTCCTCATAGAAAGCATCAGAGACATGTCTAAATATTCTATTTTTGATATCTGACTGTCCATTAAATGGGTCGATAAGCATGTCATTGCTATCTTTTGCTATTGCATTGATAGTTAAATCTCTTCTGCTTAAGTCTTCCTCTATTGTGACATCTGGAGTAAAAATAAATTCAAAGTCTTTGTACCCATATCCAGATTTGAGCTCTTTTCTTGCTAGAGCATATTCCTCATTTGTTTCAGGGTGCAAAAAAACAGGGAAATCTTTGCCAACTTTTTTGTAACCAAGTTTCAGCATTTCTGCCACTGATGAACCAACAACAAGCCAATCTGTATCTTTGGGTTCCAGGCCTAAGATTTCATCCCTTACTGCCCCTCCAACTTTATAAATCTTCATTTTTGTGAATCCACTGTAATTATTGATTTGTCATTTATATTTATAGCAGCTAATGATCCTCCCCATACACAGCCCAGGTCTATCCCTTTGATATTATTGTGATTGGTTACACCATTTAGTGCAGCCCAGTGGCCAAAGACTATATTTTCAACATCATTTAAGCACTTATGCTCATAGGAAAACCAAGGTTGAAATTTTTTTGACCCAGATTTTTTAATTTTTGTTTGGAGGTCTAGCTTATTATTGCTGGATAAAAATCTCATACGTGTGAAAACATTAATAAGATATCTTCGTCTATTCTTTTTGTTTGTGGATTTTGAGATTGCTTTACTACGGTCGCTGTACATAGTGCTAAAAAATCCTTCCGGATCTCTTTTTAGGCTATCTGTAAGCTCTTCATTTGCATTTAACGTATCCTCAAGTGTCCATGAAGGCAAAACTCCTGCATGTGTGACAAGCGTTTTCTTATTATTAGTAGAAATGATCTTGGCAAAAGGAAAGCATGAAAAATAATCGATAATTTCTACTGCCTTATTTTTATTAAGTATCTTTATCATCGTGTCCTTTTTCTTATTATGTTTTTTTGCGCCAATTAGAATCGCCATAAGATGTAAATCATGATTACCAAGAACGCTTTGTATATTATTTTCTAAAACATAATCCAATACCTTCTCAGATTCTGGCCCCCTATTGACAAGATCACCAACACAAAAAAACTTGTTCTCTTTATTTGGATCTATAAGTTTTATTAGATTTTTGAATTCTTTATAACAGCCCTGAATATCACCAATTATAAATTTAGATTTGGCCTTCATAATGGATAAGTATTTCAAAAAAATCAGTAATCTCAAGCTCTTCCGGTCTACTATTCAGATCAAAACTAAACTTTGCCATATCCATATCAAAATTTTTGAGCGCACTTGATATCTTTTTTCTTGGGTTGGCAAAACATATAGCTAGAATTTTTTTAAGATTTTCATATTTTGAAAAGTAACTCTCATATTTGTTATGTGGTGTTATCTTTATAACAGCTGAATTAACTTTAGGAGCTGGATCAAAAGCTTCTGGCGGTATATCAAAAAGGGCTTCAATATCACAAAAAACTTGGCTTTGAATAGAAATTTTCGAAGATTTTGGACCAACAACAAACCTATTTGCTAGTTCTTTTTGGATTAAAAAAATGCAATGTTTATAATCAAGGTTGGCTTCAATAATCTTCAATATTATTTGAGACGAAACATTATAGGGCAAATTCCCCATAATAATCTGTCCAGAAATTACGTCATTTAAGTCAACTGTCAGAAAATCTTTATTAACTACCTGGAAATTTGTTTTACTGAACCTTTCTTTTAGAAATTCACTAAATCTATTATCTATTTCATAGGCTGTCAGAGATTTTGAGTTATGAAGAATTAGGTTTGTCAGAGCACCATCACCAGGCCCTATCTCTATAACATTTTGGGTAGTATCTATTTGGGAGCTGCTAATGATTTTATCTAAATAGAATGAATCTTTTAAAAAATTTTGACCTAGCGATTTTTTAAGCTTCATAATTATTTAAAGAAATTTTCAAAGCCTCTAACATGCTTTCATTGTTTGCAGAAAATTCATGAGCTATATTTTCTGCAGTCCCATGATCTACAGAAACTCTTAAGAAGGGTAGCCCTAGAGTAATATTAACTGTTTTATTGAAATCTAAGGTTTTCACAACAGGCAAAGCTTGGTCATGGTACATTGATAGAATTGCATCATAGCCTCCTACAGAAAATGCAGTGTCGGCAGATATGGGGCCAATAGCACAATAGCCACTATCTTTTAATTCATTGATGGCAGGAGTAATAATTATTTCCTCCTCTTTTCCAATCTGGCCTGATTCACCAGCGTGTGGATTAAGCCCTAGCACAGCAATCTTAGGATTAGCGATATTAAAAATATTTTGTAAGCCATTATTCAGCAAATGAAACTTTTTTACGATGAGTTCTTTAGAAATTGCACTTGGCACTTCCATTAAGGGGATATGTGTTGTGATGATGCCTAAATGCAAAGTTCCATTAGACATGTACATCAAAACCTCATCAGAGTTAAATCTATCTTTTAAAAAATCAGTATGACCAGAAAAATCTTTTTGAACACAGCTTAAAATCTTTTTATTTACTGGACCTGTAACAAGGCAAGATTTGTATTCATTTGCTAAGTCAGCGGCTTTTGAGAGACATTTTAAAATATATTTTGCATTGTCTTTTTGGGGAAACCCTAATTCATATTCAACACAACCATCAACATGTAAAACATTTATTGAGTCACTTACTAAGTTAAATTGGTCTGAGACTGGATTAATTTTATAGTTTTTGCCTAGCTTTTTAATTGTTTCTTGGAGCACTGTCTGAGATGCAACAACTACAAAGCAGGAGAGTTTTTTTTGTATTTCAGGATTGCTAAGAGATTTTACAAACACTTCTGGACCGATGCCTGAAGGATCTCCTAGAGAGATAAATATAGGCTTACTAGTCAAGCTCCTTGATCTCAATAAATGCGTCTGCTCTCAGTTCTTGCAAATCTGTCTCAAGCTCCTCTTCAAACTTTCTATTGAATAGGTATGAAAATGCTCTATCTTCAATTCTTTCATTTGTTTTGTCTTCAACTCTTGTGCCTAAAACTTCTAGTATGTGCCAACCAAATTGGCTCAAGAAAGGCTCTGTAATTTCATTGAGGTTTGATTTTTTAATTTGTCTCTCAAATTCATCATCGTAAACTCCCTCACCAGCCCAATCGAGCCTTCCACCTTCTTGCTTAGAGCCAGGATCATCTGAATACTCCGATGCTAAAGTTGCAAAACTCTCTCCAGCCTCAATTCTTTCTTTTATTTCTTCAATAAGTTTTTCACTTGCTTCATCAGGCCTTATTCGATTAGGAATCAAGAGTATATGTCTAACTTCCCACTGTTTCTCAAACGTAACTGTTGGGCCCCTTTTATCTTCAAGAAATAATAAGTGCTTGCCAGCACCACTTGTAATAGGTTCTGATAATTCACCTATCTTTAACCCTCTTAAAGTGCTTGCAAATAATTCAGGAAAAGCTGGTAGCTTTCTCCAGCCCAGATCTCCAGAGCCGTTATCTTCAGAAAATTCTGTTATAAACTCATCAATATTTATTCCATTGGTTAATCCAGAAAGAACCTCTCCATAAATTGTTTGAACATCTTGCGATGAGTTATTTCGTATTAATATTTGTTTAACTCTTAATTCTGGTCCTAGTTGATTTTGAGCTTCCTCAGTATTCAGAAAATTATCTAGCTCTTCTTTAGTTATTTGTATTTTATTTTGGATTCTACCTTGCTGTACTCTGTTTATTTTTAAGCTTTTTCTGATTTGCTCTCTCAGCTCAGAATATGAATCACCTCTTTCCTCAACAACTTTTACAAACTCTTCAAGATCAAGGTTATTTTGTTGTGCTAGCCTCTTAACAGTTACATTTAACTCTTCGTCACTAATTTTGATCCCAACTTTATCTGCTAGCTGTAGTTGAAGTTCGCTTATGATGAGATCATCCAAGACATCTTCACGCAGAACATCGTCTGTAGGGATTTTCTGACCATTGAGGGTCGCATTTTTCTTGAACTCTGACATTTTTTGCTGAATATCAGATTCCAATACAACTCCATCATTGACAATAACTGCAATCCTATCAAGCTCTTGTGAAAAAACTGAGTTCACCAAGAATAAAAGGGCTAAGGTTCTAATTAAAAAGTCCATTATTAATAATATTATCTATCGGAGTAAGTATATTTGTAAGTCCTACCAACTCAAATTCAAAACTAAGGTTATTTTTTACTTTAGGATTAGTCAAATATATTAAGTCATAATACGACATTTCAGAATAATCAGGATCAACAAATGGGAAAAATCTAGCTCTTTCCATGCTTAACCTTAGACGCAAACAATCATATTCCCATTCAACCCCAAGCACGTTTTCATTAACAGTATCTTCAGCTCTTGAATATTGAGCTCTTGAGAAGACTTTGAAGCTGTCAAAGTCTCTCTTAAATTTCAGAACATAGTTATCTAGTGGTTTAAGAGGGAAGCTTGATGGCACTAAATTATTCTTTTGTAACGAAAAAAGCGTATTTTCGTCAGAATACTTAAAGCCAGCCATTAGGCCCATAAAGTCACTTTTTTCAACACTATAGTTACCCATAGCAAAGATATTAAAATTCTTATTTTTTGTATTAACTGAAAAGAAAACCGGATTTTTGTCATAGAATTTTTTAAAAATCATATTTTCCAGATCAAAATTATATTTTTCATATAAATTTGTTGAGATAGAAAAATCTAATTTACTTCCTGCCCATTTTTTAAATATAAATATTTTTCTAGAATTAGTCGTTCTGTCTTTGCCAACCCATGGGGCTAGCGAAATATTTGATTCAGGTGATGGGTTTAACGGATATGAGTCAATTATTGGCAAACCACTTTCTTCACCGAAGGTCGACCAAATTAAACCTATTTTAAGACTTTTATCTTCCAAAAAAGAGAAAGCTTGTTGTGTCGCTAGATTGTTAGAATTTTCCTTCTTACCAGTACTATTTATTTTATATTCTCTTGTGGTTAGTAAGTACCTTGAGCTGTAATCAAAAGATTTAAAATTGAAGACTTTAGAAAAGCTATAATCTCTGGCATATCTATCGACAGAATCGTAAACCTGATAGGGCGTAACCAAATCAGCTGATGTATTGTTGTTAAATTTTGCAAATTCTGAATTTAATTCAATATTCCAGCCAGATACATTGAAATATCTATCATATTTAACATAGTCTTTTGAGTGAGAGACAGGTCTTAAGGCTCCAATATTCAGAAAATTATCTGAAAACACAGAGAAGCTCCTGTTGTCCTTAAATGCGGATATCCCTATTGATTGCTTTAGATCGAGGCTACGTCTATTTATATCAAGATATCTATATCCATAATTTTGGATAAGAGAATTGCCACTTATATCGGAATAATCTAGCGTAATTGAAATAAATTCATTTAAATTTATGGTCGAATCTATGTCATAGACCCAAGAGCTATTCTCATCATCAATAGCTAAGCTCTTAAAATTAAAATTATTTTTTCCATTGTCATATAGGAAGTTCATTGATAGGCCAAAAGAGGATTTTGAATAAATTGGCTCAAGAATAAATTGTGAATTTTCTGTTTTTGTTTTGAATTTATAGCTTATATCTAAGCTTGAATCTGTGACACCAAGGTTTGGGATATTAAAGCTTTCATCTTCGTTTAGACTCACCTCGCCAAGCCAAAAAACAGGCACATCAAATATTTTTAGTTTGGTATTTTGTATTGTTAGATTTTTTTCAATCAGTTGAGCATTTTCAGCCGTTAAGGCCCAAACTGAACTATTTTCACAAGAAGTAACCCTGACATTTTTAAGCTCAAGAATATCCTCATTGCTAGATGCCTCGTCAAAAGTTAAATCTATGTTTTTAGAAATCTCTATCTCTCCTTTTTTGATCTGGACATCTGGTTTAGTCTCATCAATGCAATCATCAGCAGAAACAAGAGAGCTTAAAAATATAATTCCAAACAGGAGGTTGTTAACTTTTTTCATATGCTTGTATTATAGGACGTATACTATTAAAAATAGTTTTATGAGCCTTAAAGATAAAGTAATTTTCATGACTGGAGGAAGCAGAGGCATTGGTTTGTCTATTGCTTTAAAAGCCGCGCAAGATGGCGCAAAAATTGCTATAGCTGCTAAAACTGTTGAGCCGCACCCAAAACTTGAAGGCACTATATTTACCGCTGCTGAAGATATAAAAAAAGCAGGTGGAGAAGCTCTTCCGCTTCAGTGTGATATAAGATTTGAGGAGAGCGTGCAAAGCGCAATAGACAAAACAGTTAAAGAGTTTGGTGGCATTGATATTTGTGTAAACAATGCTTCAGCAATCAGCTTAACACCAACAGAGCAAACAGATATGAAAAGGTATGATTTGATGCATAACATCAATGGAAGAGGAACTTTTCTTACAAGCAAGCTCTGCATACCGCACCTATTGGAATCACAAAACCCTCATATCCTAAACTTATCACCACCCTTAGATATGGATCCAATTTGGTTTCAGGGCTCACTGGCTTACACAATGGCTAAGTTCAACATGAGCATGTGTGTTTTAGGCATGGCTGCTGAATACCAAGGAAGAATTGGAGTTAATGCATTATGGCCAAGGACAGCAATTAAGACAGCAGCCGTTGCAAATGTTTTAGGAGGCAATGATATGTTTGAAAAATCAAGGGCTCCAGAAATTATGTCTGATGCTGCTTATATTGTTTTCAATAAAGATCACAAGACTTTCAGTGGTAATTTTTTAATTGACGATACATTGTTGGCAGAGCATGGAGAAACAGATTTTAGAAAATACGCAGATTACCCATTTGATGAGTTAATGCCTGATTTCTTTGTTCCAGCAGATGGATATCCAGTACCTAAAGTAGTCAAAGAGAGTTGAAGAAAAATCTTTTAGAAGCAACTAACTGGCTCAGTAGCGTAATAGGAACAAACAATTTTAATTTAGAGCCTTTAAGAGAAGAAGCAAGTAATAGAAAATATTTTCGAATTAAGACCAATGAGCAATCATTTGTTTTAGTTGATAACTCAGAAGACAAAGAGCAAGCAGCTAATTTTTTATACTCATCTAAACTACTAATAAACTCCAATGTAAATGTTCCTGAAACTTTTGCATTTTCTGAAGATTTGCGATTTATGCTTCTTCAAGACCTGGGCGATATTTCTCTAGACACTAAGACTAGCCTTGATGAAAAAGAGATCCTAACTAAGGCACTAGAACAGCTATCTTTATTATATTTTTGTGATCAAGATATTTTAAAAAGCTGCACAGAAGAAAGCCTTCTCACTCAAACCCAAGCATTCATTGAGTTTTGTATTGAGCAAGAATGCAAGGAGGATCAAATACAGGATCTAGAGGTTTTAAGAAAAGACCTTGTTTTAGAACTACTAGGTCAGCAATTTATTCCTGTTCACAATGATTTTGAAAGAAGAAACTTGATGCTTCTTGATGATGAGCTTTTTGTAATAGATTTCCAAGATTTAAATGTTGGACCAATTGGTATAGATTTGGCTTCATTGCTGTTTGAACATAGCTTTGACTACCCAGAAAACCTTATCAACGATGTTCTTTCAAGACACTTGTCGAATTCTGGGCTTCAGATAGAGGTTGATGAAATAATGCAGCATATTATGGTGGCATTGACTCATAGATCCATGAGAATTGTTGGAACTTTTAATCAATATTTTAAGGAGGGCAAGCTCCTTAGTAGGCAACAAGATCTGCCAAAGTTCTTATCTAGAATTATGATGGGCCTTAATTATTTAAAAAAACCTCAAATGAAAATTATTGAAAAAATATTATGAAAGCAGTTCTATTGGCAGCAGGTTTTGGTAAAAGGCTTGGCAGTTTAACAAAAAAAACACCCAAACCCCTTATCGAGGTACAGGGAAAACCTTTAATTGATTATCATTTAGAGAAACTGATCAAAGCTGGTTTTAATTCTGTATCAATAAATGTGCATTATATGGCTGAGAAGATCATTGACCATGTAAATGAAAAATTTTTGGGCAAAATAGATATTAATTTCAGTTATGAAAAAGAAATACTTGGTACTGGTGGTGGTGTGCTACAAGCAATCACAAAATTTGCCGATGAGGATATTGTAATAATTAACTCAGATATTTTTTCTGACTATGATTATCAAAAATTTTTACAAAAAAAATCTAATACTTTATTTGTAATTCAAGCTAAAGATAATTTTCTAGGCGATTTCACGGTTAAAGATGGGCTTGTTGATATTGAAAATTCTAAGGATTTCGTGTGGACTGGGTTTAGTGTGATTAATAGATCAGTTTTTAATAAAATTACTCATACAAAATTTCATTATTGGCATGATTGCTTAAAAATTCTTGCTTCAGAGAAAAAATTACGCGCAGAAATATTAAACATAAATTGGTATGATGTTGGTAGCCCTGAAACACTTAATGCATTAAATAAATAAAGTGAAAAATATAATAGCTCCCTCAATTCTTTCAGCAGATTTTTCTCGACTAGGTGAAGAGGTTGAAAATGTTCTTCAATCAGGCGCTGATTGGATCCATTTTGATGTAATGGATAACCATTATGTACCAAACCTCACAATAGGACCTATGGTTTGCAAATCATTAAGGAATTATGGGATAAAAGAGTTTATTGACGTTCATCTAATGGTCAGGCCTGTAGATCCGTTAATACAGATGTTTGCAGATGCTGGAGCAGATTTAATTTCCTTTCACCCCGAAGCTTCAGATGATGTAGATGCTTCAATTGCTTTGATTAAAAAATTAGGTTGTAAAGTTGGTTTTGCAGTGAATCCTGCCGAAGATCTTTCGTATGTAAAAAAATATATTAACGATTTAGATTTAGCATTGCTCATGTCTGTTAACCCAGGCTTTGGAGGTCAAAAATTTATAGAATCTGTTCTGCCCAAAATTACAGAAACAAGAAGTATTATCGATGAATGCTCTAACGAAATAAGGTTAGAAGTAGATGGTGGAATCAATCCACAGAATATCAAAAATGTTTGCAATGCTGGAGCAGACACTTTTGTATTAGGCTCAGCAATCTTTAACACAGATGATTATGCGAATACTATTACTGATCTTCGTCACCATATCAGTTAATGCAAACACAAACTTCATAGAGGCCAATATTGGCACGAAAGAACTTATGCTTGAAGTAGCGAATACTCAAGCTTTAAGATCAAAAGGGCTGATGGACGTCAAAGAACTAAATGAAGATCGAGGCATGATTTTCTTTTGGCCCGGTGCTGCACGCAGATGTATGTGGATGAAAGATACTTATATTGAACTATCAGTTGCTTTTATTAATCGTGAAAAAAAGATTGTAGAAATATTTGATCTAGAGCCTGAAAACCTTGAATCAGTTTGCTCATCAAGCAGAGATATTATTGCTGCGATAGAGATGAATAAGGGATGGTTTAGTAAAAATGATATTGAGCTTCTTTCTAAAGTTGAGCTCCCTTAGAAGTAACGACTTAATGTCGTCATTATTTTAGAGGTTGCTGTCATCATGCCACGCACAGGCGGTGGCAACTCTTCGCTTCCATGCTCTTTAGCCTCTTGGCCATGTATTTCTTCTTCTTCCAGCATCTTCTCTAGAATCTTTCTACTTTCTGCATCTCTAGGAGACATTTCTTTTAAGTGTCTTCGTAAGTGTTCTACTACTTGCTTCTCTGTCTCTTCAACAAAACCTAGGCTTGTTCCATCACCAATCAAAGCGGCTACTGAACCAAGTGTAAATGAACCAGCATAGTAAAAAGGGTCTAAAACAGATTTTTTTCCGCCAAGCTCATCAAGTCTTTTGCTGCACCACACAAGATGATCAAATTCTTCATCACCCGCTTTTACAAGATGCTTTCTTACGTCAGGTGTTTTTGTGAAAAAAGCTTGTCCTCTATATAAAGCTTGAGCTGATACCTCTCCAGAGGCATTCACTCTCATCAGAGATATAGACTTTTGTCTTTCCTCTTCATTCAAAGAAGTATCCAAATCACCACTATTTTCATAGGTGATTGTTTTAAGAAAATGATTTAATTCTGTTGCCAACTTATCACTAAGACTCATAAATTTTTCCAATATCTCTTCTGTATATATTGCCATCAAATCTTATTTCTTCAATATTTTTATATATATATTCCGAGCAAAGATCTAATGTTTTGTCATAATAATTTGCTGAGAATACTCTTCCCCCAGTTGTCTCTAGAACACCATCTTTGAATTTTGTTCCAGCATGAAAAACTTTTAAATCTCCAGTATTTCCAAACTCAACTGAGCAGCCAGTTTTGTAATTGCCAGGGTATCCTTTAGAGGCAAGAACAACACCCATTGAAGCTCCGGGCTTCCAATTTATAGAAACTGCCTTATTGTCCAATGCATCTAATAGGCTGTCAGCTAAATCTGAATTCATTTGCATCATGAGGCACTGTGTTTCAGGGTCACCTAATCTGCAATTAAACTCAAGTACCTTTGGATCATTGTCTTTGACCATTAACCCGAAATACATAAAACCATAATATTGAATACCAAGGCTCTTAAGGCCTGCGATGGTTGGTTTTACCACTTTCTCCATTACTGTATTTTTTAGCTCATCATTCATA
>CETY01048938.1_pt1 | contig 12349 bp, 17 predicted proteins | sample 361551 | NCBI WGS metagenome assembly CETY01 (sample SAMEA2623135, study PRJEB7988) | marine metagenome | biome: marine biome (ENVO:00000447); feature: deep chlorophyll maximum layer (ENVO:xxxxxxxx); material: "saline water (ENVO:00002010), including plankton (ENVO:xxxxxxxx)" | depth 45 m | reverse complement strand
TCGCTGGTGGCTTATGTCCTTGGCATCACACAAGTGGATCCAATTAAATACGGTTTGCTATTTAGTAGGTTCCTGCGTTCTGATGCCAAGGACTATCCTGATATTGATTATGATGTTAGTGATGCCTTTGGTCTCAAGGAGATATTGGCTGAAGACTGGGGCAACACTACTGTTGTGCCTATCTCTAACTACAACACACTACAGTTGCGTTCTGTTATTAAGGACATTGGCAAGTATTACAAGATTCCATTTATGGAAGTCAATAACGTGACCAGCAAGATGGTCCGTGAAGCTACACCGAAGGCTAAAGCCAAGCACGGCATCAAGGCTGGTGTGTACGCTCCAACCTTTGAAGAGGTAATGGAGTATTCTGACTCCCTTCGCAATTTTCTTAACAAGTATCCGCACATCAAAACTCACGTTGAAGCTCTTGTGGGGCAGGTTCGCTCCACCAGCCGACACGCAGGTGGTGTTGTGATTGGCGAGGATTTGGATAAGTATATGCCCTTGATTAACTCTGGTGGTGTTGTCCAGACGCCTTGGTCCGAGGGTCAGAACGTCCGACACCTTGAACCGCTTGGGTTTATTAAGTTTGATTTGCTTGGTCTATCTACGCTTTCTATGATCCAGAGTGCGGTGGGTCACGTTCTAAAGCGTCATCACGGCGTCAAGAACCCCACGTATGCGGACGTTAAGAAGTATTATGACGAGAACCTGCATCCTGATAAGATTGACTTGGATGATGAGAAGGTATATAAGAATATCTTCCACAAGGGCAAGTTTGTTGGAGTGTTTCAATTTACGAACGAAGGTGCTCAACGGTTCTGTAAGAAAGCAAAGCCGAATAACATTATTGATATTTCAGCCATTACTTCTATCTATCGTCCTGGTCCATTAAGTGCCAATGTAGATAAGTCATATGCCAAGGCTAAGCAGGATCCCGAGAGCATCGCTTATATTAACGATAAGGTCAAGGAGATTACGGAAGAGACGGCAGGCTTTCTTATCTTTCAAGAGCAGATTGCTATGCTGGCTCACGAGTTAGGTGATGGCATCTCGCTTGACGAGGGCAACAAACTTCGCAAACTATTAACAAAGAAGGGGACAGGTAAAGGTGCTGAAGAGAAAGAAGAGATCAGACAAAGATTTATTAAAGGCTGTCTTGCTAAGTCAATTGCTGCATCCACCGCCGAACAACTCTGGAGGACCTTTGAATACTTCTCTGGTTACGGCTTTAATAAGTCTCATGCTGTTGCTTACAGCATACTTTCTTACCAGTGTGCTTGGTTGCTAAACTATTATCCCGAGTGCTGGATGGCAGCTTTCTTGGATAAAGAGCCCGAGAGCCGTAAAGAGCAGGCTATCAGTCTTGTTCAAAAGTATGGTTATGACATTGAGCACGTTGACATTAATACTTCAACTGAACAGTGGGAGATTAGTGAAGATGGCAAGACCCTAATCCAACCTTTTAGTTCTATCAAAGGTGTAGGCGACAAAGCTGTTGAGCAGATCATCAAGCACCGCCCATTCAATACACCAGAGGAGTTATTATTCAACGATGAGGTCGTATATTCTAAACTAAATAAGAGAGCTTTACACGCCCTCTGTTTGGCAGGAGGCTTGGATAGCCTGGTTGATGACCGGTTCAACGGATGTAAGCACTTCTGGATGGCTTGTGTCAACAACAGACCCAAGAACCTGAAGAAACTCACAGAGAACATTAAGGAATACTGTGCCGAGGAGGACTTTACAACCGAAGAGAAGATTGAGAATGTATCAACTCTGACTGGTATCTTCCCGTTTGACTTGGTTATGACGAGGCAACTCAAAGAATCAATTATGAACAATCGTGTACCAGCCCTTGGCAACTGGGATAAAGACTTGGGTGTCGCCTGGTTCATTCCCAGAGAGATTGTAAAGAAGAAGACAAAGAATGACAAGCCTTACTGGATTTTAAAAGTGATTGACGATACCTCAACTGTTACTACTATTAGATGCTGGGGGATCAAAGAACACGATGAGATCCACTTAAACCGACCTTATGCGGCAAAGCTACAGCACAATGAAGACTGGGGCTTTAGCACGAGGTCAATTAGGCACACATTTAAACTATTGGGGTGATTATGAAAAAAAAATTTAGACATATTAAAAATAAACAACAATTTGTTGAAAGAGCCCATAAAATACATGATCATAAATATGATTATTCAAAGGTTATATTCCCGCAACGCCCGCCCATGAAAGTAAAGGTTGGCACCTGCCGTGGTCCCGTTGTGACTGAGCGGGTAATGCCAAAATATTACCGCTTCGCGAAAATTGTCATAACATGCCCTAAACACGGCGAGTTTACACAAGTTGCCAGAAAACATATTAATGGTTCTGGATGCTCGCTTTGTGGCAGGGAGAATATTACTAAAGCGTCGTACAACAAAGAAGGGGTCGCTGAGTATAAGAGCGCTAATTTGTATGAAGATGTTGGCGACATGATTGTAATCAGAAAAGCGCCCTCTGATGGAGTAGAGCGAGAGGTGCTTATAAGCAAAGAAGATGAAGAAATTCTTTCGATTGCGCTATGGCACACAACTGGGCATCAAAAAAGTCGTACTACGCGGACAGAATATTGTGTCACACACCAGAATAAAACAATGAAGATTAAAGGGGGGTATAGCTGGTTAGGGTCCAAACCCAAGATGCATCGTTTGATTATGTCTCGAATTTTAGATCGCGAATTGCATAAAGATGAGTTTGTAGATCATATAAATAATAATGGATTAGATAATAGAAGAGAGAATTTAAGAGTGTGCACTGAAAGCCAGAACCATGCGAATGTTGGGAAAATAAAGCGCCGCAACGGCACAAAATTGACCTCGAAATACAAAGGTGTTTACCAAAGGGCTGATGTACCAGGAAGGTGGTACGCAAAAATTAACCCCAAAGGCCGACGCGAGAACCTGGGAGGGTTTGAAACAGAAGAGGGTGCTGCAAGAGCATACGACAAGAGAGCGATAGAAGAGTGGGGCGAATTTGCGCAAACTAATTTTAAGTCTGAGGGGGAGTAAATAATGGGAAGCATAGAAAGAAAGATAGCCCGCAACAAGGCTAAAGAACAAAAGAAAGAGATGAAACATATCCTTGGTATGTTTGACAAATTGGGCGACGAGTGTGCCGCTTGCGAAAAGCCTTACGATAAGACATCCAAAGAACACGCGATGACTTGGAAAGTGGTTGTAAGGGAAAAAGAACAAGTTGTCAGACTGTATTGCCCGGATTGCTGGGACAAAACAACTAAAGCCATTAAACAAGTAGAGGAGGCTATGAATAATGAGCAGCAAAATGATGATGAACTGTGATATGCAGTATCAAGTCTATTCAAGGAGTGATGATGGAGAGAACATTTATCTTGAGATTGACAGTCCTGAATACTTTGAGGTAGATACTTCACGCCTGATGGTTAAGATTCCTCTTGACAAATGGGTGGAGTTAACAGAGAGCTTTTTAGAAAAACACAACAGACACTTTATAAACAACGAACAACAAATGGAGTTAGATTTATGTTAATACAATATTCAAAGGAACACGAAGGAATTAAGTCGCCCACACGGGCAAACCCATCTGACGCTGGGTTAGATATTTACGCAGACCTTATGGAGGATGTTGAGATCTTCCCTGGTTGCAACAAGGTCATTCCGACAGGATTGAAGTTTGAAGTACCACACGGTCATATGCTTCAGGTATGTAATCGTTCTTCAATGGGGGCAAAGCACTGCCTGATTGTTGGGGCGCACATTATTGATAGTGGATACGCAGGAGAGGTCTTTATTGATTTGCACAACGTGGGCAATTCTCCAAAGACAATTTCACCTGGGGATAAGATTGCTCAAGTTATTATGGTTCCCGTCGTATCGTTCAGGACGATGGAAGTCAAGGCAAAGGAACTATATCAAGATGCTGTCACTATCTCTAATAGAGGAGATGGAGCTTTAGGGAGCACTGGAGGATGAGCGAGTTCGCAGATCACAACAGCTCAGTTTATGAGGATTACATACACTATCTCGACGACGAAGATCCAAATGATGGCCTCGGTATATGGCCAGATGAGGAGGTGGACCACCCCCCTTACTATGGGGGCAAGGACAACTTCTACGAGGCTATTAATGTCATCGAGGCTTGGGATTTAAATTTTCATTGTGGCAACGTCGTCAAGTATATTGCGAGGCACAAAGAAAAAAACAACGCCAAGCAGGATATTGAGAAGGCTCTATGGTATTTACAAAGATACTTAGAGACCCTGGAGGACTAATAAAATGAAGAACTTAATTGAAAACTGGAGAGCATTTACAACAGATGAGTTTAGACTATATCACTTTTCTAAAGTAGATGGGCCTAAGTTAACACTTGACCCGGCATATTTTCTAACTCATCGCCAGAGTTATTCTCGCAAAGACTATCAAATGTCTTCTTTCCCGAGAACTTTCTTCTATGTTGATTTAAATGACGCAGAGGATATAGTAACTTCAAGCAAGAAGTTATATTATGTTGATGTTCCGGCAGACAAAATCTATGATATGATGTCGGACCCCGACGAGTTAAAGAAACTTTCAGCAGGCCCATACGGAATTGGATTGAGTTATGATAAATTATTTCAGAATATTGTTACAAATGGTTATATCGGGGCTTATTATACTATTGGGAATATGAATGTGGTAGTATTATTTGAGCCCATTGAAGTCACAAAAGTGGAGGACGAATGAAAATTGGACAAGCAGTATTCCAAGATTACCAAGGGATACGAAGATACGGAATTGTAGAGAGAACATTTCAGAAAGACAATTGGAAATATGCCACTGTCAAGTGGTTTGACGATGAGAAGTATGGCTATGCGATGTCTTATATTGAAGCAATGCGAGATGAGGATTTAACTATTCACGAATATCGCCATGATCAATTGAGGCGAATTGATGCGAAGAAAGAGCGCCGAACTCTTAAGAAACTTTTAGACCACCAAAAGAATATGAGGGAAAATGATTAAGGAAACTTTATCTTTTGACGATGTATTGTTAGTGCCAGGCTATAGTGATATTGAAAGCCGTTCCCAAATTAACATTGGGAATAACCTTGATGATCATATACATCTTAGCCTGCCAGTCATATCCAGTCCAATGGACACTGTGACCGAGGAACATATGTGCCTCACTATGGCACAGGCCGGTGGAATGGGGATTATACATCGCTATAATACAATAGAAGAGCAGGTTAAGATTGCGGAGAGGGTATTTATGTATAACCTTGACGCAACTGTCGGTGCTGCGATTGGAATGACTGGCGATTATATGGAGCGAGCACAGGAATTGTGCGATGCTGGTGTTGAGGTCTTATGTATTGATGTAGCACACGGCCATCACGCTATGATGAAGAAATGTCTTACATCATTAAAAGAACATTTTGGTGACATTATACACATTATGGCAGGGAACGTCGCGACCCTTAAAGGCTTTGACGCATTGGCTTCGTGGGGCGCGGATTCCATCCGTGTTGGCATTGGTGGAGGGTCTATTTGTTCAACCCGTTTGGTGACTGGGCACGGTATACCAACTTTTCAAAGTGTTTTGGATGTTTCCAAGACTACTTACGATTCAAAGATCATTGCTGATGGAGGAATCAAGACAACTGGAGATATGGTAAAGGCACTTGCTGCTGGAGCAGATTTCGTAATTGTCGGTTCGATGTTAGCTGGAACGAAGGAGACACCAGGTGAAGTATTATCAGGTACAAGTGAAAAAAAATACAAAGTATACAGGGGGATGGCATCCTCTAACGCTCAGAGAAGCTGGCGTGGCAAGTCCTCGACCCCAGAAGGTATATCCACGACCATCGGCTATAAGGGGCCTGCTGGGCCTATCCTTGAAGACTTTGCTGGCGGCATTCGCAGTGGGTTGTCTTATACAGGGGTGTCAAACCTTGAAGGACTTCGAAGTAAGTCAAATTTCGTTAGACAATCAAGTGCAGGGCAATTAGAGAGTAACACTCACATTTTGAGAGGTTCAAAGTGAGAGATCCTACAATACCAGATTCAGAAACTCGCAAGAAGTTTATGTTTTATGATTCTGAGGAAAGGCAAATTGCTTTACGCGTAAGATGTCAGCACGATGGGTTTAGTCAATCTCAATTCTTCCGTATGATGATTACGGGATATATTGAGGGCGACAAGCTAATGCACGAGTTTATCTCTAATTGTAAAGAGCGACACTCTATCCAGGGTATACAAAAGAAAAATAAACTCAATAAACTCAAAGAGATGGGCGATGACAATATAAAGAAGTTTGGCCTTGACAATGACGAAATTGAGAATATATTTGATATAATAGAAACGGACACAAACATATGAAGGAATGCCTAAAGACTTGTTATAAATTAAATGTCGCTTGCCCAATTAGCGAGTGCCGGCATTGGATTGATTATAAAGAGGATAAGAACTGTACTTTTGAGGCAATTGACAATAGCGGAATGATGACACTTCGCGAGGTCGCAGACCGTTTAGGGTTAAGCTATGTGCGAGTAAAGCAGATACAAGATAAGGCTATGAAAAAAATTAGTCATTTCTTTGAAGATGATGCTAATTAGTGTGTATGTATAATACAGATCTAGGAGATATACAATGAAAAAGCAGCTTTTAAATGAATCAGATATCCGTAAGATGATGAAGTTCGCCAACATCGGCGCATTGACTGACGGTTTTGTCACTCGCCTCAACGAGACCTATTTGGAAGGCGAAGGTGACTTGAAGGAGCAGGAAGAGGAAGAGCTTGATCCTGAAGGAGCCGAAGAGCCCGAGATGGATATGGACATGGGCGAAGAGCCCGAGATGGACGCGTCCGATGAAGAAGTCGATGAGCAGGCGGTCTTAGAAATGGTCGCCGGCGCGATGGAGATGTTTCAAGATGCCTTGCGCAAAGCCGGCCCCGCAGGCGCAGCTGCAGCAGATGCGATTACCGTGCAGGAAACCGGCGGCGCTGATGAAGACCCCGGTATGGATGACATGGGTGATATGGGTGACATGGGCGGCGAAGATCTTCCGGCAGACGATATGGCTGGTGAGGAGCTTCCTATGGGAGACGAGGGAGAGCTTGACCCTGAAGGAGCCGAAGATGAAGAAATGCCGATGGCTGAAGTAATAGATGAGGACGCAGTCATGAATGAGGTCACACGCCGTGTCGCGCGAAGATTGATGGCGCTTAAGAGAAATAAGTAATAGAATAAAAAAGCTGTAATTTTTCAAGGCAGGCCGCGAGGTCTGCCTTTTTTTTTAATCAAAGGAGATAAAGTGGATTTTTGGACTGTGTTAATTATATTTTTTTCTGGTGTTTTCGCACATATGTTCGCTTTGAGGATATTTAGAGTGTGGTCAAAAAGCCTAATGTACCGAGCGACTTTCCTTAGATGCTTGGATGCACTACAGATGACGGATGAAATGTCACAAAATTTATTAAAAACAGCCAGCCCAGAAAGCATAGAGCAGATTGAGGTTGCATTTAACTATTGGAGAACCATATCATTATATAGCTTGCAAGGTGCTGTTAAAGATGCTGCTTGGAAGAATATAGCAATCACTGACTGGAAGACGGCAATGAGCGTATTAAAAGAGGTCAAACGGAGGACTGATGTATGAACAATTTTACTAAAAAGAAAAAGGAAGAGCCTAAAGAGGAAGAGGGTGAACCGGTAGACCTACTATCAGTTCTTGGTATGGGTGCTCCCAAGCCAGAGTTAAGATTAACTGGCATATACGGCGATGTCAATGAAGAGAAGTGTTCGGAGACCATCTACGGTCTTCATGCTTTATATCTAACTGGCCAGAAGACAATGCTGGCCGATCCAGAGGATGAAGAGTCTGACGAAATCACAATCTATGAGCCAATTGAATTTGTCATATCAACTCACGGTGGCTTGGCTTCAGAAATGTTCTCTGTTTATGATACCATTAGAGAAATAAGAGACACAATGCCGATTGTCACAAAAGGTTTGGGCAAAGTTATGTCTGCTGGTGTCCTGCTTTTAGCATCGGGCACAAAGGGTTACCGAAAGATTGGTAAGCACTGCCGAGTTATGATACACGGTGTTGTATCTGGCCAACACGGTTACATCGCTGACGTCGAGAATGAGTTCACTGAAAGCAAGTATACACAGAAAATGTATATCAAAGCCTTGGCAGACGAGACTGACATGACAGAGAAGTATGTCAAGAAGTTAATGGACAAAAAGACCAACGTCTACCTCAACGCAGAAGAGGCAGTTAATTTGGGAATTGCAGATATAATTATCTAATTATTAAGAGGTATTGCTATGAATAAAGATGAACTGAAGTATATTAAAGAGAGCTATTTTGCAAAGCCACCAAGTTTAGACTTTCTATATGAAATGATTGACGAGGTTATGGAAACTGAAACCAGCAAGCAATTGCTGCGTGAGCAAATGGAAAGCACTTCGCTTACAATGCAAGCAATCCCAGAGATTAGTGTGACCGAGCTTGGCTGGACTGATGTTCGAACAGTCGGTGACCAAGAAGTGTCCGGGCCCGCCCGACAGCAGTTACTACAGTTCTTATCTAATATTCAGGGCGGGGATCTACAATCTAAATTAAAGTCTTTAGCTGATTTTTATAGCAATCCAGATTCAGTTAATCTTGAAGGCGGCACCCCTGGCGATAAGATCGCAAACATCTTATCCTATCTGGTCTTCTACAAGACTTTGACAAAGGTTATTTCTAATTTCAATGCAGCCTCGGCAGGGTTTAACTTCGAAGCGTTCCTCGCTGTGTTGCTTGAGGGTGCACAGATTCCTGCTAATACCGGGACCATTGCTGACTTTACAGCGGGAGATAATACACCCATCAGCTTGAAGTTATATGCTGAGAAGTCATTGGTAGTAGGCGGTAGTTTTGTTGATCTTGTCGGTGATTTAACCAGCCCACAATTTTCACCACACGATTTTATGCAGTATGTTGTGGTGTTGAAGTCATTTGGAGAGCAAAAAAGCGGCCTTGATTTAAAAGGGCAACTTAAATTCTATAGGTTTAATTTTACCTTGGACAACGTGGCGAATATAGTTTTAAACTCTATGGAAAAGTCTGTCAGGTGTATTGAGATACCAAACGAATTTATCCAGGAGGTTTCCGCTGGCAATTCAGAATATGACTATGGTGCAACTCTGCCGAGCCAAGAGACTTTGCCATCGACAGAGGATATGGAGACAGACTTTGTTAAATATCTTGAAGCGCGCTTGTCTCAGCCTTTTCAAGTTAAGGTGCGAAATGAGCCATCTGAATATAATCTGGAAGTGTCTCCTCAAGAAGTTGTAGCTTTCACCAAGGGCCCGTTTGATTGGGCTAATAATGACAACTTTTTTAGTCCTTACGCGAAGTTCACTGGTGCTGAAAAGACGGTTGTTCGAGGGAAGAGCAAAATTAACAAAACCAACAAAGCACTCCGTGATGCTGTCAAAGCGGCGTTCGGTGAGAGTGGAAGGCCAGATATTGAACTAAAATTAATCGCCCAAGCTGTCTCCGATGCAAATGCTCAAGTGGTTGCGTCGTTCACCGCCACAATGCAAAAAGACAAAAGAAGAGAATTATTAAGACAACCGGGCGTATTTGCGACACCTCAAGAATCTGTTGAGTTTTACAACAGCTTGACAGATCCTGAATTAAAGAAACGCGCTTTGTTGAACAGTAGGGGCGTCTTATCCTCTCTACAGTTTGACCTGAACAGGAGACAAGTTCTGAATATTGAAAGCCAAGCCGGTGAATACTCTGCTCTACCAAGCGGCCAAAGCTCAGTTGATATTGGGACAATCTTTATTGGAGCAGAATATGTTCAAGAGGTTCTCAACCGACTGACACAAGAACTGAATCAAAGCATTTTCGCCATCTTTCAGAGCGTCAAGGATCTCACTGAGGGCACCTATGCCTTTATGGCCGGCGGCCTACAAGACGACAGCGAGGCCCAGAAAGCCATCAATGCCTCCCGCTCTGTTGAGGAGAAGACACAAGAGTTGCGTCCAGGCAGCGGTGGCACTTCTGGTGGCTCAAGCGGCGTCATTGATACAAGAATGGGCGCAGGCAAACCTACAAAGCCTTTTAAGTTCCCAGCAGAATAATTAAAATTAATTTAAATTACACCTTGATTTAATTTATAATGGCATTATATTGTATTCCAGAGAGGTTTATATGTCAAAGACTTATGCAAGTGGCTTAGAGCTACAGCAAAAGATTTTAAGTGGTGTTAATAAGTTAGCAGATAATGTAGCAGCAACGCTCGGTCCTAAAGGCAGGAATGTTATTCTTGCTGGAAAGACTGGCAATCCTATCGTTACGAAGGATGGTGTGACTGTTGCCAACTTTGTTGATTTAGATGACCCGGTAGAAAATACAGGGGCGCAAATTCTCAAACAAGTTGCGTCAGAAACAAATAGTTTGGCTGGTGATGGCACAACGACATCAACAGTATTGGCAAGAGAAATACTACAGAATAGTCAGAAGTATTTAATTGCTGGCAGTTCTCCGGTTGAACTCAAGCGAGGTATGGACAAGGCCGTAGCAGCCGTAATCAGCAAGGTTGAAGATATTGCTAAACCTGTTGAATCCATTCAGGATGTTGAACATATCGCAACCATTTCAGCCAACGGTGATAAAGTTATTGGAGGTCTTATTGCCTCCGCAGTTGACAAGGCTGGACACGAGGGTTCTATCTTGGTCGAGGACGCTAAATCTATGGATACAACATTAGATTTGGTTGAAGGCTTCAGAATGAACTCTGGTTATTTTTCACAGTCTTTTGTAACAAATGAGAGAAAGAACTCTATTGAGTATGAAGATGTGCTTGTCTTCGTGACGGACTATAAAGTTGACAATGTTCAGAAAATTTTACCCGTCTTGGAGCTTGCAGCACGAGAGGGCAAACCTCTTCTCATTGTCGCAGAACAAGTGGAAGGCCAAGCACTTGCCGCGCTTATTATGAATACAGTACGTGGCTCTATGAAAGTGGCAGCAGTCAAAGCACCCGAGTATGGCAACGAGCGTATCAACATTATGAAAGACTTGTGTCTTGCCACAGGCGCTACATTCTTTAGTCGCGTTTCTGCTATGGACATCAACGAGGTCAAATTAAGTGACTTTGGTTTATGTAACAAGATAGAGGTTCTCAAGAATTCAACCACGATTATGGGCGGCAATGCTGACTGGGAGGCAGTTGAGAAAAGGATTGAGGCAATCAAGGAAGAGATCAAACAGACTGACAACATTGATGAATGTCGCAGGCTTCAACATCGTGTGACCAGATTGGCGAGTGGTATCGCTATTATTAAAGTTGGTGGCGCTACAGAAGTTGAGATGATTGAGAAGAAACATCGTGTTGAAGATGCCCTGGAGGCTGTGAAATCAGCACAGGAAGCCGGGATTGTCCCTGGTGGTGGTGTGACACTGTTGTCGTGCCAAGACTTTGATATTGAGGCAGAGAACGAAGATCAGACCATAGGCGCAAACATTATTCGTAAGTCGCTTGAGGCACCTCTTCGTCAAATGGCACACAACGCTGGTGTCAGTTCAGATATTATTGTTGATAGAGTAAAGAACTCTGATGAATTAATGGGCTGGGACTTTAAAGACTCACAGTTGGTTAATATGTTAGAGGCAGGGATTGTAGATCCCGCCAAGGTTACTATGGTGGCGCTAAAGAACTCTGTATCCGTGGCATCAACACTCGTAACTACCAACAACGCTATAGTGGAGGAATAAGTATGAAGGTAAAAGTCAGCTATACAGTTGATATTGAAGATATACCAAAGTTAATTGATGATATTATGGCCTCTTGTCGCCAGAGGTTCAATATGAGCGCGAGCTTGAAGTACGACATTAACAAAATTGAGGAGTTTGCTGCGACCATTGACAAGATGAGGCATAACTTATCTATAATGGATTCTCAATTAGAGGACTGTCTGTCTATGGCAGCAGGTTATAATAATATAGAGAGCCAATTAGAAGCACCAACAGAAGAAACCCCAGTAAATGAAGAGCCACCACAAGAAGGGTGACTTAGTTTATGTGCCTTCGCAGGTAAATCTTTATAATATAGACTCAAGTGGTGCAGTTATTGATTATTTTATTACAAAGAGACCGATTAATTTATTGATTATTGAAGAGCACGACAAAGCATATGAAGTTATACACGGGAAAAAGAAATGGTTAGTTAATAAAAAGAATGTTTACGGAGGAACAAAATGACTAAACTGACGGAGATTATTAGTAGCAACGGGAGTTATGACCCTACATCAAAGACGATGAAGACAGACTACGGTC
>CETY01193185.1_pt1 | contig 12404 bp, 7 predicted proteins | sample 361551 | NCBI WGS metagenome assembly CETY01 (sample SAMEA2623135, study PRJEB7988) | marine metagenome | biome: marine biome (ENVO:00000447); feature: deep chlorophyll maximum layer (ENVO:xxxxxxxx); material: "saline water (ENVO:00002010), including plankton (ENVO:xxxxxxxx)" | depth 45 m | reverse complement strand
AATGTATTAGGGTAAATAGTCAGGCTGCTACGCAGCAACACACGAATTTAAGTTAGTATAATAAGCATGAATTATTAAATTCACTATTATGAATAAAATCTGAGTTATATGCAAAATGAGTAATAGTGATGATAATAGTATTATAGGATGGAAATGTATGTCTGTTAATGCGGATATGTCTTGGAGTGACGCGCTTGATTATTGGTTCTCCGAGGACCTTGTTAATACATATAATTTTGGTAGATATATTTATAGTTTAGGAAATCAAAATATACCTATAGATGAAAGTTTAAATCTTGGAGATTGGCAAAAATATGATACAACTGATGTTAATTTAATATTGAATAAGGAACAGCTATATTGGATTCATATTGAATCGGAAATTGAGGGCGGCACGCAGGACGCTGGCGCTGAAGGTCCTAAGGTAAATTGGAAAGTTGAATACAAAGATATATTAACTGGAGAATTACTTTACGATGGAGATATAAGAAGCGATTCAAATGGAATGTGCACTAGACCAAATTTTAGTTCGACTAATGATGTTTATGAAGTTGTTTTTTCGTGTGTAGATTCGAGTGGTTATGATTTATTAACAGGCGAAACATCTACTATTGGTGAGAAACTTTCTGCTGTTGTAGAAAAAAATAATAATGATCGTGTTCAAGCAACCCAATTATCATCTATTTTAGCAGATGATTTGAAAGATAGTGGAAATGTTTCATTGGATAACTATAAATCTAAAAAAAAATCTATAGAAGATTCATTGGGTATAGAAGATATTAATACTAATCCATATGATACAACAGAAGATTCTGAAAAATGTCTTAGAAATAGTGAAGAAATTATGAAAGTTAGTTCTTTTTTAGATGGAATGGAGTCTCTTTTATCAGATAATTCTAGTAAATCTTCAGATGAAATTAAACGTGAAATTAGAAAAGCATTATTAGAAAAATTAGAAAATTATTCTACTGATTCTAGTGGGAGCGAAGATACATTTGATTTAAGTAATGAAAATAATGTATCTGATTTAATTGAAAAAGCTGGACAACAAGTTGTTGATAATGGAGTAGACGTAAATACATTAAAAACAAACGGCAAAGGTATTTCTTCTTTCGTAAAAACAATTAAAGATACTATGAGTCAAAGTGATAGTTTATCATTTAGTGATAAACTTATTGAAATTCACAAAACACAAAAAGCAATTAAAGAAACAATCAAAAACGTTAAAGATGAAGGAGGTAATTACACAAATGATTTGTCATCAAATGTTAATGACAAAAAAGGAACTTTAGATTTTTCTAAATATGAGGATCCAACATATAAACCATCAAAAATATATGTAGCTAATAACGGTAAAGATAGTTTTAGGAGAAAAGGTACAATTAATGATCCATATGCTACATTATCATATGCTTGGAAAAGAAGTGGAAATAGAACCAAAAATATATTTATTAGAGAGGGTAGATATTTTATGCCAGAATTTAATGTCAATAAAAGAGCAGTAATTTCAGGATACAATAATGAAAATGTTATTTTTGATGGAACGAAAAGTATAAATGATTTGAAAGATAAATCATCAGAAGGTAAATGGACACCAATAGAAAAAACAGTTGTTAATGATAAAAACGAAATAGAAAATACTACTATATATAGAATTAAACTTAAAGAAAATGTTAAAATATGGCAATTATTTCATAATCATGAAGAAGTTATTAACGCGAGATGGCCTAGTGCTCAATGGAAAGATGATTCTGTATTTGATATAAACAAATGGGGTCATGGTTATTATAATTATAGCGATGTTGCTGGAACTATAAGAGATTATGATAATGGAGAAATAGTTGATATTCCACATAATGACATAAATTTATATGACTTTGTAGAGAAACAGAGAACAATTAATGATTCTTTTGATATTAAAGATTCTTTAATTCATTTAAATGTGGGTTCTTTTAAAAGTTATACCAAAATAGTAAAAGAAACGAATATTGATAGTACTAATAATATTATTCGTTTAAATTATGATCAAGTTGATTTGTGGAAAACTAAACATCACTATTATTATTTGGAAAATAAACTAGAATATTTAAATAGTGAAAATGAATGGTATTTTGATAACGAAAATAAATATTTGTATGTTAGACTTAGTCGACATAAGATACCAAGCAATCTAAATATTCGCGCCAAGGTTGAAAATTATGCATTGAATATTTCTGCAAAAAATGTTAAAATAGAAAAAATAAATTTTTTTGGAACAACTTTCAAAGCAAACAACGCAGATTATTTATTAGTCAAAAATTGTAATTTTTTGTATCCAAGTTGTTATGCGCATATGTTAGGTCAAATTAATAGCGGTCATAATTTAGAACCAGCTAATAATGAAGTATTTGAAACGAATACACGAATAATAAACAGTTCAAAATGTATTATCGACAAATGCGCTTTCAAATATATTGATGGGGATGTGCTTCATGTTAGTGGCGGATCCAACACATTAAGAGATAGTTATATTTCTTATGTGGATAAAACGGTGTGTAATCTGTCATCCGTTATGACAACATTGCGTTTCGGAGGAGATAGAAATTTAATTAGAAATAATACAATTCATAAAACTGCCGCATCATCTACAATAAATCCAGGTAATAAATCTATTGTTGAATTTAATAACCTTTATGAAACAGGATATCTTCAAAGTGATGGTTCGATGATACATCTAATGGTTAATCAACAATTAGATGCTAAAATACGTTACAATTGGGTTCATGATACAATAAAATATGGTATACGATGTGATGGTGATGGAGACGGTAATGGGTGTTATATTCATCATAATATAGGATGGAATTGTAATGGTGGCATAATGGTTAAAGGTGGTATATTAGATGATAATAATGAATCTGTTGGAGGACATTATGTATATAACAATACGTTTTTCAATAGTTTTGAAAAGAATGATATTATGGCTTTAAATGTTCAAGCTGGTAAAAATATTAATTATGGAACAGTTGTGATGAATAATTTATGCGAGAATTTAAGTGGACAGCGCAGTAATTCAGAGGATTTGGAACCCAGAATGTTTGATATAAATAATTATACAAATAGTGATGTGGAAATATTTTTGAGAAATTATTCAAACAATGATTTTAGACCTAAACCAGACAATAATAATATTGTTAATGCTGGACAACTTCAATCACCATCTGATGATTTTAAACCATTTCGACGTGATCGATTAACTAGAGATATCGGAGCTATGATGAGCAATAAACCAATCTGGAAAGGAGGTATTACATGGAATAAAACTATGGAATCAGATGAAGATTATGTAAACAGAAAACGATTTTCATTTATTTCTAACACAATCACACAAGAACCAGTTAATGATGATAATGTATACAATTTTTACGAATTAACTAGTGAATATTCCGTTTTAGATGAGCAAGATAAATCTTATCATAATATAACAGGAACAATCAGTTACATTGATTTAGAAGGAGGATTTTATGGTGTTACTACAAATGATAATTCGAATTATTTGCCAATAAATATACAATTAGATTTAAAAAAATATAACACTAAAAAAATTCAAATATCTGGATATTCTAAATCAGATACAGTTTCTTTTTATATGTGGGGAACAATGATATATGCAGAAAATTGGACTTTTATAGATGAAGGAAACAGTGTTGAAATTCTTCCAGTAGCATATGCATACGTTAATTCTAATAATTATAATGCAACAAATCAAAATGAACGTAAAGGAGTTAACATATCTTGGAGTGAATGGAATAACAGTACAAATCGACACACTTTTACATTTGATACTCCAATGAGCGACGCTAATTATAATGTGGTCACAGATAGAAATTATGAAAGCACCAATGCTATACATATTTTTGGAGAATCTAATACTCAATTTACTGCAGAATGGGAAAATGGTAATCCTGAAGTTTGGGGTGCTACATTTATAATATACCCATCAACACCTACAAAAACTATTTATGGAACTGGTGGCAGTTCCGTAGATGGTGCATCGTCTTCACCTGTCACTATAACAGTAGAGTCTGAATTAATAAGTACCGGTAACTCAGAATTTAGATACATAACAAGTGATTCTAATGGCAATGGTGGTTTGTTTGGATCTATTAATGCTATCCGTGGATCCACACTAACAATACATGCAGTTGGTGAATATGCAGACCTTGTAACACATCCAATTACAATAACCGAATATAACGACCAAGGTCAACAAGCAACACCTTTAACAAATGTAATAAGAACAGAAACCGATGGTCCAAACAATGATGGAACATATACACTCACATGGGTAGTTCCAAATGATATGAATATTGATAAATATCAATATCAATGTGAAAATCATGCACATATGCGTGGCACAATTCATGTTATATCATCTTCTATTGAAATTCTCCCAGCAGCATATGCACACGTTAATTCTAATAATTATAATGCAACAAATCAAAATGAACGTAAAGGAGTTAACATATCTTGGAGTCCATGGAATGACAATACAAGTGAACATGTTTTTAGTTTTGATACTCCTATGAGCGATGCTAATTATAGTGTTGTGACAGACAGAAATTACGAAAGTACTAATGCTTTACATATTCATGGAAAATCCAATACTCAATTTACTGCAGAATGGGAAAACGGCAATCCAGAAGTTTGGGATGGCACGTTTATAATATACCCATCAATACCTACAAAAGAGATTGGAGGTGGTGCATTTTCTATTGAAATTCTTCCAGTAGCATATGCATACGTTAATTATGATAATTATAATGCAATAAATCAAAATAACCGTAGAGGAGTTAACATATCTTGGAGTCCATGGAATAATTATTCAAAGAGACATACTTTTACTTTTGATACTCCTATGGAAAACACTAATTATAATGTAGTCACAGATAGAAATTACGAAAGTACTAATGCTATACATGTTTTTTGGAAATATAAGACTGGATTCACTGCACAATGGGAAAATGGTAATCCTCAAGTTTGGGCTGGAACTTTTGTAGTTTATGCATCTGATCCTACAAAACAATTTGGCACAAAAGAACCGGAACCAGAACCAGAACCAGAACCAGAACCTGAACCAGAACTAGAACTAGAACCACAACCAGAACCAGAACCAGAACCAGAACAACAATTATTATCAAACTATATAATTGTTTATAACGTTCCGAATTGGTTACAACCATCTAGTTATTCTAATGGTGTAGATCCAAATTATGTACAAAATTTTAAGGCATGGTGTTCTCCTACAAGTGCGGCAAATCAATTAGGTCATTTAGTTGATTCTGGATTATTGCATGCGCCACCTCAGATTAATGACAATCATATAGCAGGTACAGAAATGCCTCATTCTAGTCCAGCAAGCACTTTTAATTGGGATACTGCACACGGATGGGGTGATTATTTATTAGATGGTCCGGGATTTAGAGGACAAGGATTATTAAATGGTGTTGTTACAGACTTTGGATGGTATATGGACACAAATAATATGGGTATGAATTCTAGTACTTCCAATAGTCCAGTAGGAACAACAATAAATTGTATATATGATGGAATCCAAGCATTTTATAGCAAAGTCGGTTGGTCAGATATGGTTGGAATTGTTTACAATAAAGGTTCAATGCCTATGTATAATGGTAAAAGACCAGATTATTGGCTAACATATGGTTATGATGAATCTATTGCATTTGACTATAATATTATGCTTTCAACAATCAAATATGAAATTGATCACAATAGAACAGTCATTGCATGTTATAATGGATGGCATTTAACATATATTTCAAATTATTCCACACCCACATCGGCAGATCATGAAGGAGCATACTATAAATTCAATCCTTCTCCAGATGAACCAAATATTAATAATGAAACCGGTGAACAATATACAATAACAATTCCAGATGGTGATGGTGATAGTTATGGCACTATTCTTGGGCACACTGTCTTGATTGTTGGTTATATACCCGCAGGCTCTTTAGAAGATATTCATGGTAATACAGATTGGTTAATTGTTCGTGATAATCAACAAAGTACAAGTGGAACACACAGAAACGTTATAATACCATATTATGATCATACTTTTAATGACCCTTCGGGATGGGATAAATTATTAGCAACAGTGTTTGTTAATCCTTCATTGGGTATATATAACGAAATACAACCAGAACCCGAACCACAAGATGAACCAACGACTATATATGTAAGTGGTGGCTCGTTTAGTTTCCCATATTATCAGTTTTATTCTGATTCAGCCGGAGCAAATGAAATTGATGGACTATATTTATCAGATGCAAAATATGAATTTAAAAGACTTAATAATGCTACCAGTCATCCATTTTTCATTAGTGATGTTGGATATAAAGACCCATCAAATATTTTAACATTTACAGGAGATATCAACCATATAATGGGTATTTCAGGTACTCAATCATTTATAGTGAGTTTGAATAATCTTCCAACCAGTTCTCCAATATATTATTATTGTACTGCACACAATAGCATGCAGGCTACATTCAATTATTATAATACTAATTTGAATAGTCCAGAACCACAACAAACATCATTTAATCTTAATTATGTTTACACAAATAACGTTACAAATTTAGTAAAAGAACATATGTTGCAAGCGGTTAATATAGTAGAAGATATAATCGACGGATATAAAGATGAAATATCAACTATTGCAACAACAACAGTAACTATAGACGAAGATAATTTATCAGGAAATACTTTAGGAGAAGCATGGCCTAGTGCTTCTAAAATTGTAATTAACAGTTCCAATTCGAACTATGGTAATGTAGGATTAGGTACCAAAAATGGAGCAATAGGTGTACATATTAGTGTTGTTGTTCTTGTTCATGAAATTATACATATATTAGGAATCGGTACCAACTATAATGCTTGGTATAACAATTTGGTAAATTCTCCTGTAAATGGAGAACGTAAATTTTATACTGGAACAAACGCTGTCCGTGAGTATAAAACAATATTAACAACAAATGGATATTCATATACTACTATTACAGGAATACCCGTCGAAGATGATTTTGGTGCTGGAACAGTAAATTCACATTTTGAAGAAGGTCTTGACGATGATGGAAATAATAGTATAGAATTTGTATATGATGGTAGTGGCATTCAACATCCAATTATACCTCAAGATATAATGACTGGTTTTATCGATGGTGATATAAATTATATTAGTGGAATAACGTTAGGTGTATTAGAAGATATTGGTTATATTGTAGATTATAATTCACTATATTGTACCTATAATGTGTATCTTCAATTTGAAAATTAATAAATTCTAAAATTGTATGTATGATTACTCTGTATTTTTTACGGATGTAATAAATGGTATAGACAATAATTTATTGAAGATTGCACAATTTAAAATGCCAGCATATGTAAATTATTTATATGACTCTTCTGGTGTTACTGTTTTAACAAATGGCTTGCCAAATTATGTACCAACAATGTTTGGAGAAAAAGCTAATACAATTCAAGATATTGAATGGAATAGTATTTATAAAAATACCAATTTGTCTAGAGATAATAATCCAAATAAATTAAAATTTAATTGCGTAAGATATCGCTTTAATATACCAGATATGTCTCTAAAAGACGCGCGACTATTAGGTGATGAATTTGATTTTGAATACGGACATTTAGCACCAATGGGCTCTATTGGTGTATCCATCAATGGTGTATCTTTATATAACTCTTTATCTCAATCTAGTGTAAGTATACAATTTCCGAATTCTTTAATAACTTCAGGATTTTGGAATAATAATTCAATAACAGATATTAACACAAAATTAGATTCTTGGATTCGAGAAGAAAGAAACGTATATTACTTAGATGCTATATCTGGTGGAGAGCAGTTTAGTACTTGTTGTGGTCATAATAGCGAGGTTCAATATCATTATCATAAATTACCATATTGTGAATCAGGAACAAATGCTTTACATCCGGACCCAAGTACAATACTTAATATGGAAGATGTTCATTCGTTTTATGATAATAAAAACAAAAACAATGAACATTCAAGAATTATTGGGTGGTTAATAGATGGTTATCCAGTATATGGTCCAATTGGTTATAAATATTATTATGACAATAATAGAACATCTGTTCATGTTGTAGAAAATGATTCTGAACAAAAACAAACGGTTTTTAAAAGAAGTTCATACAAATATTTAGGTATATTAAGAGACGCTTCTGGAAATTCTCAAACAAAACAAGTTGGAAAACAAAATAAAAGATACTCGGGCTATTATTTTGAAAAATCAAATATAATAAATGATTCACATGGTATTTATTTAGATCATTGCAATGGGATATTCGGACCCACGCCGGAATTTCCAGATGGAATATATCACTATCATACTACAATAGATATCGATTTTTCAGGAAATCCAAAAAAAGGACTTGATTATTATTATCCATATGATATTGATAATATGATTATATTTAACGAAAACTCACAAAATGACGCACAAATCGTTGAATATATTAACACAGAAGTTTGGAACGCGAAATTTGCTACTGTTTCTGATGTTAACCGTTCTTGGTCAGAGTGGTTATCTATTATATATAATCCCGATTCTTCTTCTGCGTTTCCCGAGTACGATGGAATTCAATACGAAAATACATACATTAACCATGGATTTGGGAGCAGCGACTGGTCTTATGAACAAGGTAAAGTAAACGTTTCACCACCAAATCAAAGTGATATTACATATTATTCGTATAATGAATGGGATGCTGCAAACGAAGTTGGAGGTTTAATTGCATTTTGGTTGAATGATCAAGGTAATGTAGGATATAATAATCTTAAAAACAAATATCCTTATATGTTTGATAAATTTGAATCAATAGTGCCAGTATTTCCATTTATTACAAATATGATAAGAGGAAATACTGATATAACTACAAATGGCGTAGCAAGCGGTATTGAAGTTAAAAGATTACACTCAAATAGCCCACAACATTTGAAAAATGAATGGGTAAATGCAGCTAATCAGTATTTGACAACTACTACATAAATATCAAATTATTTTATTAAAATCAATAATTTTTTCCATAAATGATTACTATATTCTCCACTTATACGACCAACCTCATATGTACTATCATTATCATGTTTTAATACTATTAAAGTTGGGTATTCAACAATATTGTTTAACTTTGCAAATGTTTCACCCCAATCAATATAAATAGGAATTTTGTTCTCATACATGCATATAGACTTTTTAATTATAAAACGTGAACTAAAAGAACGTACCATCCATTTAGGTATACATGCAATGGCACACAATTCTGTTTTATCTATATTTTTATGTTTTGATATTTCCGTTGACCATTTTTGTGCGAAATCACTTGATGATTTAGAAGCAATTATTAATATTTCATAATTTGTCCAATTAAGTTTTTCTCCGTTTTGACTTATAAGTGGTATTTTGTTAAAGGGTTTATTATTGGCGAGTGCAGAACTATTGCATAATGATAACAAAAATATAACATATTTAAAAATCATTAGAATTATCTATTTTATTTTTATTAGACCGGTGTTATACTATTTACTATTATAGGCGTAACAACATTACTTTTATTTTTTATATCTACAGGTGTTGCTCCATCCACAAAAACGATACCATATTTTTGTAAACCTATTTTAAGATGCTTGTATAAAATAGTTTGCATTACCAAAAAGTCGGATTTATTAGAATCGACACTTACTGGTATATTCAAAGTCAAACCTCGATCATTTTGTTTAACGTACGCAATACTGACATCTGTAACATTAGATTGTGTCATTAATATTTTTCTTATTACTGTTTCAAGAACACCCATATCATTTCTATTTGATATCATAATTTCTAGTAAAATTTTTTGCTTGGGTGATCTACTTATACTTTGTATAGTCATTGTCCATAATTTGTGATTCGGTATTTCACTAATTCCTTGTGTTAAAGGATCGAGTATAGATGTTGAAAATCCAGATATATTTACAATTTTTCCTTCTAAATTTAATTCCTTTATTCGAACTAATTCATTTGGTCTTATCTTATCCATTGAAATCATAAGAATTCCACATACAAAATCTTGAGCTGGGGATTGTAAAGTAATCGGTAACATCAACGATAAAATACCAATACCTCCAAATATATAGTTCATATTTATATTTGATATCATACCAGCAATAACTATTGAAATTGCTACAATTATCACTCTTATAAAAAGAATAAATAAAGTATTACTTATAAAATTTTTGTACTTGTTTAAATTTTTTTCTTGTAAAAGATTTGTAATTTTTTTTGTTATATTATCAGATATTGGAATTGATATTAGTATTATTGCAATGGAAATTATATATTTTAAATTTGTCAACATATCTATACATAAATAAAATATAAAAAAATGATGACCACTTTAACATAAATATATATGCACATTCAAAAATGTTAGGACGTTTACAAAAATTTCCAGTAATTTCTACATTCAAAATATATAAAACACCATATTGTTTATATCCGCATATTTATGGACTTGATGAATTACCAAAAAGAAATACAATCATGCACGCATTAAAATATATCAAAAATAATTTAGATAATGATTTGATAATACCAAACTGTTCAAAATATTGTTGTGATGATTGCTTAATGAAAATCAATGATGAAATGCGTTATGCATGTTATACTAAAATTTCAAAAGTAAATGTTATACATCTTGATCCAAAACCTATCTATTATGCATTAGAACTAAATTCATTCAAAAAAAATTATCAAGAATTAGAGATGGAGTTGTCTTACGGAAATTTATGCGCTGCTTAATTATGTATTCAAAACTATGTTTTTTACACAAATATAGTTGTTTCATATTTGAATCTGTTAATAAAATATATTTGCTTATACTTTTAGCATCATTATTATACCAAATTTGACTAGTCATATTGAAAAAAGAATAGTCTATTAATGTATCTAAAACAATTGATACATCATATTTTTGTATTTTGTTTTTAAATCTCCAATTGGTATTATAAAATAGTTTCATTATTTGCAATTCATATAAATACTCATAATACTTAACGCAAGACAGTTCTAATTTCTTAAAATCACATAAATAATATTTAATATGGTTAATGCAATCCAATGGCAGTGATTCTATGTTACACATATAAATATCCACCAAATAGCACAAACATTATAATTTAATTATTAGTTGTCCTATTTTTGATATATTTACAGGAAGAGTACTGTATTTTGGTATATATTTATGTAAAATCCAGTTTATAAATCGTTTTCTATGACTTTCATTTTCAATATGAATATGCATAACTTCAAATGATTCCATAATAGATTTTATTATCATTTCTTCAGGATCTTCTAAATAACCATATATTAGTCCAACAAGTTCTGTAGGTATTTGCTTCATTCTTGTATAAAGTTCATAATTGGGTAAATTTTTTTCAATTTTTTGAATATATTCTATTATTTCATTTTCTGTGTAATCAATTTTATATACAATTTCTTTCTCATTTTGTGGCGTTAATTCATGATTTATTTGGTGATCTTCTTTTCTCTCACTATGTCTACAATAATTACGCCACAAATTATTATAAAAATGTTTGGGTTCTATAATTTGTGTTAATTTATCAATTCTGATTCGGGTTTCTCTCTCTTGGTGTAATCTTTCGACTTTATCTCTTTTTGTTTCATATTTCCAACATAAAGGTTTTAAACCATTTTGTTCATATAATGAATTAGCATAGGAGATTAAAGTATCAATAGAATATCTTTTCAGATATATAGCGAATTGATTATTATCAGAAGTTATATTTATACTTGGAATCGCTTCCAGCGCTCGAGCTAGGGCGCGCCTCCTTAAAATACGATTTCTATTTAATGTATACAAAGCATCAATGCGCGCAATTGGCTGTGCGTCCAATTCCAATATTTTTTCAATTATTAGTTGTTTTCTGTTAGGCTTTATTTCAAATGTAAATGATCCAACCATTTTATTAATTAATATATTTATATAATTCCTTATTAGATGTTATTTAGAGAAAAAACACAATTTATTCCAACAATCGCGCCCATATGACCGCATATTAATGCAGCTATATCCTGTCCCAAAATTTCTGGATCATATTCATAGTTAGATTATTTACATGCACTAAAAATTATAATATTAAGATTGGAGACAAATATACATTTCATATTAAAACTCAGAAAATCTTATAATAAGTTATATAATATTTGTTAATTCATAATTTTTTCAAAAATATTTTTGAAAAAAGTTGCTTGTGGATCTTTGAAAATATTTAGCCATTTTTCAGAAAAAATAGGTTTATTCATAAA
>CETY01196226.1_pt1 | contig 12463 bp, 18 predicted proteins | sample 361551 | NCBI WGS metagenome assembly CETY01 (sample SAMEA2623135, study PRJEB7988) | marine metagenome | biome: marine biome (ENVO:00000447); feature: deep chlorophyll maximum layer (ENVO:xxxxxxxx); material: "saline water (ENVO:00002010), including plankton (ENVO:xxxxxxxx)" | depth 45 m | reverse complement strand
AGAAGCATTTTATAGATGTATACGACATGAAAATAAGGACTCTCGCTGGCGGTGAGCTTGGTGTTTGGTTTGCGGAAGTAAGAAAATTGGTGTTTGAAGATTATGAGTAAAAAAGATTTTGAACGCCGATTACGCCATATGCCCATGCATGTTAGGGAATTATATAATGAATATAAACATATCTTCTCGGAGGACTTGATTTCTCTTTGGTGGTTCCCCGGTTGGACGCACATAGTTGAGAGTTTATTAAGAAAATTAGAGAGAGATGAAAAGGTAGAAATAGTTAGAATAAAATCTCATTATTCTTACCTTTATATTCATTATTATAGCTCAAATGATAAGTATAAGAGACTACTGCAGTCGGTAAACTACTGTTGTTCGATATCCTGTAGGCTTTGCGGTACCCTAATTAAATTAGGTGACCATTATTGTGAACAATGCAGATAAAAATAGCAAGACATTTGAAGTTGGGGATTTGGTAGTGTTTAGCGGGGTCTCTCAGAGTTCAATTAGGAACCAAATAGGTATCGTTATTGGTGACTCAGTCTCTGGAGTAACAGACGAGTTCCTAAGGGAAGACGAATGGTACGTGGTCCAATTCGGTCCCATGAAATTAATAGTTAACGATACCATGATTGAAAAACTAGAAACAACAAATAACAATGCAGGAGTTTAAAGTTGGCGATCTTGTAAAGAGTTCTGATAGTTTTGATAAACAACGCCAATTAGGCATGATTGTATCAGTTAATGAGAAAGTCCATTTAAAATCAACAGGTACTGCTGCAATAGTAACCGTTTACTGGTTTCAGATTCAAGAGTCCGACTGGGAATATACTTTCTTTCTCGAAAAACTTGACAACTAATTGTTTTCGTGTTACATTATAAGTAACGTTGGAGGACAAATGAATATTTTTAAAAAGACAGACTCACTGTCGTTAATGAAGGAAATAAAAAACAACACTGTGGACTTGGTATTAACTGACCCGCCTTACATCATAAGCAAACCGTCAGGTTTCAAAAGCGTGGTAACTGGAGAGCAGCGTTTTGCTGTGTCGACGGATCATGGAGAATGGGATAAAGAGGAAAATTTTTCTCTGGAAGATTTGCGAGATTCCGTTTTTGAGTATTATCGCGTTCTTAAGAAGCATGGTACAATGATTACCTTTTGTGACCTGTGGAAGATTAGTGATATAAAGCGTATAATGGAATTAGCAGGGTTCAAGCAAATTCGATTGATCGAATGGATCAAAACAAACCCTGTCCCTTTAAATTCCAGTAGAAACTACCTCAGCAACGCTAGGGAAGTCGCTCTCCTAGGCGTAAAGGTCAGCAAACCCACGTTTCACTCGCAATACGATAATGGTGTATATCGTTATCCTATCTGCCACGAAAAAGGGAGATTTCACCCGACACAAAAACCCCTTGCTTTTATGGAAGCATTGATAAAGAAACATAGCAACCCGGGAGACGTGGTTTTGGACAGCTTCGCCGGCTCAGCAGCAACGCTGCTCGCCGCCAAAAATTTGCACCGTGGGTACATCGGATGCGAGCTAGACGAGGAATTCTTCAAAAAAGCAGAGATAAGATTAAATAAGGAGTTACAATGAGTGGTATACAATTTACAGAAGACGAAAAATCCGAAATCAACTTTGGTGGATTTATAGCAGTATTGCCCTATCTTTTACTGATCCCCTTCGGTTTGTTGCACGGTATAGTGGAGAATGACCTTGTTTGTGTATTCGGCGGTGAATGGAGGGAGCCATTGCGTGATCGAGTTGGTTGGTATTGTGATCCTGTGCCGGAATGGTTCGCCATACCCCTCGCTCTAACATTTGTTGCTTCATGGCTGATTATTTGGCCAATTCACGCAAAGTATTCCGCAAAATCCTCCGAATTTTGGAAACTATAGAACTATTTAGTAGTAAATATTGGAGGGGTTATGAATGGAGACTTTAATTGAAGGTTTGGCCCAATACGGGCCGCTTGGTCTTTGGACTGCATCTTTGCTTTGGATGAATTTTCAACAAAGACAAGAAAATAAAGAAGATGAAGAGAGGGCGGCCAAAACTCACCAATATCACCAAGAACAAATCGTGGAAAACCTCCGAGAACAGAAGCATATGTTGGAAAAGGCAATTGAAAAGATCGATGCTGGCTTGACGGCAATGCGAGAAAAATACGCCGAAGATAGAATTTTAAGGATGAAAAACGACCAATAAGCCCCTAATTACTTATAGAGGACCAAGACTATGATTTTATTAGGAGTGCTATTGGCCTGTGAGCCAGAAGTTAGAACAGTATACAGAACAACCACTGAGTATGTAACAGAAACTGAGTATGTAACAGAGACAGAAACTATCGTCGAAACGGAAACGATCACCGAGACAGAAGAAATATGTGGAACCATTGAGGGAAAACAACCTTGTGACTTTATCGTGATTGACCAAGACGGCAACGAAATAAACTTTCATAGCCTTATCGGCAAGCCGGTCATTTTGGATCTAAGCACAATGTGGTGCTATCCTTGCAACCAAGCCGCAATCGACGTACAGATCACCCAAGATGCTTATCCGGAGATCACTTATCTAACAATCCTTATTGAAAACGATTTGGGCGTTGCTCCCGAATCTACGGACTTAAAAGATTGGACCGTCGAGCACGGCATAACAACCGCGCCGGTTTGGGGTGGATCTCGTGATGTGGTAACAAGCGACCCGACGGATAGCGACGAGTTTTATTTGCGAAGTTGGCCAACATTTTATTTTCTTGATGAAGAATTGAGGATTGTAGGATATCAGAGGGGACACGATCAGGTAGCCATCGAAAATTGGGCAGAAGATTTGATAAATCAACAATAAAACGCTTTAAGTGTACTATTTATTGTTGAGGTTATCTCTGAACAATGAAACAACTATTTGAAAACTGGAAAAGATTCTTAAACGAAGTCAAGCATCTTGTATGCCCACCCGCCACACAAGATCTTGAACTCAATACAAAAAATCGTAATGCCGCCATAAAGGCCGAGCACATCCAATACGGTCCAATGAACCTATCGGACAAACAATATTGGATAAAAGCAGCGAAACATTGGAATACAACACCAGATGTCGCTATAAAATCAAAGTGCTCTAATTGCGCTGCGTTCGATGTATCGCCAAGAATGAAAGAGTGTATGCCCGGATCCATTCAGGAAGACGGACAACTCGGCTATTGTTGGATGCATAAATTCAAATGTCATTCGGCTAGAACCTGTTATACATGGGCTGCCGGCGGACCTATCTCGAAAGACAACATTTCTGCTGATTGGCAGAAGGAGAAGGAATAGTGAGAAAAGAAATATTGCACAAACTTATCAAGGAAGTATATGAAGAACTAATGCTCGATGAAGAAGGCAAGAAAGACGCTTGCTATCACAAAGTAAAATCGCGCTACAAAGTGTGGCCATCGGCCTATGCTTCTGGTGCTCTTGTTAAGTGCCGTAAGGTTGGCGCAAAGAACTGGGGCAACTCAAAGAAAGAGGGCTTATATGAAGAAGAATCCGACATAAAACCCGAGAAACTCGAACAAATATTGAAAGACGAAGGCGGAGCCTCTGGGCTTGATCCGTTTATGAAAGCATATCCCGATGCTTCCAAGAAGGACGTTGTTAGCGTATTAAATAAGATGCCTAACGTCGCTCAACATGAAAATGGCGATTATATTCTTGATGACGACAAAGATGTTGATATTCAAGAAAAAAAACAAGGAAGCAAAGAATCCTCGCTTCGTGACTGGTTCGGTCGCAAAGGGGAGAAGGGTTCCAAAGGCGGATGGGTTGATTGCAATGCTCCTGATGGAAAAGGCGGATATAAGCAGTGCGCCCAAGGAGATAGAAAAAAATATCCCGCATGCCGCCCAACGGCGTCTGCTTGCAAAGAAAAAGGAAGAGGATCAAGTTGGGGCAAGAAAAGCGCAAAGAAAAACGAAGGTTTTTTATATGAAGGGGATGATTCGATCCTTGAAGAATTCAAAGGAGCTGCTCTTGAAGAAGGCGACCTTGTGTGTGAAGGTTGTTTATTCGAAATGCTTCAAGAAGCATCCTGTGGATGCCCAGACTTGGTTGGTGAAGCAGAATACCAAGGAAGAAAAGTAACGCTTAATAAGCCTACTCGAGGTGATGTGAAGAAGTTTAAGGTCTATGTAAAGGATCCAAAGACCGGAAACATTAAGAAAGTAAACTTCGGCCATGGAGGAACATCAGCTAAATCTAAGGGCGAAAAAACAATGAAGATCCGCAAAAATAACCCGAAAGCACGCAAATCATTCCGTGCTCGTCATAACTGTGATAACCCGGGTCCAAAAACCAAGGCACGCTATTGGTCATGCAAAAAGTGGTAGATAAAACTTGACAACTATTCTCTGATCGGTTATATTATAAATAACATTGGAGGACAAATGAACATATTTGCAATTGAACAAACGCCATCCGGCGACATCGACTGGGTTAAATCAGCCCAATCACAAGACAATTACCGCGTAGTCAAGATGATACTGGAATCCGTCCAGATGCTATGCACCGCGATCAACGACCAGCACGGAGAGCAGGTCACACCTTATCGTAATGCTCACCTTAACCACCCATCAACTAAGTGGGTACGTGAGTCATCAGCCAACTTCGAGCGGCTCGTAGAGCACACGTTAGCAATGCTTGATGAATATACAGAACGCTTCGGCAAGATCCATAAGTGCGCTGGCGTACTAGAGAAGGTCTTGGATCTTTACGACCCCGATAGGTTTGGTTGTCATGTCGACACACCCTTGCCGATGTGTATGCCCGATGAATTCAAAGGTGACTCCATCGTTGAGTCATACCGCAAATTCTATGCTAGCAAGCCTCGTATGCGTTATCCAACAGAGAAGATCCCTGTTTGGTTTAACCAATACCGAGAGTTACCATTTCAAGAAATTTAATAAAAAAAACTTGACAACTAAACAATAACACATTATATTATAAATACAACACAACCATGGAGGACACATGTTGGAATTACTAAAAAATATTGAAAACACAAAAACAAGCGATCAGTTAAGAAGTGAAATAAGAGGTTTTATTTCTAATAAAATAGGGCCCTTAACAAAAGAAGAAGAAACCAAACAATGGTTTTTAAGAGAAGAGTCTCTAGAGGTTATTTATACTATCAAGCCACATCTTCACGGTACAATAACTGAAGATATGGAATCTGGTAATTATATAAAAAATGATCGTTTATTTGAAATATATCTGTCTGATGTGTGGGAAAAACAACCAGCAGTTGGTAGCCATCCAAAAAAATATAATTTGGTTAACATTTATAATGCTTTAGAGAACGCTGTTTCTACAAACAAAACCACAGAAGCAATAAGAGCCTTAAAAGAAAAATATTCCCAACTTAAAGACGAGAAAGATAATAAAATTTACATCGCCACTTTAGATGGATACTCGGGGCAAGTAATCGGAACCTATCGTAGCAAGCAAATAGCAGAGGTAGATATAGGTTTTTTACGCGAAGATACAGTACCCTTCACTGAAGAAGAGTTCGAAGGCGTTGGTCCTGAAAATTTAATCAGTTGCTATTGGTCTGACGATGGACCAATTAGCATATGGGAAGCATCTATTATAGATGAAATAATAATAAGATAATTAAATTATAAAAAACTTAACATTTCCCCCTTGACAAATGTCTTGGGGTGTGTTATATTATAAACATAATAAACAACACATAAGATCATGGAGGACACATGAACAAAATTGACTTTGTTGGGCTGCACGCTCATTCTGGGGTTGGATCCCCTTTCGATGGATTTGGATATCCACAAGACCACATGGACTACGCTTTCGAGAATGGAAGTAGAGCCCTTGCATTAACAGATCATGGTAACATGAATGGTCTGGCTTACCAAGTACTTCACGCTAAACGCATGAAAAAAGCAGGAAAAGACTTTAAACCCATCTTTGGGGTTGAAGCATACTTTATCGAGTCTGTCGCTGACTGGAAGATCAAACTCGAAGAACATCGCGCAGACAAAGTTAAGTCTAAAAACATCGACAACGCTCGCTCCGGAACAACCGTTGAGAACGAAGCAGAGTCTAAGTCTGCCTCTAAATCAGAACTAAATCGCAAGAGGCACATTGTTCTACTTGCTATGAACCAGACTGGCTTGAACAACATCTTTAAGTTGGTATCGGCTTCTTATCACGGCGACAACTTCTATCGGAAGCCGCGTATTGACTTTGATTTGCTACAGAAGCATAATGAGGGTATCATCGCCGCATCCGCATGTCTTGGTGGTATTTATGCCGGTTGTTACTGGGAAAACCGCGAAGAAGGTTCCGAGTCTGTGCTGGAGTGTATGAGAGATATGACTCGCAATATGCTGGGCATCTTTGGTGATCGATGGTATGGTGAGTTACAATGGAATGCAATTCCAGAACAACATGAATTAAACAACTATGTTATCCAGATGCACAAAGAATTCGGTATCCCTTTGATATCAACTTGTGATTCTCATTACCCAACCCCTGACGCTTGGAATGATAGAGAACTATATAAGAAAATAGGCTGGCTCGGTAAAGGTAAGCCAGAGTGGATGTCTGATGAACTACCTGATAGTGTTGATGAGATCGGTTACGAATTGTACCCAAAGAACGGCGAACAAATGTGGGCCGATTATAAAAGGTATTGTGTTGATTTACCTTCCAACATTCAGTATGATGATGATATTGTCCGTCAATCTTTGTTGGAGACGGTCCACATTGCTTTTGAAAGGGTTGAGGACTTTCTCCCTGATAACACTGTGCGTTTGCCTGATTTTGTCGTACCTGCTGGCCATCACCCTGCAGAATACTTGGCTCAATTATCCTTCGAGGGCTTATTTAAAGTTTTGGCATCGAATTCTATCGAACGAGGGTCGACCAATTGGGTGGAATACACGTCACGCCTCAAGCATGAATTGGAAGTCATATCAGACCGAGGATTCTCAAAATATTTCTTGACTATGAAGTCAATTGTGGATAAAACAAATGAAGTACAACTCGCCGGACCCGGAAGAGGATCAGCAGCAGGCTCGCTGGTCGCTTATGCACTGGGCATTACACAAGTGGATCCTATTAAGTATGGCCTCCTTTTTTCTCGTTTCCTCAGAGCGGACGCCACGGATTATCCTGATATTGATTACGATGTGTCTGATCCTATGGTACTCAAAGAAATACTTATTGACGAATGGGGCTCCAATACTGTAGTTCCAATCTCTAACTTCAATACATTACAATTGAAGTCTTTGATTAAAGATATCTCAAAGTTCTATGATATCCCATTCACCGAAGTTAACAAGGTTACAAACACTATGCTTAAGGAAGCAACTCCTCTAGCTAAGAAGAAGCACGGTATTCGTGCTGGTGTTTACGCTCCTACCTTTGAAGAGGTCTGTGAGTTTTCTGAGACTCTACAAAAGTTCTTTATGCAACACCCAAAAGTGAAGTCTCACGTAGAAGGTCTTATGGGGCAAGTACGCTCTACATCTCGTCATGCCGGCGGTGTGGTAATTGGAGCAGATCTAGATAAGTATATGCCTCTTATTGCCTCCAAAGGCGTAAGACAGACTCCTTGGTCTGAAGGACAGAACGTTCGGCAACTCGAGCCAATGGGTTTCATTAAGTTCGATATTCTCGGTCTTGCGACTCTTCGTATGATGGAGGAAGCTATCGAGCGAATTCTTCAAAATCATCATGGCGTTGAGAATCCAACGTTTGAAGATATCAAGAAGTATTATGATGAAAATCTTCATCCGGATGTAATTAATTTGGATGATCAAGAAGTTTATAAGAATATATTCCAATCCGGCAAATGGATGGGTATCTTCCAATTCACGGAGAAAGGTGCGCAGAATCTTGCAAAGAGGGCGCAACCGAAGTCGATTATTGATATCTCTGCGATTACTTCTATTTATCGTCCCGGCCCTTTGTCTGCTGGTGTGGACAAATCGTATGTTAAGGCTGTTAGAGACCCTCTGAGTATAAAGTATGAAAACGAAATCGTCGAAGAACTCACAAGAGAAACAAGAGGATTCCTTATATTTCAAGAGCAGATCGCTCTTCTTGCGAACCGGCTTGGCAAAGGGATTAGCCTTGATGATGCTAATTTATTACGCAAACTGTTAACAAAGAAAGGTCTCGATGCTTCAAAGCAAGCAAAGAAAGAAGAGATTATGACCAAGTTTGTCGCTGGTTGTATCGAGAAGAAGATATCTCGAGACACAGCAATGGATATGTGGCAGAAGTTTGAATACTTCTCTGGCTATGGTTTTAACAAGTCTCACGCTGTTGCCTACTCAATCATATCTTATCAGACCGCTTGGTTGGCTACATACTACAATGCTGAATGGGCTTGTGCGTTCTTGGACAAAGAACCGGAGTCTCGTAAAGAAGCAGCAATTAATATCGCTAAGTCTTGGGGATATAACATCAAGCCCCTAAATATCAACACATCTGGCCGTAAATGGTCTGCTATTGAAGGCAGCACCCTCGTTGCCCCTCTAACAACAATCAAAGGTCTTGGCGATGCAGCCATTGATGAGATCCTCGAGAAGCGTCCATTTACGTCCGTAGAGCATCTTCTGTTTGACGGTGGGGTGGTAGCAAGGAAACTTAACAAGAAGTCCTTAGATGCCCTTTGTAGAGCCTCTGCAATGAATGATTTGATTGATGATAGGTTCTATGGGGACAAACATTTCTGGTCTGCTGTTGTTGTTGATAAACCAAAGAACAAAAAGAAGCTAAACGAGAATGTTGAGACATACAAGCAAGAAGGTTCTTTCTCTACAGCAGAGAGAATCCAGAACACCCAGACTCTTACCGGCATCTATCCGATAAGTATGGTAATTACTGAACGTGCTGAGAAGATCATTGAACAGTGGTGCTTGCCGCCAATATCCGAATATGATGCTGACCTTGGCGCCTCTTGGTGTATTCCAACCAGAATTACAACTAAAAAATCAAAGAACGGTAAGTGGTTTCACACAATTGATGTAATTGATTCAAACTCTGTATCAACTAAGATTCGCTGCTGGGGCATCGACCCGGCAAAAGACATTATTTATCTGAACAAGCCTTATGTCTTGAAGCAACCAAAGTACAATGAGACTTGGGGATTCTCGACATACGGGAGAGTAGACAAAAAGTGGATGTTGATTGCTTGACAATCCATCCACAACATGTTATATTATATAATATTGGAGGACAAATGAACATTATAAGAACCGGTGACTCGAGAGAGTTACTTAAACAACTTGAATCAAAATCGGTCAATGCTGTATACTTTGACCCACCTTTCAACTCGAATCGTAATTATCGCCTAACAAGCGATAAGAACAGTTTGGGCTTTGATGATGTGTTCGTCGATGATGATGAATATACATCATTGATCGATCCAATGCTTGAAGAGTGCTCTAGGGTCCTGACGAAGGACGGGTCACTGTTCTTTCATATCTCGGCAGATCAAATGCTTATACCGCATATGCTTTGCTCGAGACACTTTAAGAACGTACAGCCAATCTTCTGGCAGCGTTCAAGATCAAAGAACAATACCAAGACTAAATTAGGCGCATGCACTGATATCATCTTCTGGTGTTCAAATGTAAAGAAGCCAAAGTTCAATATGGTCTATCAGCCTCTTGACGAGTATTACGCTGAGAATTCATATAAAAATAAAGACTCAAGGGGCAACTATGCCTTTGGACACATCTGCTATACGAAAACCCAAGCACCAGACCCAGAGAAGAGGCCCGATAGATATTTCACTCTAACACACGACGGGGTTGATTACAAGCCTCAGTATGGCTGGAGATTGTCTCAGGAAGCCCTTCACGATCTGATCTCTGATGATCGTATACATTTTCCTTCTAAGGCTGGTGCAAAGCCATATAAGAAGATCTATAAGCACGAATCAAAGGGCAAACCGGCTACTGACTACTGGGATGATATCCACTCAATTGCTCAAGGCGGCGAAGAGCGAGTGTATCCAACTCAAAAGCCTGTCGCCTTGCTTAGAAGAATAATTGAAATGTCCACCGATGAAGGTGATGTGGTGTTGGATCCTGTAGCAGGATCAGGTACAACAGGCGTGGCTGCTTCACAACTCGGCAGAAATTATATTTTATTTGATATTTCCGAAGAGGCGGTTGAGGTTTGCAAGAGACGAATAAAAAGTGAAGGAAAAAACTTGACAACCAATCAATAACCAGTTATATTATATACATAATCAAGTCAAGGAGGACAACATGGCTTTTAGAACTGACGGATCATCACACGTTGATGGAATAAAGAACGAAAAACAACAAATCAAATACTTGCAAGCCGGTGCCGCTCACAGTGTAGTGACGGGGCTTTCCGAAAACTTCCAAGTGGTTCCCAAAGGCGGAACACAGTTCAAAGAAGACTTTCAGATAGTGGACGGAGATACAATAATAAAAGTATCTGCAAAGCGCAAGAAGAAGATGTCGACAGGATCATATGATTACGTCAATTCTTCTTCGGTAATGTCTGAGATAACAAGCCTAAGCCATGTTTCCTCCTTTGTGAAGGGACTGAAGAAAGCGGCTCAATCGAAGAGCACGACTAGAAGCAAGTTCAATAAAGAAAGTAATCGGGTATTACGATCTCTTTCGGCTTCCGATATATCAAACATATTGATAGACCACGTAGCCAAGAAGAGCAAGGGGATTCAAATGATGATAACCGACTCTACGGCTAGCACTAATTATTGGTATAAGTTTGAAGAGTCCCAGATGTACAAGGACGTTGTGCGACTCCTCGATGACGATTATGAATATAAACCAGAATTGGTATTTGGCCGAGGAAAGACCTCAGCAAAAATCATATTCAAAAATGAGGATGGAGATAAAATCGACCACAACCTTAGAGTAAGGTTAGTGTTGAACAACGGTGTTGGCGCACTTCTCGGACTTAGCAAGTCGAACAAGACATCTATGGCCACTATCAAGATCCAGCAAGATCGCTGCGATAAGATGATGGACAGGCTACAAAAGCAAAACATAGTAACAGTATTTTAGGAGAAAAAATGAATCATTTAACAAATTGCCATGGCGAATGGAATATATTATTCGCATTTGCCTCATCAATGCCCGTTATGGGCTTATACATTAGATCAAAATTCGGAGGGTGCAATGAGCAGATTTATCAGGGCGATTGAGATCGATGGAACGGACATATATTTTAGTCCCAACCAAGTTACACATATTTGTCGGTCAACCAATGGAGACGTTATGATCGTATTGTCTTGCGGTAGACATTTGAGGACAAAATTCACCGATTGCTCGCACGCAATCGACTTTATTCAAAGAGCAGAAACTTATATACACAAGGAGAACAACAGATGACTAAGTTTGAAGTAATTACTAACGACACGATTGCTATCGTAGAAGAATACGAAGAAGCGTGTTTTAAAACAAAAGAACAACATATGGCTGATTATATAAAATCCGTGAAAGCACTAGAGGATGCAATGGAGCCATATAAAGAACAAAAACGTGAACTCAAGGCAGACTATGTCGATGCCGGGTGGTTAACAAAAGAAGATATCTCTCTATCTGTTCGTGCTTATAGGTTACTTAAGAACGAAGTTGATATGGAAGCACTACTTGATATTTATGAAAGCTTAAGGAAGGAGAAGTAATGGACTGGATTTCTAAAGGATTAATTGCGGCCTTCTGGCAGGTCTTAGCGTTTTTAGTGCTACTAATTTTAGTAGCTGGTGGGCTATGGAGTTGTGCTTATCTTGGAATAAATCCCGGGTATGGTATTTTAGCATTTTATGTTAGCGTTATTTTGTTCGTTAACCTGTACCTATCTTGGAGCAAATCCAAAAAGTCAACAACTTCGGAAGAATAATGAACAGAGCACAAAGAAGAGCAAAAGCGAAGCAGGAAAAAAAAGGTAACAAACAATCCAAGACGCTCGAAAATAAAGTTGGTATGTTTGACCTTCTTCCTGATCGCTGCTCCTCTTGCGCCGAACCATACGACAAAAAAAATCGCAAAATGGTGATGTCTTGGAACGTTGTTGTGAGAGAAAAAGAAAAAATTGTAAGATTATATTGCCCAACGTGTTGGAATACTGCTAAGCAAGTAATTAGTAATAACAGGGGTTGATGGTATGCCGAACAAGTACGCAAAGGACACTAAGAAATTTACGTTTTATGCGAAAGACTCTCTACATGCGGAGTTTAAAATAAGAATGCAGCACCATAGTATGACCCAATCAGAATTTCTTCGAGCCTGTGTTGAGGCCGCAGTTAATAAAGATCCTATGATGGACCTATTTATACAACACTATAAGGAAGAAAACAATAAGCAATCAAAAGCACAAAGAAAAAAAATGTCGAAAGAGATGGACAAATCTCAAGATATATTAAATGACTTTGGCCTTGCC
>CETY01176813.1_pt1 | contig 12471 bp, 9 predicted proteins | sample 361551 | NCBI WGS metagenome assembly CETY01 (sample SAMEA2623135, study PRJEB7988) | marine metagenome | biome: marine biome (ENVO:00000447); feature: deep chlorophyll maximum layer (ENVO:xxxxxxxx); material: "saline water (ENVO:00002010), including plankton (ENVO:xxxxxxxx)" | depth 45 m | reverse complement strand
ATATTTATGAGCGACTGATGGACTGGGATTAAATACGACGTGCATATGTATGTAATTATTAAGTTTTTTTTAAACTATTAAAGACTACAGTCACCTTTATATGAAATGGATAATTTCCTTTTAGAAATTCCAAACGCACTTCCCGCCGAATTGTGTGAAAACCTGATAAAGAAGTTTGATGCAAACCCCGAACAACAAGTGACGGGTGCTCTTCAAGACAAGACTGGCAACTATGTGAATGAAGATTTGAAAGTTAGTACCGAATTAAATATCCGCACCACACCCGACTGGGAAGTCGCAAACGATAAGGTTTCATATCATATCTTGGAGTCTATTAAAAAATACCTTGACCACGTAAAGGGTATTCTTGAAGATGCTAAAGTAGACGAGGATGGAGATCTAGAGTTTGTAATGAAACACTCACTTTTTCCAATTACTATTGGAAATCCGTGTATCCAATGCATCGAAAAGGGTAATCATTACAGATGGCACCAGGATTATTTAAACAGTGAACCACGGTTGATGACAACTTTTGTGTATTTAAATACACTCGAACCCGATGAGGGTGGTACTACCGACTTTATAAACGGAAGGTCTATTAGACCAGAAGTCGGCAAGATGACCATTTTTCCCTGTACATGGCCATTTATACACACCGGTCGTGTAGTTAAAGCCGATAAAAAGTACATACTCGTCACAAACATATATAGAGGGTAAATAATCATTTTAAAATATGAAGATATACACATCTCAAGACGGCATTAAAATCAAAGTGGGTGAAAGTGCACAGGAAAATGACAGTCTAACCTTAACAAGTTGTCCAATGGAATGGTGGATGCATGTTGATGGTGGCCCGGGTGCACATGTAATTATATGTCATGAAAATGATACTATACCAAAGGAGACAAAGAGGGACGCCGCCTTCCTCGCTGTACAACACAGTCAGTCTTCACGCGAAAAAAAGGTGCGGGTAAACCTCGTGAGAGTTGAACAGGTTATCAAAGACCATAGAATAAAAAATCATGGACAGGTATATTTGTGTGGCGAGGTAACGCAACTTACTGTGTTTCCAAACAAAGAAAAGGATAGATATAATAGACTTAAAGTTTAACTAACATATTTAATAAAATGGTAAACCCACGTGAACTCCGGAGTTATATCTTTGAAGATGACGAGGCGATATCCCCTGAGTGGTGTAAAGAAGTAGTTGCCCGCTTTGAAGCAGATGATCGAAAAATGGTAGGTGCGACTGTTGGTGGGGAGAACCCGAAGATTAAACAGAGTACAGATTTACCGATTGCATCTTATAGAGAAGAATGGAATGATGTCCTCATGAAAGTTACTAGTGTGGTACAAAAGGGACTTGCTGACTATATTGAATACCTGAATAGCGAGGGTTTGGATAGATATGAAGCTATAGCAGCTCTTGTTAAAGATTCCTGTATCGGATTTCCACAGATACAAAGAACAGGAAAGGATCAATTTTACGTGTGGCACCACGACGCGCACATTAATAGAACGTATACTTATATAATCTATTTAAAAGATGTTCCAAAAGGTGTCGGTGGAACTACTGAATTCCTATGTGGGAAGAATGTGCTACCCAAAGCTGGAAAGCTTGTAATATTTCCAGCGAATGCCTGTTATGTTCACCGAGGTGTTAAACTGAAGAAGGGAACTAAATACCTACTTACAAATTTTGTATACGAGGGAAAACCAATAATGAATAATCCATCTGATCAACATGCGAGAGCAGATGGAGACTCCGAAACATCACCCGGTGAACAATATCCCCCGAAACCAGAAAATAATGACATATAAAGTATAGAGGTATAAGAGTCATAAGATGAATATTTATAAGAAGGAACTGATAGCCAATCATATCAATCTTGCTTATAAAGTTTCAAATGATGTATACTATAAAGCATACCCGAGAAAACGTGGCATCCATACGAAAAAAGATTTAAATAGCGTAGGACTACATGCTCTCGTCCGAGCAGCTCAGAAGTTTGAACCGGAAAGGGGGTATAAATTTACCACATATGCATATCCATGGATTTACTGGAAATGTCGCAATTCTCTAGAACGAACGCCAGTGTACGAGGAACTTAATTATTACTGCGTTCCCGAATATTATGAGAAAGAGCCTGATATTCTCTTAGATGATCTTGATGATGTAAGTCGATACATTCTCGAAAACTATTACGGTAAGCATCTCACACTGAAGGATATTTCTAAGGAGTTGGGTGTGAGTGTAAATACAGTAGTTGCCTGGCGATCAAAAGCACTTCTCAGATTAAAGGACTGACATTACATAAGATTGATATTTTGAACCAATCTTATGTAAAGATTATAATGTATTTTAAGCGCGATTCCCAAATTAATTTCCAAATGCAACCCCGGCCATGCCATTCTTAACCCGGAGAATGTTGAAGTTTACCGCATAAACTCGGGCAGAAGCACCTGGAGCGGCAGAAGTCACATCATTAAGCAATAACTTTGCGTTATCTATGCGACTAAAATTTAGTGACCCCGATGGTTGATAGCGGTCCAAATTTAAGCAGAATGGCCATGTGTAGACGCTGTCTTGAACAAGGCTGTCAACGCCAATAGCGGAGCAGTGCATTTCTGGCACAACTTCGTGGTGATAGACATTTGACATGTTTTCAAAGAGGGCGGTGCCGTTGATGTACAACGAACCAGTGCCGAAAGTGTAGTTGGTTTCCCAGTTGGCATTGTTAATATTGCCGGCAACCAAGTGTAGCGCCTTCACTGGATGATTGAAATATGTTAGGTCAAATTCCGTATCGGTTTGGTTTCCTGGTTGATATTGAACTTGGTTGATCAACAATTCATGCTCATTGTCGGTGAAGAACTTTCGTTCGTCTGTGTCCAAGTATACGTAGTTGGCATATATCTTTGGAGTACCCGCAATGCTATACTGATCCTGTAATTTAATTCGCAATTCTACCTCATGGTACTGAAGGGCGACCAAAGGAAGGGATTTTGTCCAGTCTTCACCGAAGAAGAATGGGATGACATAGTGGTCACCGTTTGAGTTGTTTTGTGGGGTTTCGATTGTGTGTCTCATTGTAGCCTTGGCGGAGTTGTCATTGTACAAAACATTGTGGACACCACCGACATAAAGAGAATCGAGTTCGCAAACTTTTTGTCCTCCAATCCACAACTGGAAGGTTGTTGGTTGAGACGCTGATGAATCAAACATAGCGTTGTTACCTCCTGGTAAAGCAATACCCTCGGCTTCAATCCAGATGTAACTCAAGAGATCGCCCTTGGAGCGAAGTGGAACAACAATTTCATTGGAAGCTCCAAAAGTACCAATGTAATCCACACGCTCTGGGCGCATGGAAAAATTGGTGTGTCGCTTGAAATTTTGACGGAAAAAACTGACCTGTGGCTGACCTGTTATGTAGGCATCCTGGGCCCCTTTAGATACAAGGTCAATCAAAGCAGCTGACATTTTTACTAATAAAGTATATTAAAATTTTAGGTCGATGTTTACACAACGCGAAAATGGTAGTCTTCCAGGCACTCACGTGGGAATCTAGAGACACAGACGAGGAGCATTTGATCAGCATTTTCGGTAAGACAGAGGAAGGAAAATCTGTATGTCTCACAACTGCATTTACACCGTATTTTTTTATAAAGCTCCCAGAGAAGATTGACGCTGGAAAGATTCGTAGAATTTACAATATTCTTGACGAGACATGTAAAGATTCCGTGGTTGGATATTCCGTTACGAAATCCAAGGATGTTTGGGGGTTTCAGAATAATCAGGAATTCGCGTTTATGAAAATCAATTTTAAACATCTCCAAGCTCGACGCTTTGTGGACTCGTTTTTGAGGAAACCACTTGACAGAACGCCAGAACTTTTCAGTATATTTGGTGTGAGAAATGTAAAAGTGTATGAAGCTAATTTAGATCCAGTGCTGCGCCTGATGCATCGCACTGGCATCCAATCTACGGGCTGGATGGATACCGGGGACAAGTGTATTCGTTCCCACTTTGCTCGCGTTGATACTGACCTCTTCTGTAACGACTGGACAACCCTCAAACCAGCTGCGAGGGATGACATCGCCCCGTTTGTTGTCGCTTCTGTTGATATTGAATGTAATAGTTCTACGGGTAAGTTTCCAGATGCGGATGTTACCGGAGACGCCTGCTTTCAAATAGCAATTTCCCTGTGTAAATTTGGTTCTGATGAACCATATGACAAGACATGTCTTTGTTACAAGAAGACAGATCCTAACTTGGAAGGTTCCACAATTTTGAGCTATGATACAGAGAGGGAAATGTTAGAAGCGTTCCAAAAGTACCTTCATAAAAATGATATTGATATTATCACTGGTTGGAATATATTTGGTTTTGATATGGAGTATATATACAAGCGAGCACAAATAAATATGTGTCACCCCGGGTTCTTCAATTTGGGTAAATTGAAAGATACAGATTCAGATCTTGTTATCAAGAAGCTCTCGTCGAGTGCCTTGGGGGATAATCTCCTGAAGTTACTTCCAATGCCGGGGCGTTTTATTTTTGATATGTTCCATGAAGTAAAAAAGGGTTATAAATTGGATAGCTATAAATTGGACAATGTATCCAAGTTGTACCTGGGGGATCAGAAAATTGATATGGCGCCAAAGGAGATGTTTGCGCGCTTCAGAGAGGAAGATCCTGTAAAGTTGCGCGAGGTTGCGGAATACTGTATTAAGGATACACTTCTTCCACACCGCCTGATGAAAAAGCTCTGTACTCTTCTGAATATGGTAGAAATGGCAAAAGCAACGTGGGTACCAGCAAATTTCCTCGTGGAGAGGGGACAGCAGATTAAAGTATTCAGTCAGCTCACAAAGAAGGCGAGAGAATTGGGATTCATGGTTCCAACAATTCGCTGGGGATCTATCCCCGAAGAACCTTACGAGGGAGCTACAGTTCTTGAAGCACAAAAAGGTGCGTACTATACACCAATTACTGCTCTCGACTTCGAGGCGCTATATCCCTCAATCATGATGGCTCATAACTTATGCTACTCATCCTATGTCATGGATGATAGGAAGTATGGCGCGGTTCCGGGAATCACCTACGAAACTTTCAAGGTTGGTGACCGAACTTATAAGTTTGCCCAAGATGTACCAAGTCTTTTACCTGCGATTCTTCTTGAATTGAAACAGTTTCGTAAGCAAGCCAAGCGGGACATGGCGGCGGCTACAGGTTTTATGAAGGAAGTCTACAATGGTAAGCAGTTGGCTTATAAAATTTCAATGAACTCTGTATATGGGTTCACTGGAGCAGGCAAGGGTATTCTTCCTTGTGTCCCTATTGCATCTACAACAACATGTAAGGGGCGTGCGATGATTGAAGAAACAAAGAATTATGTTGAGAAGAACTTCCCCGGGGCAAAGGTAAGGTATGGGGACTCCGTCACAGGTGATACTCCATTACTCATTCGAAGGGGTGGAGTCATTAGTACATCGAGAATCGATTCACTCGTTGGTATGTATAATCTTCGTCCTGATGGTAAAGAAACATCTTTGATAGATGCCGAGGTATGGACTGAAAATGGCTTTACACCCATTAAACAGATCGTAAGGCACAAGACATCTAAAAATATACACAGAGTTCTAACACACACGGGTATCGTCGATGTCACCGAGGATCACAGTTTACTCCTAAAAAATAAGGAGATGATTAAACCATCCGAAGTGTCACTCGGGACTGAATTATTACACGGGAATTGCGTGGATGCGTTTGAGACCTCCGCGCGCATGACAGATATTACGTGCGAAGAAGCGAAGGTGATGGGTTTCTTTTTCGGAGATGGTTCGTGTGGCACTTATAACTGTCCATCGGGAATTAAACGAACATGGGGATTAAATAACTCCAACATGGATTATTTACTTGAAATGCAGAAACTGTGTCCGTTTGAAACTAAGATATATGATACCCTTGAAAGTAGTGGTGTATATAAACTATGTGTCCAAAGCGATGTTAAATCTGTGGTTGAACGGTATAGAAAATTATTTTATAACGATTATAAAGAAAAAATTGTACCGGTGTGTATCCTAAACGCACCCCCCGATGTTATAGAATCATTCATCGATGGATATTATATGGCGGATGGAGACAAGGATATACATAATTACAAAAGAATGGATTGTAAAGGCAAAGAAGGCTCTATGGGGTTACATCTATTGGGTAGGAGACTGGGATATAATGTATCTATCAATACCCGACAAGACAAATTGAAAGTTCTGAGACAAACATGGACAAAATCAACACAAAGAAAAAATCCCATCTCTATCAAAAAACTCGAACTTCTCGGTGAGACGGACGATTATGTATACGATCTCACGACAGAATCCCATCATTTCCACGTGGGACCGGGTGAATTAGTTGTTCATAATACAGATTCAGTCATGGTTGAGTTTGATGTTGGGGAACGCAAAGGTGAGGATGCGATTGTATATAGTTGGGAAGTGGGGGAGAGAGCCGCCGAAGAATGTAGTGCCCTTTTCAAGGCTCCAAATAATCTTGAGCTCGAGAAGGTATATTGGCCTTATTTCCTCTATAGTAAGAAGCGCTACGCGGCCAAGCTTTGGACAAAGGGTAAAGATGATAAGATGCATATGGATTACATCGACGTGAAGGGCCTCCAACTCGTCAGACGGGACAATACACCACATGTCCGAGAAGTCTCTAAAGAGTTGTTAGATGTAGTTCTTGGATCAAGTGATCCTGGACCGCCGAAGGAGTTGGCCAAGGAGAGGGCTATTGAGCTCCTTTCGGGTGATGTTCCAAATGATAAGCTTATATTGAGTCAGGGTCTTTCGGATACTTACAAAATTGCTGGTAGGAGTGTATCTGTCACAAGTGCGGAAAGTGTAAATATCAATCAATCACATGTCCAGGTTGTCAATAAAATGAGGGAGAGAAAACCCGGATCTGAACCTCAATCAGGTGATCGGGTACCATACCTGCTCACAAAAACCGAAAATCCCAAGGCCAGGGCGTTTGAAAAGTCCGAAGATCCAAAGTATGTAGAGGAACATAATGTACCCATTGATTATCACTACTATTTCATGAACAAATTCTTGAATCCTATTTGCGATCTTCTAGATCCGTTATATGAGAATGTCAAGGAGGAAATTTTTGGTGAAATCATTAACCAGTATAAACCACCAAAACCGAAGCGTGAGCCCGCCATTAGTACCATGAAAAAGGCCGACCTTATTGAAGAGTGTAAGCGCCTCGGTGTTGATTTTGAAGGTAAAAACGCGGAACTAAAGGATCGGATTAAAAATGCTCGTGCTCAGAAACTTCAGGAGGAAGAAAATATATTTAAAAAACAAGGGTCGGTTGAGGACCTATTTAAAAATTACAATCTATCTCAGAGTAAGAATGAATCTTCATGATAAAATCACGAAGATAGTTGATGAGGAATTGGAAGAGAGGGTTAACTTAATCATGAATGAATATGCCTTGACCATTTCAAAGAAACATGCTATACCCCTCGATCAATTACTGAAAGATATTCCCACTTCATTTGTGAGTACAACCTGTAAAGGGACGAAACGAAATGGTACCCGGTGTACCAACAAAGCAATTCACAATGGATATTGTGGCATGCACAAAGTCCAAGGTGAAAAAATATGTCATCGTGTGTTGTCGAGTTCAAATTTACATAACCATGGTCCAGAGCAGATGTTTGTGAAAGGTTGTCCGGCTTGTGAAGTTTCAAAGGAGCTTATAGATTTGAGGGTCTAGTATAACAATGAGCAAAAACGATATTCTACTAACATCTATCAACCACTTTTATGACAACGAAAAGAATAAATCTATACTCCTGACGATATTAGATAAATCAAGCGGTATTTCTCTCCGAAATTTGGAATGGTTTATCACCAACTACGCAAAGAAGAATCATACTTCTTATCAAACGGGTGATGGAAAGTTATTCACAGTTCATTGCGCATATAAATCAAGTCTCAATGGATACAGCAAACAGCTCTTTGATCCATTTTGTCGGTCTCAAAAGTTTCCTTATACGGTTCCCGGGACATCTCATGAAATTCATACAACTCTGGCGCAATTAAATTTCATCAAATGGTGTATCAAGAATAATGTCATCGACTATATCTCTGAAAACAGAGAAAAACTTTTTAATAAGCAATTGACATAAAACCTTTGTCAAATACGAAAGTTTGATATCCGGTATAATACATATTCAAGGAAAAGGTTTCGGTAGAGGTGTCTATACCAGAATCCGTATCCAGTTTTACTTCAATGTTAGTCTTTTCTGATTGGATCTGACTAAAATCCAAGTTTCCCGATGGTTCCACATTAACCGGATTTAACGAGAAGCTATATGTGTAAATATTTCTAATAGGTCTCGATAGTCGTTTTTGGTACGGGATTAAAAATTTGTAATATTCATGATTTGTTTTTGTAACTTCTGGTAGTCTATTCCCATTTATATAAAAGCTCGCTTCTTTCATTAATGGATACAGGGTTGTATTTTCACCCTGGAAGTCCAAAGTAGCGGAAAAGTTGAACCGGTTTTCATATAGAAACTCGCCACCCGAACCACTACCCTCCGCGTCGTCTTCATTTTCAAAAATAGTATTTCTAATAAACCAATGAATGCATTTCACGGGGATATTGGGAACTAAATTGTTCTTTATAATATCCTCGTTAAGTTCACTGATCGCCACCGGGTGTTTTCTCACAAGATCAGTGATCATCACCTTCCGTTGTCTTGTCAAGAAGTTTCTCTCGTCGGGACTGACTGTGATTTCTTCGGTGATAACATTGAAAGATGGGAGTGTCAACGTCTGACTTGTATTTGTGAAGAATGTTTGTTTATGGAACTCAAGTTCGAACTCAATCTTCTGTCTAAAAATTGAACACACCGGAAAGTATGGTCTATTTGGTTTATTTGTGTCATATTCATCACTCGCAAATTTCCTTGAAAAAAAGAAGTGAATGGGTATCATCAAATCTGCGTCATATTGCGCAACACCTGTACTCGTAGGAGAGCCGTCAAAACCAATGTTTCTATTTACAAGAAATCTATTCGCTACCTTTTCCGATACTTCCAAATAAAGATCATCGTAGATAATACCCCAGTCATCATGTATTTTCTCAATTTCAATATCATCCACAAACATTGTAATACTCTTTAGAATGTGTCTCCCCACCTGATCCGCGTAATTTCCATCGCTTATACCCGGTAGGGTTAGACTCAAATACATATTACTCAAGAAGTCTCCCATATTCATTGGATTGAATTGTACCTTGATTGTCTCACCAAATGGCCATGTAGCTTTCGCATTTCCGGGTTTTACAACATTTCTACTTCTGTGATACTTTCTAAAGTCGGAGTGTCTCCGATCGGTGGTATAATTAAAGAATGACTCGTCTGGATCTTTAGAAAGCAAGTGGGTGTCTTGCTTCCCGATAGCGTTGAGCGATATTTTCGCAGCTTCACCCATACCTACTATTGCTTACATATTTTTAATATCCATTTTCCACATGTCAGTGTGTGAAGTACCCTTCATAACTTCAAGTTCGTCTCTCGCCTGTTTTGATTCTCTAATAAGTTCTCTTACACATTCTTCGGTATATTGGACAGTCTTGATGTTGAGAAGATAGTCGTATGTGCCATTGATTTTAGGAAATATTCCACCCAATTGTCTCTCAAGGTCATCTTTCTTTCTCTTGAATACAATGATCTGTCCCTCGATAACCATCGTCACAAACTTTGATTTGTACCCACACATCTTTGACCTAACTTCAAGTACCTTGATAAGATGGTCTCTTCTCTTCTTGTAGTGTTCAAGACGGAGATCCACAAAGTCCTTTAGGATTTCTTCAGGACTTGAGTACTTGTATATACCCTTGACTGGATGAAAAAGATGCATATTTGAGGTATGGAAACTCTTTCTCAACTTGAGATCTTTTAAAATGTCTTTACCAGAGTATCCCATAATTTCAAAATCAACATCTTCCGTTGTTGAATTATTTGTGTAACTTGAGATGATCTTCTTATCTACAAGGGTTTCCAGGTATTCTTTGTAATCCTGTGTCCAGCGACCGGGCGGAAGTTCCGTAATTTTGAGTCGAGACCCTGTATCTCTCCACACACCCTCAGTGATCCAAGTGCCGTCTTCCCTGAAAATCTTACCCTTAAAACCTCGGAACCATGGGCTCATCTCCTTGAATGAACTCCCATTTAAGGCTCTCTGGATATTCTCCTTGATATCCTTGGGGTTAAATGGTGGGACATAGCAACTAAAACCCGTACCGATACCTTCTGTGCCGTTTATAAGCACCATTGGGACAGTTGGCATATAGAAGTCTGGTTCAATAGATCTCCCATCGTCATCGAGGTAATTAAGTATGGGGTCATCCCGTGGATCAAAGATTTTACGAGCCTCTTTGGTCAATCTTGTGAAAATATACCTCGTTTGCGACGCATCCTTGCCACCCATAAGACGAGTACCAAACTGACCACATGGTTCAAGAAGATTGATATTATTTGAACCGGTATAATCATTTGCCAATTTGACAATCGTATCTGCGAGGGATACCTCTCCGTGGTGATACGCAGACTTTTCCGCAACATACGCAGCCAATTGTGCCACTTTCATTTCATCTCTGAGATTCTTATGGAAGCAAGCATACATCACTTTCCTCTGTGAAGGCTTGAGACCATCCGCCATATGGGCAATAGAGCGCTTCAAGTCTGCCAAACTGAAATTGACCAGGTCTTTGCGGACAAAGTGGGTAATGCTCAAGTTCTTGACAGAACCATATGGGACTTCCAACTCTTTGGGGTCCTTTGCTGTACTCTCCAAAAGCCAAGACTTTCTATCATCTGCTTTCTTCTTGTCAAAGGCGAGGATGATGGACTTGTCTGTCATAATATCCATATCAAACTTCACGGTGAGGTCTTGAATCTTCTTGAAATACTCCCGAGCCTCGGCAGAAGTTGAGGTGCCCAGACCCTTGTAATACTTAATCTTCCAACCCACTTGTCCACTACCATACCAGCTGCGGAAAGCCGAATCTGTGTAGAATGACTTTGATTGACTACCCTTGGAAGCCTTGATGATTGGTGTCACCATAGAAACCACGAAACCTAACTTGAGAAGGGAAGGCCAGAAGTAGTGAATCATATTAAGGATGAGACCCTTGATGTGAGAACCATCATTATCGGCATCTGTCATAATCATAAGACGACCATAGCGAAGTTCCGATAGATCTTGGTAGTCTTTGCCTTGTTGAAGACCCAAGATCTTCTTGAGATCGTTGAACTCTTGGTTTGATGTGAGCTGTGCCACTGAAGCGTCGCGGACATTCTTACACTTCCCACGGAGAGGAAAGACGCCATAGTGATCACGTCCAACGACGGAGAGACCCGCGACCGCAAGGGTTTTCGCTGAATCACCCTCCGTGACAATGAGGGTACACTTTCCAGATTGCGCCGTACCCGCCTTGTTTGCGTCGTCCAACTTGGGAATACCAGTAATTTTGGACTTGCGAGCACCATCGGTTTTCTTGAGTTCCCTCATCTCCTTAAACTTTGAGAGTGCTGTGAGTTCATCTTGAATACCAGTCTTTAGGGCATTCTTCACAAAGTTTTTGGGTGGTTCAAACTTACTCCCAAAGTCTTGAGTCTTTGAGGTACACTCCGACTTCACCTGACTTGAGAAAGTTGGATTCTCAAGGGTTGCCTTCACAAAGATGTTGAAAGTATTCTTGACTTGTTGTGGCTTCAACTTAATCTTCTTTGCCATCTCGTCGATGATACCCGAAGCAAGATAAGAAGCTACATGATCCACGTGGGTTCCACCCTTCGTTGTAGAGATACCATTCACAAAAGAGACTTGTTCAAGTCCATTGTCTGATGGACCAATACACACCGACCAACGATCAGTCGTTACCGAGCATACATCTGTCACACCTTCATGCATCTTGGCATAAGCCTCAAATGAAGTCTTTGGGAGAACTTCTCCTTGAAACTTCACTTTGCAGTTTGGGGTCGTACAGATGTTTGCATCCCACACACGCTTTTCAAAAATCTTGTAGATTGAGGCATCCATCTTATTCATACCAAATCTCTTCCAGTCTGGAACGAAAGTGATTGACACCGAGGAAGTTGAAGCAGTGTGCTTTGTAATCTTTGGTGGATGACACACTGTCATATTGTTGTTCCATTTTTGTGTGTAGCACTGCTTTGTCTCTCCGTCCTTGATGATAATTGAAAACTCCGATGAGTAGATATTCGTCAATTTGGCACCATAGCCGTTACGACCACCCACAATCCTCTTCTTTGTGTCGTCATAATTTGTACTCGTAAGAAGATGACCAAATGTAAGTTCGGGATTCCAAATACCCTCTTTTTCGTGCATACGCACACCAATACCACCGAGAGGTCCGTTATTCTC
>CETY01166822.1_pt1 | contig 12480 bp, 8 predicted proteins | sample 361551 | NCBI WGS metagenome assembly CETY01 (sample SAMEA2623135, study PRJEB7988) | marine metagenome | biome: marine biome (ENVO:00000447); feature: deep chlorophyll maximum layer (ENVO:xxxxxxxx); material: "saline water (ENVO:00002010), including plankton (ENVO:xxxxxxxx)" | depth 45 m | reverse complement strand
GGCACGTCAGCCACAGGGTCGCTCGACACCACGCTGAAGAACTTCGGCGCCGCGTTGCGCTTCGGGTGATAGCGGTAGATTCGGCCTGTTGTTGTTGGCTCTTCCTTTTCCTCCTCTCCTCCGCAACGGCGACGGCTAGAACACTCCTCCAAGCGCTGAGCAACCATGCTCTGGCACTCGGCTTTGCTCAAGGTCATGTCCACTCGAGGTCGCTTCTTCTTGTTGGTCATCGTTCGTTGTATGTGGCCACACGGCAAGGAAGTCGTGTGTGCAGAGTGGATGTGTGGCAGGCCGTTGTTACATCATATATGTTGATGATGGCACGAGGCCGTTGAGGGAAAACAAACGGACGGTGAGTCAAAAATAAATATCCCGTTGGCCGTTGAACAACACGGCAGATTTGTTAACGACCAATGGTTTAAACTGTTAATTAAACTGTCACTTTTTGGCGCGCAAACTGTTTCAAATATACAACGGCTGATGGTTGACAACGGGAGGTTACAACGGCTGCTATGGGGTATATATGGGAAGAGGAAGAGAGAAAGGTTACCCTGCAACGCAGCATGGGTGATCAAAAACCTTCACAGTCCAAAGTATGGGATAGGCAACTACGTTCTACCATTTTTAAAAAACCAAGGACACCACGGGGCGAAACGGAACTAAACCGCGTGCGACGTAAAGTGGATGAAGTTTGTAACAAACGCTTTGCGTTGAAGAAAGCGGAGAAAGCAAATGCGAAAAAGCGTGGTAAAAAAAAGATGAGCATCAAAGACCATGTCAAATTTGCGGAAAAGCTTCAGAAAGTTGAGGCTGAAATGCACGCTCTGCGAAAAGAGGAAGCCAGGTTAAAGATAGAGAAAGCAAGCAAAATCATTGATCATGAAGATACAACTCAAGATGAACGGTTTCTTGAGCAAAAGTATCTTAAAATACAAATAGTGTTTTTAGAAAGAGAGGTTTCTTCATATACCAAGGACGTCAACTACGGAGAAGGTTACAGTGGAAGAACAGAAACAAGCTTGCAGATCCAGCTTGCCGGGTACAAGAAGCGTCTTGAAATGGTCAATGCGGCCATTGACAAATTCGATGGGACTGATATTGATAATTAAGCAGAAGGATGATAGAATGCCCTGCCTGCGTTTACTGGGCTCTGCTGCTTCTGCTGCTGGCCACCGCCGGCGGCCAATGACGGTAGGACTACTTCCTGCCCTCTCTCTTCCGCCAGCGCGGGGTTGGCGGCCGCGCTAACCCTCATCCGCTTGATGTGCCTGCGGTGGAGGGCGGCGCGGCTGAAGAAGGAGAGGAAGGGTTTCTCCTCTCCTTCTCTGCTGCTGCCTCTTCCTCTTCCTTCGTCATTGTCATCATCGTCATCATCATTGTCGTTGCGGATCAGCTCCCTGCTTGTCATGCGGCAGGTACCCGACAGGTGCACGACGGCCTCTCGCTGCACGTTGGCACACTCTCTGCTTTTCCTTCTTCTCCTCCTCCTCCTCCTGCTTTCTTCTCCTCTCTCGTCGTCGTCGTCGTCTTCATCATCATCTTCGGTGGCAAGAGTGGCGTTGTTAGTGTTAGTGTTGTTCTTGTTCTTGTTAACATTCTCGTTCAGCTTCATGCGGACGCGGTACTCTGCGCTGTTCTCCTCGCCGACGGGCATGTCCGTGGCGTACCGCACCACGATGGGGTAAACGCGCTTCCAGAGCTTCATGCACTCCTCCACAGACGAGTTGCCTGTGATGACGGTGCCGCCGTTGCGGTAGAGCAAGAGGGCCTGCTGAGTGTTGCCGTCGACTCCTGGCTTGAAGCGCAGCCCAGGGAACAAGCCGGCGTGGTACGTGCAGTGGCTGCTGATCGCCTCGGCCATGCGCTGCAGGTCAATGGTGAAGGGACACCTAGCGCTGGCCACAAGGTTGCGCACGTTGAACTCCTGCACGCTGCCGAAGAAGAAACCCGCGCGCTGGATCAGGCTCACCAAGTGCGTCACGGCCAAAAAGGCCATCTCTTTGGACTTGGTCCCTGCACAGACCCCGCGTCCCGTGTTGAACAGCAGGCACGTGGCCTTTGGAGCCTGCATGTGGCAGATGGCCGCGGCGAAGCGCTGTGGGTCGTACGTCAGGAAAGGCGCCCTTCGGCTCATTGCATCGAGGTCAAGGTTGCTCTTGCCGATGTACCACGTGCACACCAGGTTGTTCACCCTCACCTCCGGCAAGAGGTCGCTGCCGTCATCGGCGTCATTGTCATCATCGTCAAGCATGCTGGTGCTGATGGTGACGGTGGTGATGATTCAACGTGAAGAGCAGCCGCATCATCATCGCACCATCCATCGACGACGACCTTGGCGCGCGTCGCGGCGGCGCGAAAGCCTGATGTCGATATATATAAACCACTCGCCTCCCTCTCTCGCTCTATATACGCAGCACAATAAAAAGCGCCAAGCGTCTATAAAGCAGCAGCAACTTGCGCGTATCTTGCAGATCAGCAGCAGTCCAAAACGAAAAAAAACATGTTCCATTCCATTGCAGACGCAGCCTCTGGCCGTGCTCCACTGAACACCAGACAGTGCGCTGACCCAAAGACCTTTGTCAACCCAGACCGAGCCAGGTACGGCGTGGATCCAAATGGCCAAAAGTTTGACAGTTACGATCAACTGCTGACCCAGTGCTTCGGTCCGCGGCCTCACTGCCAACCCGAGGACCCGATGAAAGCCAGGCGACCTTACGAGGCGTACTTCCTTCCTGACGCTTACAAAGGCCGCTCGGACTACCTGCTGACCACCATCATCGACGCCGTGATCTCTGGCAACTCCTTCGTCACCGGGCGGTGCCTGCCGCTGCTGCAGCACGACAATCCGGACATCACCTGGTCCACCATGTCGTTCGACAACGCCTTCGTGGACTACGAGCCTGAGCAAGGTGTGCCTCGTCTGTTGACGCAGCGCAGCGCCACCTTCCAGGACCACATGTCCCGCCGCGGCATCGCCTTTGTGGTGAACCACGGCTTCGCCAACACCGAGGGTGGTCGCCTCGACTTCTTCTACAAGCTGGCGCACATGAAGCACGTGCTGCAGGAGACCCTTGACCACGACGGCCTGATCCAGCTCGTCAACTGCAAGAACGACTACGCCGGACTCAGCAACGGCTACGCCGATGCTTGGCGCCGCGGCGACGGAGACGGCGGCCGTGCCTGTGAGCAGGAGCGCCTGAACTTCTCGTGCATCCAGAAAGCCGGCGCCGACGAAGGCCGCGGCCTGCTCAAGCTCCACGAGACGGTGATTGGCCAGATGGCTCGCAACGGCGTGTCGCCTGACACCATGATCGTCTGTCCTGGCGTCAAGGCCTTTGCTGCCATGGAAGGCGCCGCGCTGGAGTACTACCGCGCCGGTGGCGAAGCGGCCAAGAACATCGAAGGCGGTGCAAAGCACTACGACACCTTCCGCGGCTGCACGGTGCACACCTGCAACGCCTACCACCTCGACAACGCCGCCACCGACGTCAACCCCTTCTGCCGCGACCGCATCATCGGCGACTTCTTCGTGCTGCGTAACTGGGCAGATGGCAGGATGCAAGCGGCAGGTGACGCGGAAAAGAAGGCTATCTCCACGCAGGTGTACTGCTGCGAGACCGACCGTTGGGAGACATTCAACCGGCTGGAAACTGGCCAACTTTTCTATACAAATAGCTTATCTACACTTCCTGATGACGCACTAAACGAGCTAGCAGAGGAACTGCGCAAGGATCAAGCAGACATTTCTGAAAAGCTAGATGCCGATGAACATGGTTGGCATCCAGCAGCAGGTACTAAGATTACAAATGGAAAGGTAGTACTCGGACGAGTCTTCAAAGGTGAAAACGTACACAAACAATACAGCCTCCTCTGCGTGCGTCCGTTCCGTCGGTACCGCATGGGCAGCGCGGTGTTCATGGCCGCTGGGCTCGACACTGGCTTCACCGCTCACGCCCACGAGGACGTGCAGGTCGGCGACGATCCCATCTCGCACGTGCACGTGACACACTTCACCGGCTGGTTCTCCTCCACCATCGTGGACACCAAGCGCGTCGCCGTGGTGCACGACGTCTTCTGCATGGGCTACAGCGGCGGCGAAGGCAAGACGCTGGTGACGCGTGGCGACTTCCTTCATGTGCACCCTTACCAGTACATGTACGAGAACGACAAGCAGCCAGGCAGCGTCTTTGTGATGCTCGCTCCAAAGAACTACGGCGCACCAGGCGGCGTGGCCAACCGCATCGCCGCAGAGAGTCCGATCGACCTCAGTGGCGAAGGCAAGGCCCTTCCGTGTGGCATGGGCAATCACAACCTTCCGTACCCTAACTTCAACATGAAGCTGTGGGAGTGGCACAAAATCGCACAGGGCATGCCGAGCGGCGAAGAGCTCGTGACGGAGACGGCCAAGTTTGCAGGCGAGCCGTTTGTGAACATGCTGTGCTTCCAGACCATGCAGAAGGTGATCAGCCAAGAAGGCATGGGTGTGTACGAGTTTGGCGCGTTCGTGCGCAACGACGACCATTTCGGCGCCGAGCACATTGGGCCAGGGTCAAGAGCGACCCGCAACGGGGGTTTCGCGGCGTTTAAGACGATCAACTTAGACTGCCTAAAGGAGGTTTGCTAGATAGAGATAGATTTTAACGGGAAAAATGAATGATTAAATAAAAGAAAAAATAATTACCGGCCGCGGCGAAGGGGGTGGCAAGGCCGGTGCCAGTGGCCGTTGTGAATTCATTTGTCGTTAAATTTATTATAAATGCTATGGACGTTCTCCTTCTTCTCCTTCTCCTTCTTCTCCTTCTTCTCCTTCTTCTACTCCTGCCTCTTTCCCACAATCGCCTTCATTCACAACCCTCGACAACCCTTCGACCACCTCGCGGACCGCCGCTGGGTGCATGTCGTTGTAGTAGTCGAAGCAGTACTCGGAGCCGTCGTGGATGGGTGGAGAAACGCCTCCTCTTCCTCCTCCTCTTCCACCGCCACCTCCATGAGCGGCAGACACCAAGGCACTGTTGATCACGCGCACGCCGTGCATGTTGACGCGCGACGCGGCGCCGTAGTCGCGGAAGCGCGCTCCTTGCTTTCCGCTCGCCGACTTCTGAATGCCTTGGTAAGCGTTCTGGATCAGCAGGCGCTTCTCCAGCGGCGAGTCGGGCGCGAGGGTGTCGATGCAGCTAGGCAGCGCCGCCACGTTGAGCCTGAGCCTGGTCTGCTCGTAGTCCTCGGTCATGGCGTCCATGTAAGTGTCCACCTTGTCCTGCGACACCGGCGCCGTGCGCACGGCGTAGGCCGACAGCAGCGCGTTTGCGGCGACGCTGCCGATGATCCCTTTCTGCATGGCGACGCGGTCCACGGCTGGACGCTGTGCAAGCGGACGCTTCACGTCCTCGAGGTCAAGGCGCTTCGTCAAAGCGTTCAGGAAACCCTTCATCCCTTTGATGTTGGCCTCGGTCGATGCTCGGCGCGTGTCGTAGAGGTCGCACACCTGCTTCTGCACGTCGGCGCCCTCGAACAGGGAGTGAGCCGCGAGCACCAAGCGGCACCGGTTCTCCTCCATTGTCTTATCGACATCGCCATCGCCACCATCAGGCGCGACGACAGGGTCCAAATGCGCCAAGTCCTCCGCGAGTCCAACGGCCGCCATGCTGATCTGGTCCATCAGCGCGTGGCCAAAGGCGTGGCACGGCACGCTTGCGAGCTGCACGCGCGGACGACCGCCACCTCTGCCGAGCATCATCTGCTTCGACACTTTGGCCGCGAGGGAGCCAGGGTTGGTCGACGCCATCACCGCGGTCTTGATGTGGTCGTTGACGGCTTTGACGGTGCTGAGCGAAGGAGGAGACCCAGACACCATCACCGGTCGCTCGGCGTGAACCAGGTTGGCAAAACCGTTCTGGTACATCTTGTAGGTGGGCCGCCTGTGCTCACGTGCGGCTTGAGCGTGCAGCTTGGGAGGAAAAGCCACCAAACTCTTCAGGTCGCATTCCTCCTCGTGGATCGCCTTGAAGTCGCTGGACTTCACCATGTCCATGGCACGCTGCATCTCTTTGCCACCTTCGACGGCGTTGTTCAGCAGCTCCTTCCGCAGCTCCGTGGCGCCGTCGGACATCAGAGGGTGCTCCTTGCACTCGGACGAGGCTTTGCGGCTCTCGGCATCGAGTGCGGATTCGAGCCGCGCCAAGTGCTCCGCGTGAGCTTCAACGGGCACGTCGCGCCAAAGCAGAGCAGAAGCCGCGGCAAGCTTGCGGACGTCCACGGCGGCGCTGCTGTTGCCGGTGGCACGTGAACCTTTGCCTCCTTTACGCGCGGCGGGCATCGCCATTGCCGCCGGGGAAGCCGCCACGTGCGGGTAGAAGGTCCTCTTTGATTTGTACATGTTGTTCTTGCTTTAATAAACTGTTATATTGGCTCTTTTACTGCTACCGCTACTCCTTTTTTGCCTTTTCTACACGCTCCAAAAGCCCTAAAAGCCACCCTATATTTATACTCGTGTCTTCTTTGCCACGTATGGGGTGTTGAGGTGCATGTTGTACGTCATCGTGGCCATGTAGAGCTTGGAGATGTCCGTCATCTGGTTGTCCATGATCTTATACGCGCGCTGGCTCCAGTCCACCAGCCGTTTCAGCGAGTCGCGCAGTTGAGCGTCCACCTCGGCGCGCGTGTACTGCTTCTTGCCACCGGTTTTGAGCCGCATCATGCGCTTCTTCGCTGCTGCTTTGCTTTTCTTGTCGTCGTTGGCGTCTTTGCGGGGTTTGGGCGAGCAGCTCGTTTCTGTCTCTTTCATTGTGTTCTTCTTCTTCTTCTTCTTCTGTTCTCTTTCTGTTTGCTTTCGAAGCGTTGTCGAACCGGAAGGGACTTCTTGGCCACCGTCACCTTCTTTGGCAGTGGTGGCAGCAACCGAAACGGTCAGTGTAAAATCCTTCAAAAGAGAAATCACTCGCGTTGCGTCGCGCTTGAATCGGTTTCCCTCTGTCAGTATGCGGCGATGCTCGGCTAGGGTGTTTGTGGCGTAGTGCTGCTCTCTGCACTTCATTGTTTTTGTGTTGTCAAGAGAGAGAGATCAGAGCAACTTTAAAGTATATATGCTTGGTGGTGACATGTTTGTGTGCAAAAGGGAGAAGGGCCGTATTGCTTGCAGCTTTGCAGCATCCGTCCTCTTTGCCTCATCCCCCTTTTCAGACGAATCGTGACACAAAGGAGGAAGGCGTTCGGTTTTCGTTTAGTGAGCCGAGTACCTTCTTTCACTTTGTGTCTTTTGAATTGATACAATGTGGCGTGGCGCTTCATCATGGAAATACCGTTTGATACAAGAACGCTGTATGTTGGAGGAATAGTGCTGGTCATCTTCTTGTTGCTATTCTGCGTCTGTGCGTGGCTGGTATGCGCCGGTGCCATTGCTTGCTTTTGTTGCTACAAAGAGAAGCTGTCATTCTTTCAAACGTCTTCCAACGGCAAAAACGGAAGCCGTGGCGACCAGAATGACTACGGTGACTCTTACAGAGCCTTTGGTGGTAGCCCACACTGCTTCATTCCTTCGTACTTCGCCGGATTAACCGACGACGAGCACCAAGGGAACGGCTGCGGTGGAGGAGGGGCCTATGGTTGTGTCTCTGCGTCACAGCCCAGCGGATGTGCATCATCATCCGGTGGAAGTGGCAAGGGTAGCAGCCTTGGCAGAGGCAGAGTGAAACTTTGACATAAAAGTGAGTAACAGGGTGAGTGGTTGTGTGCGTGTGCATTGGCCTTTAAATGAATAAGTTAAAGCAAAGACCGCGGCGGCGGCGGCGGCACCCCCTTCCCTTTTCTTTTTCTCGACCGGTGGCGCGTTTTTGTTTTTTCGATATAAGTCGTGCTTTGTCTCGGTTGCTCGCTGTGCGTAGAGTAGTATGTGTAGCAGAATGTGCGACGACAACTTGGCACCGTCGTCATCGTCACCTTCTTCACTGTCGCCGTCGTCTTCGGCGGCACCGTGTTACCGCGAGGTCCAGAGCATTCACGCCATGCGGCACGCTCAGCTGTGCAAATCAGACATTTTGTACGAGCTCCTGTACGGCGCAAACGACGAGACGCTGCTGTCGCACGTCAAAGGACTCATCGACGCGAAGGAAACACCAAAGCCGGGACAGCTAACGCTGCTTTTGGGCCCGATGGACTGGTCGGCAGAGCTTCAGGACGCAATGAAGCTGCTCCGTGGCATGGACCAGCATCCCGTCCTCGGACAACCGGAGCACGCCGGCGTTCGACGAACGGCCTACCACGCTGTGCTGATGGCTTGCCTTCCGCACATTGCCAGCTTCACCATGTACGTGCTCGACCACAGCAAGTCGCGCGAAAGCTGCATGCGCTTCATCCACGAGAGCCTGATCAAGAGCGAAGAGCAGTTCTTCTACGGCAGCGCGGCCAGCGAAAGTGGTGGCGGTGGCAGCGGCGCCGCCGCGGGCTTAGAGAGCTGGGTTAATTACCTACGCAGCCGCTACGCCTGCTACGTTTAACTACTTATTATTAAACTGATTATTTATTTAGTGCGTGACGTACCTGCCGTACGGGAAGCTCACTGAGTTCTTGCGGTAGACCAGCAGGCTCACGTACATGCACATCTGCAAGCTGAGGATCAGGTCGTCGCACAGACGGTGCGACGCCATGTTTCCTGTGCCGTCCACTTTGCCGGAGAAGGTGATCTTGCGGTCGGTGAAGGCCGACCGCTCCGAGCTGGCCACGCGCTTGAACGCCATGATCTGCGACTTGAGCTCCAGCAGGCAGGCGTCCCCATCGTTGGCCACCAGCTCGTCGAGGAAGTGAAGGCACCCTTCGGCCATGGACATCTCCAGCAGCGAAAAGTACTCGTGCTTCCTTGCGTTGGTGGTGCAGAAGCCACTCTTGCCGTGCTTGCCTTCCGCGAGGCACACCAGGTTTTCTTCGCCGCGCAGCATGTGCGCAATGTGCGACGCCTCGTTTCCGAGGTTGTTCTCCACGCCGACGCAGATCAGCGTGCCGCCTGCCGGGTACCGCTGCCGCAGCTTCCGCACGTGGCCAACCACAACGGCCCAGATGTTGTCGCGGTTCATGATGGGCTCGTTCTCCAGGCCGTGCACCACGAAACCCACCGGCGGCACGGCGTGCTGGCCAGGGTCGATCTCGCTCAGCCGCTTTTTGGTGGTGGTAGAAGCAACAGCAGTAGTAGCGGGAAGAGAAGACGATGATAAAGACAAGCGAGCTCGTTTGTTGTTGTTATTGTTATTGGTATCGTCGTCGTCAACCCCAACCTGCGAAGAGAAGATGGTGTCGCCAACGCGCGTGCCAAGCTGGTACAGCGACAGCGACGCCATGCTGAACTTGGACGCTCCGCCGCCGCTCGGGTCGATGGCCACGTACACCACCTTGGGTGGGTCGATGCCGCCGCGGAACCGGATGCGCGGGGCGTCGAAGGTGGCGTGCACCATCCGCTTCGAGTAGGCAGACTGCATGTCGTCCATCACGGTACCCTCCAGCTCGCGCTTGGCGAGCACCGTGTTGGCACCGTAAAGGGCCTCGACGATGTCGCGCTTGCCTCCAGACTTCCATGGCGCCTTGTCCACCTCGAGGTGCACGCAGGTGTCCTTTCCTTCTGCGACGCAGACCGGGCACATGCGCTTCGCCGTGAACACCGTGAACACCGGCACTCCGGCCTTGGTGCGCAGATCCCTCAGCTTGCTGTAGTAGTTGTCCTCGGTGCTCGGCGTGGAGATGGCGATGACGCTGGTCACCTCGATCTCCAGCAGCGGGATCACCACTTCGTTGAAGATGCTCTCGTCGATGTAGGCCGCCTCCTCGAGCACGATGAGGTCGCCGCCGGTGCCGCGCAGCGTCCTGCTGCACCCTGGGTACGAGCTGCACCTGCGCTTGTCGCCGTTGATCGACAGCTCCAGGGTTTCTTGGTTGTTGACGGTCTCGAACGACTTGGCCATGGGCAGCGTGGCCACCATCTTCTTGATCATGTTCAGCAGCTCCTGCGAAGCGCGGCGCGCCGTCGAGTACACCGACACGGTGCAGGTAGGGATCGAGAGCAGGTACGCCGCGATGAACAGCGCCGTGGCCACCGTCTTGCCGTGGCGCCTCGGGCAAAGCACCATGAACTGCTGGCTCGTCTCCTTTAAGCCGTAGTCCTGCATCGCCAGCTTCATCTCCGTGTCGCTCTCGTGCTGGAACACCCGCGTCAGCACCGACGCCACCATGCCTTTGTGGATCTCCTTCTGCGTCGCGCTCCTGGTGTACCCCATCTTGTCCAGCAAAGAGACCAAGTTGGCGATCTGCACTCGGCCAGGGATCCGCTTGCCGCTTCCACTTCCACCTCCTCCTTTTCCTCCTCCTCTTTTCCCGACGCCGCCGTGTTGATAGTAACCTTTTCCACCACCACCACCGCACCACCCATCGGTCGCGGCACGCACCCTGGTGATCGGCAGCACCGCCTCGAGCCGCGACATCTCGTGCCGCTCGGTGCTGCGCTTGAAGCTCTCGTACACCGAACGGAGGTCAAGCACGTGATGATGGTGATGGTGATGGTGATGGTTATTTGGCTCGAGCGGCATCGTCTTCGTGGTTGGTTGATGTCGTTGACAAAGGAGGCGGCGATGATGGTGGTGATGACAGTGATGCTGCTGTTGAGACAACGGCCTTTTATATCGCTTAAGGAGTTTTTTCTCTCCTTGTCCAACGGCGCGGTCGTGGTATATTAGGAGTCTGGTGGAGAGGGTGGGTACCTTGCATTTGCGCACGCAGAAGCATGTCAGGCCATACACCCTCTCTGTATCTCGGTGGGGCGATGACGATTCTTCTTTTTGACGAAGACCATTCGAATTGCACTCCAATAACAGATGGGAATGTCGACGGAGCGCATGAATTGCTCAAACGAAAGAGGTATCGCGACTGGTATTACATGGACAAGTCTGCAACAAAAATTTGTCTGTGTTATGATGGAGCCGTCTACGATCCCAAAAACCCAGATCACGCAAACAAGGATCTTTTCCTTAATTGCGAATACAAAGAGACAACAAAGAAAGAGATCGAAGTTCTGGTGCGTCGCGCCTACCCACTCTTTTGTGGCGACAAAAGCTCAATGCCACATCCGTGCAACCTGCAAACTCCTTTTTTCACGAAAGCGGGTGATTTAAAGCAAGGCTACGTTGATGCTTTCATTGCCTTTTTGAGGACACTACCAACCAAAGTGGCAAGGAGATTTTCGGTAGATGCGCTGCACTCCTTACACGCCTTCTTCGAGTATCAACGGCTGTTCGTTTACTTGCAAAAATTCAACATGCAAAGTTTCCCTTTTGTTCTTCACGACAATGATGAAGAAAGGGAGGAACTCATCGCGCGCTTGTACAATGAGATCCATGAGTTATCACAGCATACCGCGGGTAGTGTGAGTAAAACCATTGCAGAAAAGAAATACTTTATTAATCTACTGGAGAATTCACGCAAAAGGCACCTGTTTCAAAACAAAATCGGATTTAAAAATGAAAAATTCAAGGCTGTCAGCGACGAACTACACAAACAAGGCTACGTGGAGACAGAAGCTTGCCCCTGGCAGGTGCCATATTTCGATGCTGTGGTAAAGGCACTTGGACCCAACATGTGGCGCATGATTTCCGAGGAAAAAGACCACAAAGCAGCAGCAGCAAGGTGCAGAGATCCTGAATTTTGGGAGAACTGTATCAATGAGGTAATGCACGTCATGAAGCGTGCTAGGAAACAGTAAACGGCCATTGCCTTCCGGGCTTTTTTGGCATCTGTATTTTTAAAAAGCCACCACGCCACCCACCCACCGGCCCGCCACGCCGCCCGCGGGCCGCCTCGCGATGATAGCTACTGCTACTGCTACTACTACTACTATTACAACATGCTGACCTCGCTGCAATCTTTTTTTCCCTCGTTCTCATTCTCCTCCTCCTCCTCCTCATCCTCTGCAATGGCAAACACTCGCTCGGGTGACCGCGGCGGCGGCTGTGGCGGCACGCCATCCTCTCCCGCTTCTCCTCCTCCTTTTGGCCGTTGTCTCATCCGAGGTAAGTTGAGCTCTTCCAAAGGCACGCGGGTGTAGCTGTCCCTCGTGTCGATGAGCTCGAAGATGTCAAACGGCAGCAGCAGCGAAGAGATGCCGATGCTGGCGATGAGCAGCCACCCGCAGAGCGAGCCTTTGGTGTCGAGGCGACAAAGATGATGACCATTGCGCGGCGAGGCGATGACGATCGAGCGGTTCGACCACCCGGAGATGATCATCAGCGCGCTGATCAGCAGTACACAGAACGCAATGTTCGCGGCCGTTTCGATGCAGTAGAACGCACGGATCTTGTTGGTGTGGGAAAACGTGAAGAAGCTGATGAGCCGCAGGGCGCCGACGCCAACGGACGCCCAGAGCAGACCTCTTGCCAGCTTGACCAGCTCCGTGCCACCGTCTCCATCTGCACCGGAGACGTTTGTGCCGTTGGAATTGGAGACGGCGGT
>CETY01177529.1_pt1 | contig 12482 bp, 16 predicted proteins | sample 361551 | NCBI WGS metagenome assembly CETY01 (sample SAMEA2623135, study PRJEB7988) | marine metagenome | biome: marine biome (ENVO:00000447); feature: deep chlorophyll maximum layer (ENVO:xxxxxxxx); material: "saline water (ENVO:00002010), including plankton (ENVO:xxxxxxxx)" | depth 45 m | reverse complement strand
TTTTTTTCTAACAACACTCATAAATTGAGCTACTGTTAATTCTTTTGGTACAAGAAATTTTGTTTTCTTTATTGAAGGTGTATCATCATTAACATTTCTTTTTTGACATATAACTGGTATTCTGTCTGGATATTTGTTAAGCACCCTTTTTGACTCTTCTTTTCTATCTTTAAAACTATATTTTTTCTTAAAATCATTATCTGTATTAGATTTTCCACCTATAATTTTGGGTATAAGATTCATTATGCTATAATAAATAACATAAACTTATTTTACATTAATAAAAAATTGCACAATATATAATGAGTGGATCACATCCACATAAAATTAGAGAATTTTCTGGAGTACCTTGGCTCTATTCAGCGCTTAATTCTGGAGGTGCTATTTTACACCATATACAGTTTATAATATCACTTGCATATTTATGTCAAGTTAATTTTAACATTGATGCAATGTTAATATTATATCTTGTTCGTCTCACAATTGATAACAATAATCAAGTTGACCTGTTTCCCAACGAAACAGTATTGAATGTTAATACTAATTTACATTTTCTATCATTACAAATATCCAGATTGTCATATGATGACCAAATATCTGTGTCAAATTCAAGATATGTAGATAATGTTCTTTATTTTGGACCCTATTTGAAGCAAGAATGTGACTATTTTTCTGAAATTTGTGTATTGAATGCGTTATATTATAATCATCTCATAGTCGCTTTTCCAGGTGTTAATAGTAGCACTTCACTTACAGTTGAATTGCGATCCATTTTTTCAGGTTATACTATTGATCTAACAAAATATACTGGTTTATCAGGACTTACAGATACAAGTGGTAATATAATAACAGATGTTTATGTAACTCGTTCTTTTGTACCATATATAACTTCTTTATCAGAAAATGAGAATTGTGTTGATGCTACAGAAAATACTTCTTTATTACAATACGTAACAAATCAAACAGAATGCTTGTTCACAGGTCATTCGAGTGGAGCAGCAAAAAGCCTTTTTAATGCTATTATATATGCTGGAAAGTTCCCAAATATTACTTTTAAAGTTTATGCCTTTTGTTTACTAAAATGCTATTCAAATAATATTTCTGATTTGATTGATGCTTTACCAAATCTTGAAGTATATATTTTCAATGATACTAAAGATCCTATTGTTGGATCTTTCAATATACTTCAAATGACCAATTGTGATAGATATTCCCCATTATATGAAGATGATCCTTTAACTGTACTTTCTTATCAAAACGAAAATGGTATTACTAGTACTACACACGATACAAATCATACTTTTAATATTTTCAATTTATCTACACATTTACCACACAACATTGCTAAAATTATGAGTCAATACAATTCGACAAGTGGTTGTGCATCTTCACCTGTGACTATAACAGTAGAGTCGGAATTTATAAGTTCTGGTAATTCAGTCTATAAATACATAACAAGTGATTCTAACGGCAATGGTGGTTTGTTTGGATGTATTAATGCTATCCGTGGTTCTACACTAACAATATATGCAGTAGGCGACTATCCTGATCTTGTATCACATCCTATTATAATAACGGAATTTAACGACCAAGGCCAACAAGCGACACCTATGTCAGATGTAGTAAAGACAGATACTGGTGGTCAAAATAATGATGGAACATATACATTGACTTGGGTAGTCCCATCTGATACATCAGTTGATAAATATCAATATCAATGTGAAAATCATGCGCATATGCGGGGTACAATCAATGTGGGTTAGTGGCTTATACTTTTAGTTAAATTATACAATTTCATTATATGGAATTTGATATTATATAACATTTATCAAAAAAAAACGTATAATACTTAACTCACATAGCTTTAACAAAGTTACACAAATATAAGATGATTTTAATGTAATAAAGTTTTTCTTTTGGGATGTTCTAATTCTTTCCAAGTATCACTACAAATCTGAAGATGTTCATTTAACGAAAGCAAATAATTTAACAAAATTGTTGTTGCCTTTTCTTTATATTCTTCAAAATCAATTATTGGCTTTTTTCCCTCCTTTAATACTAAACGAATTATAATGGAATTTTCAAGGGGATGAGGTTCATGATAACTAACATGAGTTAATTTTTTTCCATTACCATTTTCTCCAAATTCTGATTTATAAATCCATTCTTGAATCATATTGCCCATTGTATGACTCTCATTTCTCAAAGTATAATCAATTGCCATATAGTTTCCATCATACTTTGAACCTTCACCATTACGAATAGTTCCCATAATATTTTGGTTTTTTCTTAACAAGTTTTCAAAACCCTGTTCTACCAATTTATTTGGTAACCAGATTCCCATACTTTCAACCATAAAATGATGACTTTTAACGCTTTCTTCATTTTCATAAGCTACACAAGTAACTGTCGGAGAAAAACACGCATGTTTTGCATGAGTACCTTTAGTTAATTTACATTCTATATCTAATTCTTGTTCAATAGAATCACGATGTGGAAATCTGGTAATTAAGATTGGACTTTTATATTTAAATTCTAATGGAAAACAATTATTGTCTATCTGATTTTCTTTTCCATCTACAATTTCAAATACTTTAAAATCATTTGTTGTAACATATCCTTGTTTTGATTCTTGAGATTTCTGATTTACTTTCAAACGAAATATATAATTTTCTAATTCTGTTGCTCCGGGTGTATCAATCCATTTTTCTATAATTACAGGAATTAAAGAAATACGATGAGCTAATAATTCATCGTGTAAACCCGTATTGTTTTTATTAATAGTTATAGTTTTTTCGGGTTCATAACCAAAACCAATATTTAGTATATCATTTAAGATTGTTCTACGCAATCCATTTACAACTGAAGTATCTAAATTATTAATATCAAATTCTAATACCCGACCGTTATTACTTGTTTTTAGATTCTGATACATTCTTTGTTTTGTTTTCATAATAGATTGTTATATCATTTTTATTAAAATAACATACCCTGTAATTTTACTTTCAAGAAAATATTTTTATAAGTTGAGTCAAATCATGGGCAAGAAGGGGAAAAATAAAAATTTGCGGCGGCGACGACTTCTTAGTATATCATCAGACTCTGATGATAATTCTGATTTTTTTAATATCGGTATTCCAAATCCAAGATATTCTCAACCAAAAACTAAAAACCAAGGACTTTTCCTTGATGCTATTAAATCTCAAAATAGTCAAATTATTGTATGTCAAGGTTCTGCTGGAACCGGTAAAACTCTTTTTTCTTGCCAAGAAGGCATTCGATCTTTACTTAACAAAGATAGTGACCGTATTATTATTACAAGACCAGCTGTTTGCGCAGATGAAGATATCGGCTTCTTACCCGGGGATCTGGATGATAAAATGCGCCCTTTTACACAACCACTATTTGATACATTTGAAAAAATTATATCAAAACCATATCTTGAATTCATGATAAAACAAGAAAAAATACAAATAGTTCCACTTGCCTATATGAGAGGTCGAACATTTGAAAATAAATTTATAATTGCGGATGAAATGCAAAATGCTTCAATTGAACAAATGTTAATGCTTATGACAAGAATTGGCAAAGGTTCAAAATTGATTATTATAGGTGATCCCTCTCAATGTGATAGAAAAGTAAAATCAAATGGACTTGTTGACTTAGTTAAACGTCTTAATAATGTTTCTTGTGAATTAAAACGTATCAAACTCATTAGTCTTGAAAAAAGAGACATACAAAGAGAAGAGGTTGTAAAAGAAGTTATTAATTTTATATATAATGATCTTAACCAGAATCTTAAATCATAATTTTACTATTCTTTCTATTGCATTGTGGGGATTTGTGTGTAAACCCTTATCTACTCTTTCGAGTATAGAATTCTTATAATTATAAATGTATGAATTGTTTTTGTTTAATATACATCTTCTTAAACTAATAAAATTTGAAAATGTACTACTTGATATTCCTATAAAATTTTTGGCTAAACAACACAACTCAAAATTTATTGCAGCATTAATTTCATATTCCAGATTGTTATTATAATAATAATAACCGTCTATATCATTATTTTTCAATGTTTTCTTAACATTTTCTTGATTTTCACCAGTTGTAAAAAATAAATTTTTACTGTTTCCCCACTTTTCTTTGTACATTTGTATCAATCTTTCTAAATCTATTAAAACAACTTCATTACTTAATTGTCTTTTCTTTATATTTCCCTTTTTTGCATAAGTCTTCCAATCTGATTCGATTCTTATATGAAATGCATCTATTTCTTCCAAATTAACAAAATTTCTTACTATATTAGTATTTACCTCATTCAATCTCAAAGACTTTAATACATATAATATCATAGTATCCGTCCAATCATTTTTTCCACGTATTTTTTTCATTATTGGTGTTGCTTCAATCCATAAATATTCTTTTGCTTTTTTATAGTATTTCCAATTTCTTCCATTATATACTGTATTTGGTTTCTCTTTTTCAATTGCTACTTTATTATTCGTAAATTCTTTCATTCTTTCATTAAAATAATCTAAATCATATATTTCTGAAAATTTTATTTTATGCCATTTACCATTTTTTATCCATCCAAATCTTGGTTCTAATATTTTTATTCCTTCTTTCTCAGCAATTATACATGCTTGAGATAAACATATTATTTTATTACACAATCCTCCTCTTAAATTTGCTATTAGAACCTCCATAATCTGTTATCTAATTTATTTTTCAGTTTTTTTTCTTACATATTAATATTTATGGATATTAACATAAATGATCCTGAAGAATCATCTGATGAAGAATTCGAAGAAACTATTTCTGACGAAGAATCCGAAGAAACTATTTCTGACGAAGAAGTCAAAGAAAATATTTCTGACGAAGAAGTCCTAACCGCTACACCCCATCTAATTCCTTTAAGAATACACGCTTTAGCTGATCCAGATGATAATGTTTACGGAGAATATTTACAGCTTTTTCCGGATTCATTTTTAACTGTAAATAATGAACCTATATTAACTCATCTTGATTCTATAGTGGGAATAGCAAAAAATTTTAAGGATCGTCGACAAGAATCTTTGCTTCGCATTCAGAACGATATTCCCAATCTGCTTGCCCAGCGCGAAGACTTTTGGCATTATAAAACACTAATCTTTTACAATTCACAGCGAATAATAAATCGATGGGATGCGGAAATAGGTCATCATGGTGTATATAAATTTGTCCCCGTTACTCAAAAAGCATTTTCTAATTTTTATGACATTATAGAAGATTTAAGAGATGAAAATATTGTATCAAAAACAGTTATAAATGCCAAAAATTCTGATTTGGAAAAATTAAGACTCGAATTAGAAGCCACAAAATCTGAATTAGAAGCCACAAAATCAATTATAATTGCCAAAAATACTGATTTGAAAAAATTAGAGGAAAAAGTAGAATTTTTGTTAGAAGCCAAAAAAAGTAACAAAATTGTTAATAAATTACCAGAGGATCTTGATAAAAAAATTGTTAAATATCTAGGTGGAAAAAAAAACAAAACTAAAAAAATTCTAAAGTGGAAAAATAAACAATATAGTGATTTCATTTTATTTTAACATTCGTTAGACTAATGTTTCTTAGTTTTTAAGAAGTTTTTATTATTGTACTTTCTTCTATTTTTTTATATGTTGTATATAAAAATAGTGAAAGTTAATCTTTTATAGCATTTACATAATTAGTCAAATCTCTTTTTATCTTCCATTGTTGTTCATCCTTTGAACAAACTTCAATTATTTTTGGAATACCTAATTTATCTCTCCATTTTAAAGCCCTAAATGCAGCTTTCTCACTAACGCAACTAAAATGATTTGCACCATCTACCGGTTTTGCCATTTTTGGCCAACCTTTAAAATATTTTGATGCTATTTTATCTTCTGTTCCAAGTAAATTATTAGTTAATATATCATCTATTTCTAAAACACCACCATATGTAATTATCATATCTGCTATTCCAGGATACAATTCTTTTGCTAAATATGATCCCATAGAGTGTGAAAAAAATACTATTTTTGTATTTTCCTCTTTTATATGATCATATCCCAAATAATCATCTTTTAGCGAATCCATCATTTTTTTCTTAGTTTTTTCTAATAACGACTTAAACCAATTATCATATTTCTCTGTACCAGGAGTTACAGAATTATCCAAAATTCTTTGTAATTCTTCATCAGTCCATATATTAAGGTAAATTTTATGTTCATTTTTTGGTAAAATATCGTCATAGTCTCTTGGAAATAATCCAAATCCCGGAAATATAACTATTACTACTTTTGGTCTAGAATAAGTCCTACAACTTGCTATTCTACACGTTAATATGCTTACTAGTAAATTTTTTAAACTTTTATAAAAACTCATATATGTTAAAGTCAAAGAGTTTATACTTAAATTATCTTTTTTCAAAATTATTCTTATAAAAGGTTCACAAATTTTTTTATATTCGATTATGTTCCCATTATTATATAAGATAACCCACACTAAATATTCTCAGATTTTATAGTCCGATTTTATAGTAGTTTATTTTTTTAATTGCTTTATAATATCTGTATACATCAAATCGATAGCACTACAACCTTTATGAATAGTTTTTTCATTGAATATACATGGATTATTAACATTGATTTTGTGAGATAAAAGACTAATACATGACAATATATATGATTGTAATACTCTGATTTTAGTATATTCACAATTAATTATAAACATTGCCCGCCAGGATCCAACAATATCTCCAATATTACGTTTTTTACCAAGTTCCATTAACACATCCCATAAAAATAATAACCAAGAGTTCCAGTGTTTTTTTTCTAAACCATTCCATGTTCTTTGTGCACATACAATTTTTCTTTTATAAAATGAGTGCTTACTAAAAAAAGTTCCAACATTTATTACTCTTAAAGCCGCATGATAATCGAATCTATCAATTGAATGTGCTAATTGAGATAATAATTTCAACATTATTTGAGGATCATTACGCAAAGATGCATTTAACACACATCTATGTAAAGGTGTTGTTTCAATTTTATTCAACACTTTCACTTCATCTCTGACAGGTATTGTTATTGGTTTTGGAAAAGCTAAAGCAATATCTTTAGGAGAAAAATTACAAACCCCAACCACTAATGCGATTGTTTGTCTTATTTCGGTTGAATTATTTGTTGAATTTATACCCCTTATACCTGGATATTCGTTACTTATTTTATATAAAAACTTTCCTATTTTTGGATTTTTTGTATGTATATTTAAAGCGCTATAATTCAAAATTGCAAGCCACCAATCTCCTATCCATCCGGATATATGCATTTCTACAGACCAATAACAACTTGAATCATAATCGCCTTTGTTCAAAGATTTTGACAATTGATTTATAGCTAAAGTTTTTGAATATCCTGATAAGGAGGTTATTTTGGTGGTCATTATAATTAATGAAACTTTACTTGTTTTTGAAAATAATTGCAAATTTAAATTTGGTCTATCATATCTACATTACATAAGAAATGCCTTCTACAACACATTCTTTTTATTTCTAAATCTTCTAAAGCCTTCCATTCTGCGGTTACTGGATTATTATTTGAGGCTAATGCATCTATATCTAATAATTCTACATCACCTTGTTTTGTATTTTTCCTATTATTTTCAACTAATTCTATATATTTTACCCATTTATCACTAATTATTGCTCCGCACGTAAAACAACGAACTGGAATAATCATCTTCTTAATATTCTAAAATAATTTAAGCTTAATCATTTTTTTTACAAAAGATTTGTTATCATCAAATTTACTAATTCTGATGGTGCTTTCGAATCTTCTTTTAAAACACCTTGTCTTTCGAGTATTTCTCTTTTTGTAGTAGAATCCATAGCCATTAATTTTTGTCTAGTTTTTCTTGTTTTTTTTCTTGTTTTTGATATTATAGCTTTTCCTGGATTTTCAACGTGTAACTTTATATCTTTTGGACATTTCCACATTCTTCTACGTGATTTTGTTCTTTTAAATTTGAAATCACCCATAACAATACTAGTCATAAAAATTTTTAAGAAAAATTTTTAATTTTATATTTTTGTACGTAGATTCTTCATATTTGTCTTTTTTAATAAATTTAATACATCGTTTGATGATAATTTATCAGGAGAAGAGGTTTTTCTTTCTAAATATAATTTTACTAATTTACACGACATTTTATTCATGCCCTCATAATATATATTATTTATAGTACCTCCAACATATTCTTTTGAACCATCTATTTTTTCTACAATTAATCCTTTTTTCTTAAACATATCTATAACTGGAGCTAAAGAATTGTTTGATGATTTTTTTAAATCATTTTCTATATCTTTTATTTGTTCTTTTGTTATTTTCAATCCTTTTTTAAATTTACATGTTGATACCGATGCATATAATGTTTTATCTTCGCCTTTGTATTCTTCTTCTGAATCTTGGTCTGACTCTAAGTCGGAATCTTGTTCCGAATCTTGTTCTGAATCTTGTTCTAATTCTTCATATTCTTCTTCATCTATTTCTAGTATTATATCCTCTTCACTTGATTCTTCACTTGATTCTTCACTTGATTCTTCACTTGATTCTTGTGTTGATTCTTCACTTGATTCGTCACCATTTGTATTACTTGAATCTTCATCACTCTCAAATTCCTCCAATTCTTTCTTTTTTGAAAGTGCCACCTTTATCAAAGATTTTATCATTAATGGTGCACCGCCTATTACATTTACAGCTTTTTCTAATATGTTAATATTTTCTCCATAAATTCCTGATAAATTTTCATCTTTTTGTTCAAAACTTTCTATTTGTATTAATCTATGTTTTTGCATAAATATCCAGATTATTATCACTAATAATGTGTATAATAATAATTTACATGTATCCTTGAAATTCATTATTATAATTTTACAATATTATAAAATTTTGTACTAATTATTTAGTAAATCCAGTACTTATACTATAGTTATCATTGTTTTCAATATTAAAAGGTAATACACCTTTTGGTTTATATTTACTTAATATTTTCAAAACCATTGTTTGATTATTTCCTTCTTTTAACAAAGAATCACTATATAACATGTTGCGTATTTCATTATAGCACCTGTCTTTATCATTATCATTTTTGGAATTTATAAGACAATCGATCCAATTCATCATCTCTTCATTATTTAATACATTTTCTGGTAAATACGTTACTTTCTTTTGGTCTGATTTTATTATTACGAAGGAAATTAACAATGCGCATAAAAGAATTATATTATTCGTACTATTTCTCCTGTATAATATTACTGTAAATACAATTATCCACAGTATTGCTATTATTGAATACTTTTGTTCCATTATTAATTAGAAATGTAATTGATTATAATTTTTTTTATCTCAAATTTGTAATGGTAAATTGGTTAGCTTTAATTATTCTAATTTTCTTAATAAGCAGTTATTTATGTGTTGCAAAACGTGCCATATTAGAGTCTTTTACTAATAATACTGGACATCTTGAATTCAAAGAAGATTTATGTTCTGATTCAGATTCTTCATCTGACGAGGATTCGGAGTCAGATGAAGAATCTGAATCACCAGTAATAGTAGATAATAAAGATTCATCTGTTTCAAGTCATGAATCAAGAGTCGATGATACAATCATAATAAAGGATACTATTCACAAAAATAGTAAAGTTGGTTCATCTTTAAATTTTACTTATATTGATGAAAATTGTGAAAAAGTTGTTGATTATGATACTAAACCCGAATTCCCAGTTGAAGAAGTGAAATCTTCTCCAATTACACCAATTGTTAATGTTAACAATAATTTTCCATCATGGGAAAAATCTGCATGTAAAGTTAGTGGACCTGCTGGAAAAACTCATAAATTTGCTAACGAGGAAAAATTCCATTCAGAAATGTTTGATGATACCGGATTAAAACCTAAACCACAACTTGATTCACCATATGGTTTTGTATATTTTCCTAATAAATATTGGAAACAATGGCAATCTAAAGCACCTGTATGTACTCCAACAAGCAAGTGTAAGGTTTTACCAACATATACACAAGGTACACCAGTTGATGTTCTTGATTATACACAAATTGGTTCACTTATGCCTAAATTTGAATATCAAGAAGAATATGAAAAAAGTACTTGTCAATAAACTAAGTATTTACTACAATTATGAATAAAGCAATTGCATTTATTGTTCTATCAATTTTATTAACATTTCTTTGTGCTATAGTATTTCTATCTTTTAATATTCATCCGAATTTAGGAATTAATATTAGTAATACTGATTCTCAATCAAACAACGCATTTTTAAAATGTAACAATCCTATTCAAAATGAACCTGTAATAAAACCTATACCAGAGCAGTGTTCACCGGAACCACAACCACAACCACAACCACAACCTGAACCTGAAGAACCTATATCAAAAAATGAGCCATGTCCTAATTTAGACGATTATATACACAAATCTCAATTAAAACCAAATATACAAATTCGAAACAATCCATATTATATTACTCAAAAAGGTGAAACATGTCCAAAAATCACTGGCAAAGATCCTGAATGTCCAAAATGTCCCACATTTGGAAATCCAAGTCAATTGCCAACTGATTTACCCTCAATGTATCATTCCAATACAAAACTTAATGTTAATCTTGATAAATGGGTACCAGCTTTAGGTCCCGATTGTGATATGTAAAAATTTATTCTTGGTTACATTTAAATGGCAAAAGTATCTGTTTCTAAATTAGTCGCAAGCGGAGCTAAAAAAGCGACTGGAGCCGCAAAAGCAGTTGTTGGTACAACTGGTAAAGTTGTAAAAGGAGTTGCATCTGGTAGTGCTAAAACTGTATCAGAAACTGCATCAAAAAGTTACAAAGCTGTAAACAAAGTTTCAACTAAGCTTGAAGGTTTATGTAATCCTGGTAATATTATACCCTGTATTACTGCTATTACCATTATTGCTTATATTATAGTTGTTACACCTGCTACAGTTCTTGACTGTTTCTCAACCACTAAAGGTAAAACTGCATCAATGCTTGTTGTATTGATTGCTTTACTTTTTGATTTGAAAATGGGTGTACTTCTTGGTCTTGCGGTTATTCTTTCAATCAGTCTTTCAAGTGTAAATAGAGACCTGTATGAAAACTTCGCCGAACCAGTTGGTGTATCATTAGATTCTTCAGGAGCACCCGTCGATGCTTCCGGAGAGACTGTACCACCAACAGTAGCCACTGTACCCCAAAAACCACCTTCGGTTGAAAAGGTCCAACCTAAATTACAAATGTTAACTGGTCTTGATAATCATTTAGCCAACTTTGCACAACTTGGTGCTGGAGATTCTTAAACTTATTATTTTTAATAACTTTAAAAATTAATAATGAACTCCTTTGCGGATCGTTTAAAATCAAAAACTACTAATATTCTACAAGATAGCGCTAAGAAAATTAGCGATAGCGCTTTAGAGGCTATTGAAGAGGTCGGTAATGCTACTGTTGACGCCGCTGAAGCTGTTGTTCAAAACACAGTACAGACTACTGCAAATGCTACTAAATTGGTTGCAAGTAATGCCGCCAATTCTATTAAAGAAAACGCTAATTCACAACAATATGCTAATAATTTATCTCAAGTCTTAACAACTGGAGGTGCTATACCTCCAGGGGCTGGTATCGATAATGCTGAAGAAATCACAGTTATTGCTAAACTTAAAGGTGGAGCTATTCTTACAGTTACTACAAATAAAGGCTTTACTCTTAAAAAAGCTCCTAAAAAAGGAAAAAAAGTACTAAAAGCTAAAAAACCTAATAAAGTACTAAAAGCTAAAAAAGCTAAAAAAACTAAAAAAACTAAAAAAACTAAAAAACCTAAAAAAACTAAAAAAGTAGTAAAACGTATACCTATTGAAACACCACAAAATTGGAAACCCAGATCGCATTAAACGCTTTCTTCTTAATTTTCATTAGTTAACTTAACCCAACAAGGTTTATTTTTATTTATAGGAAGATATCCTACTATAGTTTTTTTTATCTCAAAAAATGGTATCTTTATCTTTATATCTACTTCTTCTTGAATATATTTTTTCAATAATGTCATCAATTCAACTATTGGACTATATATTGTAGTTAAATTTAATTCAGTTAATTTTCTTATAATTATTCTTACCTCATTTTGTCTTTCCTCTTTTGTTCGATTCATATTTTCTTTAACATTTCATTTTTATTAAAGAAACGTAATTATAAACAGTTATATATAAATATTATATATTCACTATAGTAATGTCTAGACGTTCTTTGTATCCTGTGAGACAATATCTTAGTATAAAAAAGGCATTACCATTAATCCATCCACCGGTTGACTATGATTACACTGATTTAGCAGAAACCGAATTTTACCTATCGCCAATTGAAAATATGCATGACAGATTATTAAGAATCAAAACAAATACAACTA
>CETY01044223.1_pt1 | contig 12538 bp, 20 predicted proteins | sample 361551 | NCBI WGS metagenome assembly CETY01 (sample SAMEA2623135, study PRJEB7988) | marine metagenome | biome: marine biome (ENVO:00000447); feature: deep chlorophyll maximum layer (ENVO:xxxxxxxx); material: "saline water (ENVO:00002010), including plankton (ENVO:xxxxxxxx)" | depth 45 m | reverse complement strand
AAGTTTGCAGAACAATACATGGCTACATTGCAAGGACGAAGCTTAGACAACAGCGCCCAGTTCAACGCTATGAGAAAGTTCTCGAAAGGAATGAGAACCTTTAACACAGTAAGTTTACTAGGGTTCACCACCCTCACCTCGTTCACTGATGTAGCGTTGCCATTTGTTCGTGGCGCAAGCATGACGAACGCCTTCAACGCAATGAGGAACGGAGTCAAAGGGCCAGACGGAGACGAGTACAGAAAAGCCCTGCGAAGCGTGGGCGCAACGATGGAAAACATTGTCCACCAACGCATGGCCATGATGTACGGAGGAACAGGCGGTAAGTTATCCAACGCATTCTTTAACGCTAACTTGCTTACACCTTGGACTAACATGATGCGTGAGACAGCAGTAGCCACAGGCTACGAGATGTTGAAGTCGAAGGCAAAGATAGCCCAGAAGTACCATCGTCTTGGTCAAACGAAGACACGTAAGTACAGAAGAATGAAACGTATCCTCGACGATTTTGGTTTAGGTGAGTACGCAAGCAACGGCAAAGATCTGGGCGACATGTCGTTACTGTATGAAGACACCCGTCTACGAGCAGCACTCCACAAATTTGCAAACGAAAGCATCTTCACACCATCGAAGACCGATGTGCCGCTCTGGGCGCAAGACAACACGGGCATTGGTGTGTTCGGCTCAATGATATTCCAGCTCAAGTCTTACCCCTTAATGTTTCAACGCCTCACGGCTAGAACCTTAAACGAAGCCTACAGGTTTTTTAAAGGCGGAGATGGTGACATACGACCACTCGTCAACCTTCTTACGATAGGCGGTTTGTCAGGTGCTGGTGCGTTAGCCGCCAAGGACTTGGTGCAAGCCAGAGGTGGAGACGATGAGTCATCGGTTGACTTCCGAAACAGATCGCTCAACAAGATCGCCAACAGCATGGGCTACGAACCCAAGCTACACGGTGATGTAGACGAGTGGCTCGGATGGGTCGTTGAGTCGTATGTTCATATGGGTGGTTTGGGACTGATTGCAGATCTTTTATACAGTGCAAGTAGACAGAACGAAAGCGGTCAGTACGGCGTCAACAGGATGACATCACTCGTGCTTGGCCCATCATTCGGTGCGCTACAATCTGGCCTCTCAGTCGTGCAAGGAACAAGCTTTGATGAAGGCTTGAACAGAAGCGCGGCACGAGAATTAATCCAGAGATTTCCAATAGCTGGCGGTGTCAGATCTGCGAGAGACTACGCTGTAGACAAGATTGCTGGTGAAGCCGACAGCGGCGGTGGGTCAGGAGCTTTCGGAAACACATTCGGATCTAGCTTCAAATCTTCATTCTAAAAAGGGACGACAACATGGGCGAGACTTGGGACATTATGATAGGAGCTTGGCCAATCATATTTGGCTTCGTGACCTTGGTGATTGTCCTAGCAAAAATGCACGGGCAAATTGAGGTATTGCAAGACAAGGTAAAAACTCTGTTCGATCTATGGAACACAAAAGATAAATGATCTTACTGAAGAAAAAATTCGCAACCCCGCACTTCAAGTGGACAGAGCTTGAGTGCAAATGCAAACGATCATGTGGTGTAGGAGAAGGAAAAAAAGCAAGATGGATACAACCAGAAGCGTTACAAAAGTTGGAGAACCTTCGTGAGTTCCTCGGAGTGCCAATGCACATTAACAGCTCGTGCCGCTGTCCGTTGCATAATGCGTCAGTTGGTGGCGCTCCTTTATCGACACACAGGTCTAGCTCGGATCGTCCAAGTCGTGCGTTCGACTTGCGTATCGTCGTACCAAAAGTTGATCTCATTCAAGCGGCGGCTGATGTCGGTTTTCAAGGGATCGGCATAAACTACAACTCGTTTGTGCATGTAGACAACCGCCCTCGGCGGGCTAGGTGGTAAGTTATGGAAGTCATTGGAACTGTAGTCAGCGGCCTATTCGGCTCGGCTCTTGGAGGCGGAGGCATCGGGCTTCTAGGGACTTTGGTTGGGAAAGTATTTGGCTGGCTAGAAGTCAGGGAGAAAACGAAACTCGCGGCAGTGCAGAATGCCCACGAGTTAGCCCTCGTAGACAGGCAAGCTACGATGAAGCAGGCAGAGATGGAGAGCGAGTTGATGATTGCAACGCTATCCGCAGACACAGCAGTAAGAACCGCCGCCTACGATCATGATGCCAGCTACGGCGAGACCCCTAGATGGTGCAGTGCAATACTGCGATTGGTTCGTCCAGCACTAACGATAGGTCTGCTGTCGTTTACTGCGTGGATTTACTCACGAGCAGATCGAGCTGGAGACTTGGATACCATACAGATGTTAGCTGAAGAAGCTGTGTTCATGACTAGCCTAGCAATTACGTTTTGGTTTGGCTCCCGCCCGATGAACCGCCGTTAAGCTGGCCGATATTTACCAGCCCTTCGTTAACTCTATCAATTAACCTGTTGGCTTTCGCCTCTGCATGAGGAAGGTAATACTTTTGCTTCCCTGTTTTTTCATCTACGAGATTGCATTTGTCTTTGAACACTTGCCACACGCTGAATGCAAGCTCAAATTTACGGGGAATATGGCCATGTTTTTTATAGAAGTTACGCGCCTGTTTTAGTATCTCTTTTTCCATGAACGCATTGCGCCCGTCTACAACCTGACCTTTTTTTGTAATGATCTTGGCTTTCTTATCCGCCATGATTGTTACGTTGACGTGCATGTCTTTTTGATATTTCATTTCGATCCCGAAAAACTTGTTAATCCATCTTTAATCTTCTCAAGGAAGCCTTCTTTAATTAATTTTTTTTGAGGCATTCCGTTCACCCACATAACTTTGAACCCGCCTTCACACGCATCCATAATGCACCCTTCCCTCCCATCTATATGCCTTACGCTGTCACCTGATTTTAATCGTCCAGATTTCACGCTCTTTCCTCCCTATGAATCTCCCGTAGTCATGTTTTTTTTTGACGGCCTGTCGTCGTTCAAACATTTATGGTGCTGTCCGTCTAAAAGGATTGCGAGGTTAGCCAACCCATGTGCTAGATGTGCCAGCCCGCTCTCTGGGTCTTTGTCTTCGCCATCTGCAAACGCCAAGATGTGACGCATGGCCGCCGATATGTAGATCGAAGAAGAGATGCCTGACTCACGCCAGTTGTACGGGCCGTACTTGTCTGCTCCAGATCGCATGGCTTCAGCCATCTGCCTCAGAGGCTCTGGCGGCAACAAGCTCAGAGGCGTCTTCTTGACGCCGAACTCAGACTTCGGGTTGTTGTCAGGCTTCTTCATAAACTTTTAACTCTTGACGCAACCGCTTCAGTCTACCGTGAAGTGGAGCCATTTCCTTACGGGTGTGCGCTGACTTGTCACACGCCTTTATGATGTCGTTACGATTTTGATCGGGCACAAACTCAAGTCTACATTGAATGCTGTCGATGATAGATTGCTTAACCGCAAGCTCGCTTTCTATTGTTTGCAACTCGTCTAGTAAATTATCTAAGTAGTCATTTTCCAAGATCTGCTCTCCAAATTATTTCATTTCTCTGACGCTCGATTTCTTTCGCTGCTTTTATTTTTGCTCGCCCAAATTCCATGCCTGCTACACGCTTGGCTTCCTTCGATAAATGCGCCCACTCTTTCCATGAGTCGCCACGCTTTTCGATCACGCTGTCTGGCGGTTTACCCAACCACCCCCACTGCTTTCGCTCTGCATCCCATTCGTCACTCATAGCTTTTCCAGCGGAGCAAAAACTTGATAGTCATCACAGACCTCTGTCGCCGCTCTCTTGTGCTTTAGGCAATGCCATCGGTCGTCGGGGTCAGCCGCGCTGTGGCTACAAGAAGCACACTCCCTGATCGGCATCTTCTTGTGCCAACAGGCGTCAACCTTAAAGCATCCTCGGCATCGCCAGTCGCTTTCATCTTTTGAAATTTTTCTCGCTTCGTTACTGAGCGCAGTTTGTATTCGTGTGCTGAGATACAGGTAATCTGTCTCACTTGCTGGGATGATCTCACTGGCATACGCGCTGTTGTTTTTATTGTAAGCAACCAGCAGGGATTTCCGTATCCCGCTCAACCCCATCATGAGTTGAACTTGTGCCATGTAATTTGGGTGGCTGACACGCACACCACTGCTCTGAAATTTTCTGAACTTCGCGTCGTTCATACTTTTGATTTCGAGTAACATCACGTCTCCGTTGTCTTCATCAGAGAAGTGCGGGTAACTTTCGATCATGCCATCAGCGTGACCAAGTATGTGCCTACCGAATGTCTTGTACTCGTATTGCTTTCCTGTCACGGGGTCATGCTCGAACACCACAAAGCCAGCCTTCTTAAGATCGCCAACCACCTGATCTTCAATGCGGTGGCCTTCCCGAAATATCCTCAGTAACTGGGCGCTTGGCTTCGTGTCTGGGAAGCCACGCATACTCAGCGCAAGGTACGCATCGCATGGATTACCAACGCCACTTGCCCCTATGTACTGGCGAGCTGGCCCCCTATACTCTTCTATTTTGTCGATGCGTGTCGCAACGATGTCAGTCATATGTCACCCTTGTTGATGGCAATCCAAGTTTTGCGTCAGAACCGTAATCTGCTAGGCACAGCATTTTTTCATTCGTGATGTATGCGGCTGTCCAGTTTCCTGTCTTCGGGTTCATGGAGATCTGCGTGATGTGACCGCGCATACTCATGGCAATAAAAACAGCCACCTCACCAGAAGCTTTGATTTTTTCTTGCCCTTCTTTGAGAGGGTTGCAACGAGAATCAGCGTCAGCGCCCCATGCCCACAAACCAACGAGAATGAAAACCACCAACACTAATAGCTCGCGCATCTTACCTACTCCTTAAAATGGGATCTCGTCATCGATCTCTGACTGGCTCGTGTCGTGTCCGTTTGACACAGGCGTAGACGCAATCACAGTCTCCATATCGTCAGGGCTGTAGTAAGCACCAAACGGCATCGGCTTCACACCAGATTGTTTCCACCCATCGGCGTCATTGCCCCATCGTTCAACATTCCCTTCCGAATCCTTAGGCAAGCGTAACCTTACCCCTACCTCCAGACCCTTGAGGGTGCTTATGTCCTCAGGATTATCAGGGTTCGGATGACCGCCATGTTCAAGGATTGACTTCAGTCGTTTGCGTCCGATTTCAACACCGTTTTGAGACTTGTCATCTTTTTTTGTATTGTGCATCGTGCAAAATTCTTTGAAGGCGAACCCGTTGTCGGTCTTGAACGAGACAACCACGGCAGTTCTACACCCGTTGTACTCCTTGATCTCGGCTCCTGTTATCGTGCAAATGTAATCCCCTTCGCTTGTACGAGGAGGGCCGTCAGCAGTGACGTGTGCCAGATTTAAACTTTTAAAATTCCAACTCATGATTAAACTTCCTTTTTTGTTTTAGTTTCTGAAATTTCGCTATCCATTTTACGGAACAGATCCGCGATGTTACCTGTTCTCTCGACGGCATTGAGCCGTCTACGGGGATCACGAACCTTGCCGTGCCATCCACCGAACTGATCACAAACAATGAAGCGTTCGACACGCATACCCGCCGCTCGACCTTGCTCATCCTTCTGGTCTTCAGTCTTCCGAACGCCAGCGAGGACATTGTCGAAAATTCCCGGCAGTTGTTTTTGGACTGTAGACATTGGCACGAGCGGCCAATACTCCGTCCCGCCGTTGTCGTTCGTCTCTTCCTTGGCAAGCGCAGTCACAAGCACATGGTATCCAAGATCTCGGAACCACTTGACCGTGCCAAGCATCTCGGCTTTGTAGTCAGCCCACTTCTCGAACCCGTTCTTGCTGTTCTTGTGCTTGTCTTCCAGCTCGGCAAGCAACATGTCACCAGCCTCAGTCAAGCTATCCAGCACAATACATTTGTACCCTGCCTTCTTGAACTCATCTGAGTTGATGATGTCCCTGATCGCTTGAAGTGAGTGGATGCCTTCTTCTGGCTTGTTTCGACCACGCACATGCCATGAATTGAACGCAAGGTAGTCTATGTCTAAATGCGACAGGCTCATCAAGCCTGCCTCCCCACTTATTATAAACGTCTTGCCGTATAGCTCTTGCATGTGAGCGGCTTGGGTTGTCTTTCCCCATCCGTGATGTCCGTACAAGAGAGTTTTCTGTGCGCCTTTGACCTCGTCGCCTGAGGTTTTCAGCGGCCTAAACACTGAGGTCGTCCACAGTTATCTTCGGTGCGCCTGCTTCACGAGTGAGTGCTGGCATCAACAGCGCCTTGTCTTCATCGGGAAGTCTCTCGAACCTACGCTTCTCTACAGTATAACGCTTGGTCACATGTGAAGGCAGAACATCAACATCATTGAGTAACTGCTTGATGAGATCTTGATCCCATTTAAAACGCTCTGGTCTTGTAACTGTGACAGTGACGCCTTCAACCGTTTTGTATACGTCACCAATTTCTATTGGCAAGCAAGCACATATATCATCGGTGAGCTTGTCGATCTTCTTTTTAATGCTGTCAAGATTGCCTTGGAGATCTTGCAGACTAGAGCAATCCTCCAAGAACTTTTTATCTTCGGGCGACGTCGCTGGCGTCATACCGAACTGCTTCATTGCTTGAACTGTGTCATCAGAATAACTCATTTAATACCTCTTTTATGTTATGCCGCTATGGCTTGAAGACTTGGTTATATACTATTTATTTATTAATGTCTAGCCTTTATGCAAACTTTATCATATAAACAAGTCTTGAAAAACTGGAGAAAGAAAGATGACACATATAAATATGAGTAAATTAGTGAAGGATTGTGGCAGAGTAGCTGACGTTTCAGACGCAACTGGCCACCACTTCACAACAATTTATAGATGGATGCGCGGAGCGGCAGAAGTAAACGGAACAGCCCTCGCAATTTTAATAAAAACTTATGATCTAGAAATAAAAGACTATATAGAGAGCTGAATTTTATGGATGAAGAAAAATTAATTGATCACCATGACCGCCTCTACAACGCGGCAATGGAATACTATGACAGAGGCTGGAGTTTCATTCCATGCGAACCTGAGGGCAAGATCCCCCTCATCAAATGGAGAGACTATCAACTCGTCCAACCGTCTGAGGAACTCGTCCATGACTGGTTTGAGAATGGAGTAAGGCAAGAGAACGGTAACATCGCACATGACTTCGACTTACTGCTTATAACAGGCAGAACATCAGGCGTTGTGGTCGTTGACTGCGATAACGAGCAGGCTGTCCAAGAGGCAAAGAAACTTGGACTAGATTCTAATGTAGCTGTGCAAACGCGCAAAGGTATACATTACTATTGGGAGCATGACGGTGGAGATCGACACCCCAACAAGGTCGGATCGAACGTCAGTAAGCATGACTTCTCATGGCCATCAGTTGAAGGGCTAGACTTTCGAGGTGACGGTGGCGTAGCTGTGCTACCACCAAGCCGAAGAAAAGATGGCAAGACATACGAGTGGCTCAATGACTTTGACGACCTGTCTCGTGAAAAGATTTGGCAGTCCAGAAACTTCCTTAAGGATGTGACTGAAGCCAGTGATGAAGACATAAAACAAATGCTCGCTGCAAATAAAATTCCATCACTTGCTAACGTAGTAGCCGATGAACTTAAGCCAGCAACAGCACGGGATCAAGTTATTGCAGATGGCGGAGTGATAGCAACGGGTGGCAGAAATGCCGCACTTACAAAATACGTTGGCAAACTTCTAGCCGAAGGATGCGATCCCCGTGATCTTGTCGAAGAAGCAACGAAGCTTGTCGATGAGTTCATGCCCGACCCTTTGAGTGAGCGAGAAATATTCGTGATCGTCAACTCAGTCGTCGATAAAGACAGACGAGACAAGCCGTGGCGATACGATGACGAAGGTCATCTCATCAACACAAAAACAGAGAAGCAAGAAGTTGCCGTAGAGATCCCAATGCAACCGCTCGTCACTAGAGCAAACGCCGAAGAGATCCGCAAGAAGCTAGGCAAGGAACGCTACCTTATGTATCCCGCAATTCAGCACCCAACTATTGCACAGGTCTACGGCTACTCTGGACATGGGAAGTCGTTGTTTGTCGGGCATCTTATGTACGCCCTTGCCTGTGGCAAGGACTTCGCGGCTTACGAGAACATGCAGAAAGGTCGAGTGTTATACTTGGACTTCGAGAATGGCTTGGGAGAAATCACAGATCGCATCGACAGATTTCATGAGACATTTGGCAGACCATCTGACGATGAAGGCTTCGCGGTTTATTCGCCAGCAAACAAAGAAGCAAGTGTTCTGGACATGCGTAGCGAAGACGGACTAAAGGAAGTCATAGCAAATGCACGAGGCCACAATGCAGATGTCATAGTGATCGATACCTTACGAACTGCGTTCAGCGGCTTCGATGAGAACCGATCCCAAGATTGGGCAGTTGTGAACCATGTGTTGCTATCCCTTAGAAATGCTGGCTTTAGTGTGATAGGAGTACATCACGCAAACAAACCACAGCAGGCGTCGGGATCATCCTCCCCGACCTCAGGCTCAGAAGCTGGATCAACCAACCAGCTCACCCTGCTGGAAACTCAGATGCGAGTGACACAAATCTTTCCCGACACAGACGAGGGTCGGCTACGAGCAGAGGAAGTTCGGGGCGTCGTTGATGAGGCGGGCTGGAAGACATTAGATGACATGCGTACACGCAGAGAAGATAGAGATAAAGAAGGCTATCGAATTGTCACTGCTGTTCGTGTCAGCTATGGAAAGGTGCGAGCCAGAACCGAGGCACACAAAACTTGTTACATTGGATTTGGCGAAGCACAAGATGGCAAGCCTGTCATCATAAGCACGACGCCGATACGCCAGCGAGTGAAGTGGGCATCGCAAAACGGAGGCGAGACAGGAGATGGGTATCCACTCGACGTCATCGCACGGGAGTACGGCGTCAGCGTCAGGCAAATTAGAGAATGGATTTGACTATAGTTATATGAATCTAACTGAATCTTATAACTAGTTCATAGAGCGATGCGAAGCATAAGCGATCATTCGACGGTCATAACTAGTTATATATATATGTCGCTCAAAAATGACACTGTCAACCCCTAAAGTTTGTTTTGTGTTGACTTTATTTATATGTGATGTAAATAAAGCACATGTTATGGCAAACTTTAGGGGAGTATATATATGCCAGCACACCCAACTACGCAGGTAGATCTCGACTGGTTGGCGCAGACATATAAATCAAACTCAATGACATTACGAGCAATGGCTTCGGAAGCAGGCTGTTGTGTAGATACGCTGAAGCGTATCTTAAACCGAGAAGGTATCGCAATTTACAGCGCGGCCAAGTACCAGACGTCTTCGCGAAAGAACGCTGGCACATGGCAACGACCGTGTATGAAATGCGGGAGCAAGAAGTCACGCCCTAAATGGCAGTACGTCTGCACCCCATGTAAGGATACACAAGCAGACGAAAGCCCCTTCGATTTCTAAGCGGCTACAAGGACGTGCGCTCAAGCGCAAGGGCGACGAGTACGAACGCGATCTCGCCCGTTGGTTCAACGCAAAACTATTTGGCGGGACAGAGCGCGTAAGCCGCGCTCCTCTTTCGGGCGGTGGCTTCACGTCATTGAACGCAGGCGGGGCTGACTTACTTGGCCTGCCTCTCGTCTTCGTCGAAGCCAAGCGCACGGAAAAACTCAACATACGGGAAGCCCTCCGCCAAGCAATCGGCAACACAACCAAACGCCAGTCACCCGACGTACCCGTTGTCATCACGCGGCGTAGCCAAGAGAAGATCGAAGACAGCATCGTGGCGCTGCGGTTGAAAGATTTCACCGACATGCTTGGCATCGTCCTAGTCGAAGGCGGGTACATAAAAAAACAACTGCCCGTAGAAACTGAAGACGACGGGACGACAATAGATATGTTCACTGGCAAAACCTAGCATGGAAGATTTAGATGAAGCCAGACTAAGAACCTTACTCAATCGTGCGGCACATGAAGGCGCGGCGAAAGCATTAGCTGACATCGGGCTATCAGACGGAGACGCTGGCCAAGACATCCACGACCTCCGTAAACTCCTAGACGACTGGCGTTCATGCAAACGTACCGTCTTCACCACACTAATAAAAGCGATAACGATGGGGGTACTCGGCTTCATAGCCGCCGCTGTCTGGCTGAAGCTTGACAACTAAGCTGTGTAAATACTGCCACCAATATTTTCCATCCGAAGAATTTAGATGGGGAAAACGCGGCGATAGCCCTCGGTATCAATACAACGAGTGCAAAGGCTGTCTGCATAAACGCCACCGAAAATACAATCGTGAACCAGCATATCGCATCAAGCGCATCATCAGAGACGCGAGGGCGAATGCAAAAAGACGCGGGCTTGATTTCAGCATAGACGCAAAGGATTTGTTAGACATATACGAAAATCAGGGGGGGAAGTGTGCGCTCTCAGGACACGAGATGACACTCGGTTCATCTGATGATCTGGAGCTTCGCCGCTATGCGGCTTCGCCCGACCGGATCGACAACGAGCGAGGCTATACAAACGACAATGTATGGCTCGTCTGTCAACACGCCAATTCAATGAAGTCATCAACCAATCTGGAAGACTTCATCGAGTGGTGTCGAGCGGTGGCTGTCACCCATAAAAATGACAGCAAACTATAGTTTGTTTGTTACGTTAGTGTGAAATCACACATATAAAAAAGGGCTTGCCAACCATAATTTAACAGGTTAGCAAGCCCTTGTAGATGTGGTGTCTACTGATCTGACGAGGCGCTAGGCTTCGGCTTAACCCTCGTCAGTGATATGAGTGTAACCAGCGCAATGCTTAAACATCTTATCGTGACATCTTTTAATCTCAGCATTGACTACATCTTGTGCAAATTTCTTTTGCAACGAGTTGCTGTATTCAGTTTTATCAATCGTATCTCGATACACAATCAACGCCTTTGCCTTCAAGCTCTCACAGTTGAACTTGGTTGCGCTGATTAATACATCGACATCTTCATGACTATCAAACAACTCACAATACAAGTCGTCGTACATTGCTTCCATAGATTTCCCTTCACATTAAGTTAAGTTAATGAATGGAATCTAATGAATGTTTAGCACAAATGGTAGTTAGCAATTTCAGTATGCAGATTGCATATTCAATCTCACCACCACTGATTCTCGTTTCATCCCTTTACCAAAGCCTTCGACGTCACCCGCATCAAAGTTCAAGATCAGTTTGTTTTCGCGTGTCATGTTGACTACCTCGACAGTGCGTTGAAAGCTATCAAAACTATTCGCGTATTCGACACACCAAATCCAAACCAGCCGTTCAAGTACATGGCCTAGTTTACTGTGCGCCATACGAAGCAACGCTTCCATCATCTGTCTTGCGGCAAACTCGTACCTTCCATTAGATCGCAGATAATACAACGCTCGATGTCTGCTTTTAAATTCTGGAGCAGTCACATTGTGAATGCGGCTTCCATCAGTTGGGTCTGTGTAGTCAGATAGCAACCGCCGCAGTGTATCGACTGAGGCACTCGCTCGTCCCGATACACCAATCTCCCGCCCAAGCAACCAGCTTTGACTAGCCAGACACCCTTGATCTGAATAGTGCATCGCTTCATAAGTTCCAAGCGTAATCGCTGAATCTAGTACCCCCCACGCAGAGATCGACGTTTGCGACTTGGCGGAATACCTATGACTTGCAAAAAGTTGCGCCCTTCTGCTGGCAAGCTCCCGCTTCGCACAGTTACGCAACCATCCGTTGCGTTCCGCCCTGACTAAGGGCGAGATACCATTGGATCGCGTCAAATTTCCTCGCTCCAGCCGCCTGCCATCATCCTGTACAGGAAGGTACTGCTGTTCCGTGTCTTGAACCGTGTAGTACTCTCGTTTCCACGGACATACATCTTGGAAAAACCACTGCTCATACAGCTCGTCGTCGACGATACTGCGAATTGCGTCTACATCTATTAAATTTTTCATACCGGCATTCTCCACATGTTTTTTAAATAAATCAAAACAAATTGTGGGTTTGCAAACTGTCATCAAAGTTGGCCGTCGCATCATTATGCCACATGCCATGACCTTACTAACCCACTGTATTCAAACGCAAATTTACTGCCACACTGTTACCACATTGTCATATGACAATAATGACATGACAAGTGACAGCATCTAAAGTTTGCCCCCTTCCTACAAATTACCTACAGCCCGACTCAAATCGTCAGGATGCAAGTGTGCGTATCGTTGCGTCGTTCTTATGTCTGCATGACCCAACAGCTTTTGTATTGTGTCAAGCTGTTCGCCCTTGCTACGTAGCCATGAAGCAAACGTGTGTCTCAAGTCATAGCACACCGTACCCTTCGGCAACCCTGCCATATCTCGAAGCTTGGCAAACAACCGACCAGAAAATTCTGGCGATCTTTGATTGCCTGTCGCTGACATCGTCGAGTACGGCAACCCGTACTCAGTTCTGAACACATAACCCTCTCGTCTACTCACATCTATCTTGTCCAGCTCAGCATGAACTCGTGGGTGCATCGGAACAACCCTCTTGCGAACGGTGTGTCCCATCCCTTTC
>CETY01002724.1_pt1 | contig 12638 bp, 16 predicted proteins | sample 361551 | NCBI WGS metagenome assembly CETY01 (sample SAMEA2623135, study PRJEB7988) | marine metagenome | biome: marine biome (ENVO:00000447); feature: deep chlorophyll maximum layer (ENVO:xxxxxxxx); material: "saline water (ENVO:00002010), including plankton (ENVO:xxxxxxxx)" | depth 45 m | reverse complement strand
TCCATAGAACATTTCTGCATTTTTACTTCCATTGCTACCAGTAAATCCTCTCCAAGCGTTAAATCCACTATAAATCGGGTTTTCATTATTACTAAAATATGTTTCTCTAATTTTTGAATTTATGCCATCGCAACCTAATACATGACTTGCAACAACTGGTTCATGTTTATCAAAGTATAATTTTTTGTATTTTGCATCAAAGCTTAAAAATTTAAAATTAAATTTTATTTCTCCGCCTAATTTTAAGTAATGGTTTTTTAAAATTTCTACTATTTTTTGTCTAGTCGTATAAAAAATATATGGATTTAGTTCTGTAATTACTCGTGATTGAGATTTAATGGAAATTTTATCAGTCTGAAAACAAACTTTTTTTAAATCCTCCAAAACATTTAAATCCTCCAAAACATCTAAAGCGTTTTTTGAAATTGTAGTTCCTGAACCTTCTTCGCTTAATTTTTTATTTTTTTCATAAATTACTGACTCAATTCCATTTTGAGCTAATGTAATTCCAGCAGTAAGGCCAGATATTCCAGAGCCTATTATTACTATTGGTTCAGATAAGATATTAGACAATACTTAACCTAAAAAAAATAAGAACTCTTTAAGAATCATAACAATCAGACAGAAACCTGATAAAAAGAAAAAGGCAATTCTCCAAGACACGTCATTAAAAGTCATCTGAATAATGGTATGAATCGCTCTTAATCCAACATAAAACCAAGCTAAGATAACTTGCAAACTATCGCTATGTCCCATTAAAAAAATATAAATTACAGTTGCATAAAAAAGGGTCGGTTGCTCAAAGATATGATTATAGTTATCAGTAATATATCTGAGCGGTTTTGGAAATTTAGATCGAAATTCATCAGCATGTCTCGCAGCTTCTAAATTACCACCAAGCCTCTTCACACTATAAATGGCCATAATTCGAGAAGCATAAAGAATTATAACTACTAAACATGATAAAAAAATCATTCCAAACATTGGATACAATATATTCATATTTTTATTGTTTTAAATATTAGGGCTTTTTGAAAAGCAAAGTAAATCTATCGCTTTCGCCTATTTCTATATATTTTTTAGCATTTACTTTTTTCAATCTCATCACAGGAGGCAATGTCCAAACACCTTTTGGATAATTTTTAATATCTTTAGAATTTGCATTAATCTCTGATTTAGCGATGAAGATAAAGCCATGTTTTTCTGCCTCTTTAATAGCTAATGCTTCTGGAAAATACCCTGTTTCTTTGATTTGAGACAAAGGTAAGTCTTTATTGCTTCTGTGTTCAACAATACCAAGAATTCCTCCGGGCTTTAAAGCAGCAAATGAATTTTTAAAAATAGCATTCATTGTTGGACCAATCCAATTATGAAGATTTCTAAAAGTTAGAACAGCATCAACATCAGATTGATTAGAATAGATAGAATCAATATTTACAATCTTAACTCTTGAGTACGCGCTATTGCTTCGCATTTTATCTTCAAAGGCTAATCTAGATCTTTTTTGGAAGCCACCCTTTTCAGAATTAAAGTGAGCAGCTACTAATTCTCCCTCTTCGTATAAATACTGAGATAAAATTTCTGTATACCAACCACTTCCAGGAGAAAGCTCTATAACTTTCATTGCAGGTTTAATACCAAAAAAAGAAAGTGTTTGAAATGGATTTCTATATACATCTCTAGAGATATTTTTTTCTGATCTTAAATCGCTAGAAATAGCATTTTTAAGCATATCGCCATGAGCAGGAATAAAAAATGCAAGCAGTAAAAAACTTATAATAATTTTCATGCTACAAATTTATAACAATCAGAAATAAATATCACCTATATTTAATTAATAAAACTTTAAGAATCTATGTGAATAGCATTTTCTTCATTCATTAAAATAGGTCGTCCGTCATGCGCAGAATTCAAGGGAATAATTTTATTTTTTATCCTAGCGCATAGCACTGGAGCATTTCTATTAGAATCCCCCATAGACACTTCTAAATCTACTAATACCAATTCAACATCTTCTAATACTTTTAAAATTTTCATAAGAATAATTTACAACATAAAAAGAGTTTTTCGTATTTTAATTAGTTAATATAAAAAGATGATTATCTATTTTGGTTTGCTAATTTCTAGTTTATATATTTTTTTCTGCTTAACTTGGTTCGTTAAGAATAGATATGAAATAGGCTCAATTAAACAGTACTTTTATACTATGGGCTTTTTATTATCGATAGCATTTATTTATACATTCTTGCCGGGACTTCTTTAAAAAAACTTAAATATAATCATTTGGCGGTATAAAACCACCAATTTCCTTAGCTAACAATCGACTAAATTCAATTGTTTTTTTGTCTTGATAGTGACCGCCGACCGCTTGAAGGCCAATAGGCAAACCTTCATTAGAAAGACCTGTTGGAAATACTGTGCTAGGTAGATGGGCATTAGTGGCCAAACCAGACCAAAAAATTTGTTGAAAATAAGGTTGTTCTTTTCCATCTACAATTAATTTCCTTTCACTAATTTTCCCTTGATCATGGGCAAATGCCGTAGTTGCTTGTTGTGGGCATATTAAAATATCCCATTCTTTAAAGAATTCTTGCCATGCAGTCTTTATTTGTTCTCTTTGATAGTTATTTCTTAGCCAATATCTATGAGACACAACAGTACCTCTTGCAATTAAAGCTTCAGCACTAAAATCATTAGGCTTTAAGTTGTCTACTAACTTTTGAATTTCTTCAACTTCTTGATCAGACATAGAAACAGTTATGATTGATTGCAATAAAGTTTGGTAAACAATTTCTTGATGCATTGCGTCGAATTTAGGTCTGGCATCGTAAGAGACAGTTGCTCCTAATTCTGAAAGCGAACTGCCAATCATATTTGCTCTATCGGCTATCTCTTGAGATACAGGAGCCATTTCTTCATTTGACCAAATTGCTACTTTAAATTGATTTAGATTCTTCAAGCTAGTATCCGGCAAGTCAAGTTTCCAGCCTATTGCCTTACGTTCTTTAGGACCCGCCATAATGTCTAAAGCCATTCTTAAATCTTCAGCACTTCTTGCCATAGGACCACATACACTTAAATCAGGCTCAGGAACATTAGGAAATAATTCGTGACCTGCAGAGGGAATTACTCCATGAGTTGGTTTATGCCCAAAAACTCCACAATAATGCGCTGGATTTCTAATAGACCCACCAATATCTGATCCTGCCTCTAGTCCAGTAAAACCAGCCGCTAGCGCTGCAGCACTTCCTCCCGAGGAGCCTCCAGGAGTTTTTGTAATATCCCATGGATTATTAGTAGTGCCATAAATTTTGTTATAACTCTGATAATCAGACAAATCGAGTGGCACGTTTGTTTTCCCAAGAAAATGGGCGCCGGCATTTTTTAGTCTTTGCACTGCTAATCCATCTTCATCGGCTAAGTTACCTTTAAAATTTTCGTTTCCCCAAGTTGTTTCTAGATCTTTTATTTTATAAGATTCTTTAATTGTCATAGGGAGTCCATGTAATGGTCCCCAATAGTCACCTTTCTCTATAGCTATATCTGCTTTTTCGGCGTCTTCTAACGCTTTATCAAATATCTTAACTACTACAGAGTTAATAGCATCGTCATACTTTTCAATTCTGTCGATGTAAAGCTTTGTTAATTCTGTAGAAGTAATTTCTTTTGATTTTATTTTTTTACTGAGTTCTGAGGCGGATAAGTAATGCATCTATTAATAAATTTTTTTGATAGTTTTTTATTATCTATTATTTTTTAGATGGATTAAATGGTTCGGTAGTAAGAATAAATGCCCAATAAAAAGCAATAAATTGAAGTACTAATCTTAAATACAAAAGGATAATAGGATATTGAATAAATTCATCTGGATTAAAAGCCATATAAATATTTGCTGGATAAACTGAAATTAATAAAGCTAATAAACCCCATGCCGCTTTTGATCTAAATTTAGATATTAATAAACCAATTCCGCCCATAATCTCAAAAAAGCCGCTAATTAGAACTGCTTCAATATGAAAAGGTAAAAAAGGCGGCATAATGGAGAGGTAAAATTCCTGGTTATTAAAATGATCAATTCCAGCGCCAATAAAAAAAATAGAAAAAGAAATTAAGATAAGCTTTCGCCATATTTCTGGAGGAAAATTAAAAAAAGAATTAAATTTAGAAATTAACATGATTAATTTAAGCTTCGATCTAACCATTCTTCTAAAAAACCTTCATATGGTTGCTGAGTATCGTGCATGGGCTGACCTTTATCATCAACTGTTACTCCAAAGAAAAATCTTACTCCGACGTGAAAGGATTCAAGAATAAAGCCTTCTTCTAGTGCTAGAGGGGCCTCATCGTAAGAAGCTCTATATTTAAGATATTCTAAAAACTTTATAACGTCGTAATCTTCTTGATTCATAAACCACCTAATCTTCTTTTTTTTAATAGAATTAATAACAAAGAAACTAGCTGGAGAAGCAGCATAATATTAAAATGAATTATATTAATTGGTATTCCAAAAGGTTCTGGTTCTACCCCACCTTCTCCTAACAGAACTCCTCCATATAAGGGCATTAAAACTACTGAAATGTCATAACCTATTAACATACAAAGACTCAATGAGGCGGCGAGTAATTCCATACCTCTGAACCACAGTAGATATAAAGCTAATAAAAAAATTAAAAAGTGTGATGCAACCATCCAAACTAAATGAGATTTTGCATGAGCATCCCATAAGGGATTATATAAATGAGTTGTTCCTGTATCTTGAAAGACGGGAACGAGAGCAACTCCAATTAAAGCAGTTGTTGTTAATATTTTACTAAAAATATTTTGTATCTCCCATCGTGATGTCTAGTTTTAAAAATATAAGCAGACTCATGTAGCATGCTAAATCAAAATTAAATCTTAGATTTAATCTGATCAATAAGATTTCTTAATTCAGGTTTATTTTCTTTTATCTCATCGAAATTTAAGCCTTCGAGCTCATGAGGAAAAACAAGCCATTTATCAGTTTCGTGAATAAAAAAATCAGGTTTAGTCTCAGTTTCATTTTGATTGGGTTTAAAATAAGGAGTTGCAATTTTTATTTCTGGAGAATTTTTTTTACAAGCCTTTCTTAAATCTGTAATTATTTGATTAATAGAATTACCTGTATCGTGAACATCATCAACAACCAGAAGTCTGTCTTCTGACTCAAGTTTTTTTATTACATAATTTAAACCGTATACTTGTACGGTCTCACTTCGTTGGTTTATACCGGAGTAATAAGAAGTTCTAATGGCGATATGGTCAGATTTAATTCCTAAAACACTCAGAAACTCTTGCACAGCAATTCCTACCGGTGCGCCTCCTCTCCAAACACCAATAATATAATTAGGTTTATAACCGCTTTCGTAAATTTTCCAGGCTAAATTGAAAGAGTCTTCCAACAGCTGATTTGCTCTTATGAAAAGTTTTTCCATTTCTGGATAATTTTATATGAAAAAACTATTCAACAGGATCAATTAAAAATCTAAACTAACTCGTGTCATGATTTGTCTTGGCGGAATATATTCTATACCCGTTGCACCGACACCAAATACATCCGTCATAGCTGAGTTCATCCCATCTTCATCACCAATATTATTCACCATAATATCGAAACTCCAGCCACTAGAATAATCTACTCCTGCAGAAATATTAAAAATTTCATATCCCTCAACTACATCTTGGACTGGATTATTTACTATTCTCTGATAAAACTTTCCTCTTTTAACAAACTGTAGAGCTGAATTAAAAATGTTACCTGAAGATAGATCTGTTGTATAAATTAAACTAACGTCTCCAGTAAATTTGGGTGACTTAGGAAGATCATTTCCAATTACGTTTTCTCTTAAAGCCTCTCTATCAAGCTCTGAACCAAAAGAATACTGTTGAGCTTTTACATTATCTAAATATAAGTATGATTTTGTTACTTCAGTATCTAAAAAACCTAAATTAGCATCTAAAATAAAGGAGTCTGAAAGAGATGCTGTAAATTCAATTTCAAGTCCTTGAACTTCTGATTCAGGCAAATTTACTACTCCACCTCTAAACACATCTGGGTCTGTTGCTTGTACTTGTAAATTTTCATATGAATAATCGAAAATAGCTATATTGGCTCGTGCTCGGCCATCAAATAAGTCTGTTTTTATTCCTAATTCTGTAGAATCAACAGTCTCAGATTTAAATGTCGGAAAAACCATCGGGTCAACATCCTGTGCCTGTAAATAACTTGGTAGAAATGTGCGACGATTAGCATCTTCTGCCTTAGTTCGTCCAAAAGTTAAATTTGAGCCTCCTGGTTTTGAGCCTCTAGTTTGTGAGATATAAACCATAGTATCGGAGTCCATATCGTACTCAAACGTAATTTTTCCAGTTAATTCATCGTTATCATCATTTTTATTCGTTATCGATATTCTTTCAGCACCAAAAAAATTTGAAACATTTGATTCAAAGATATCTTCTGTCCATCTAAAACCAGAAATGAATCTCAATGTATCGCTAATACTGTAAGTTGTCTGTCCATATATTGACTTTGATTTTCTAGTTGGAAATGCATCCGTAACAAAACCAAATTCAGCTACATAAGGGTCACCCGTAGAAGTATTGAAACAATTAGGAGATGGCAATGCATAAATACTTCCACACTCGTATTGAATAGAGTTTGCTGAATCAAAAGGAAAATTATTAGGATCGTGTTTGTCTAGATATTCTCTAATATGATTTTCAATTTCATGATTCATGTAAAAAGCACCAAGTACCCAGTCTAACTTTCCATCTAAAATTGGTTCATTAGAAATTAAGTTAATTTCAAGAGTTTCAGTCTTAACCTCAGAAGTCTCGGGTAAATATTCTGCTCTTCCGTAAGTAGCTGAGCCGGTGTTAGCGTTGATACCTGGTATAGAAGTAGAAGCTGTACCATATAAGTGTCGGTCGTTATCTCTATCAACTGAAATATCATCTTTTTGTGTGCTAACTGAAACTTTTAAATTTGCAAATCCTAAATCCTTTTCATAAATTCCTGCATATATAGAAGATGAGAGATCTAAATTAGATAAAGTATCCTGTTTTAAATTTCTAGCGCCTAGTGTTGTGTCGTCTATTCCTTTCATGGCCGAACCATTACTGTTTAGATTTGCGTACTGTCCAAATATTCTTAAAGAAGAACTATCATCTAATTCAATAAATAAATCATTCCTTAAACTATAGCTATCGTTATCATCTAATTTTTGACCGTTATGTAAGTTTGTTGAAAAACCATCTCTTTTTGTTTTTACGAAAGAAAGACTTATAGCTGCTTTGTCCGACAATGGTTCGCTGGTGTAACCTGTAAATTTCGTTAGGTTGTAATCTCCTACTGTGATCGAGCCGGAACTTACTGACTCTTCTAAAGAAGGCTTTTTGGTAATGACATTAATAGCTCCACCGGTTGAGTTTTGACCGAATAAAGTACCCTGAGGTCCTCTTAAAACTTCAATTCTATCGATATTTATGAAATCTGTTTGTAAAGAAAAAGGTGAGGCAACAAATATACCATCGACATGATAAGCGACAGAAGGAGCAGCGACTGCATTCTGATTAGTCTCATTTCCTATTCCTCTAATTGAGATAATAGTTTTATAACCTTCATTTTTCGCAACTGTCACACCTGGTACGATGGACGTTAAATCAACTATTGAGTCTATTCCTTTCGCATCTATCTCTGAAGAAGTTAAAGCTGTTACAGCTTGTGAAACACCTTGAAGACTTTCATTTCTTTTTTCAGCTGTAACGATTACATCTTCAAAAAATCCATCACTTTGAGAGAAAGAAAATGGAGTAAAAGTTGTGCAAATAGCTAATAGCAATAAATTATTTTTTAAATTTTTCATAGTAATGTTAGTAAATTTTAAGAACTTTCCCTGTTTAAATTATGCCATGTTTTTATCTCCAAAATTTACTTAAATTTCCTATTTTTTTTTAAAAAATGCACTATTTTTATGCAAAAAAAATTTTGAGCTGTATTAAGAAAGTGCAGAATAGTTTTAATTAAAAAATTACAATTTTATCGTTGAATGTTTTTGCAGAAGTTATACTTGTAATAAATAAATAAAATGAATGAATTTTTAGAAAAATTTTTTAAACTCAAAGAGAATAATACTAGTTTGAAAAGTGAATTCTTAGGTGGGTTTACAACTTTCATAACTATGGCATATATTATTTTTGTTAACCCTCAAATAATGTCTTCTACCGGAATGGATCAAGGTGCTATTTTCGTAGGCACCTGTCTTGCCGCCGCATTGGCCTGCTTCTTTATGGGCCTTTTTGCAAACTGGCCAGTTGGTTTGGCTCCGGGTATGGGTCTCAATGCATTTTTTACTTTTACTGTTGTTGGCGAAATGGGTTATTCATGGGAAATAGCTCTTGGGGCGGTCTTCATAGCTGGAATTTTATTTTTTTTAATGAGCGTTACTAAATTGAGAAGTTGGATGATAGAAAGCATCCCATTAAATTTAAGAATTGCTATGGGCTCTGGAGTTGGATTATTTATAGGTTTCATTGGTCTTAAAAATGGTGGAATCATAATCAGTAATGATGTTACTTTTCTTAAATTAGGTGATTTTTCTAATATAGAAACGCTTTTAGCAGCTTTTGGATTTCTGTTGATTTCTGTTTTGGCAGTCAGAAAGATCGCTGGCGCAATTTTAATAGGCGTTCTTACGGTTACAATCTTTGCTCTCCTCTTTAATGTAGTCCAATTCAATGGTTTTGTCTCGATGCCTCCTTCGATTGATCCAGTCTTTTTAAAGCTAGATATTCTAGGCGCAATTAATCTATCAATGATTACAATCATAATGTCTTTTCTATTTGTTAATCTTTTTGATACAACAGGCACTCTTCTAGGAGTAGCCGATAGAGCAAATCTGATTGATGAATCTGGGGATGCAAATAATTTAGATAAAGCTTTAAAAGCTGATAGCAGTGTGAGCTTTTTGGGCGCTCTTTTAGGATGTTCTCCTGTGACTAGTTATGTGGAAAGTTCAGCTGGTGTTGAGGCTGGAGGACGGACCGGATTAACTGCAATTTTTATTGGATTCTTTTTTTTATTCGCGGTATTTTTTTCTCCCATAGCATTAATAGTTCCAGCATGCGCAACCGCTGGTGCTTTGATATATGTATCAATTCTAATGTTAAGTGGAATGGAAAAACTGAATTGGTCTAGTACAGTAGACTTGTTACCTGCCTTAATCATTATCGTGATGATTCCTTTAACTTTTTCTATTGCTGATGGAATTGCTTTAGGTTTTCTGTCATACGTCGTATTGAAGATAGGCCAAGGAGAAATAAATAAAATTTCATCAGGAGCATGGTTTCTAACATTAATATTTATTTCCAAATTTATTTTTTTATAAAAAAATTTACCACCTAAGACAAGGCGGTCATATACCTATTTTCTTAGTAAGCTAAATTCTCTAAAGCTATTTTCTATTATATTATTTTTGTCTAAAGTCACTTCATAAGCATTTTTATGCATTTTAAAGCTCACAGACTTAAAGTTTTTTTCATTTTTAATATGCAGAGCAGCGCCTCCATCAACTGCATAAATGCTTTTAACTTTATTGTTAGAGATGAGTTTTTTTACTGTCGGTTTTCTTTCTGGTTCTTCATCGTAATGCGGACAACAGGTTCCTTTTATAAAATTCATACAGGGCATTATTTGTAAATTAGAATCCCATGAATCGGTAACGCCATTTTGAAACCAACATATTGCTCCAGCACTAACACCACTCATAACTGTTCCATTTTTATAAGCTTTTTTAAGAATTTTATCTAACTGCCATTCTCTCCACACGGCTAACATACTTTTTGTATTTCCGCCGCCAACAAAAATAGCATCTTGATCAGCTATTAATCTTTTTAAATCAGGAGTTCTTTTAAAAAAATCTAAGTGAGTGGGATTGCAGTTTAATTTAGAAAAAGTAGCATAGTAATTTACTTTATAAGCTTCGTTGTCTCCTGTTGCTGTAGGAATAAAACAAATATTTGGCCTCTTTTTTTTAGTTTGTTTAAGAATATATTCTTCAATAATTCCTTCTCCCGGATTACGTCCAAAGCCACCGCCGCCAATAGCAATAATATTTCTCTCTTTGTTCATTAGTTAATAAATTTTTTTAAAATCGTTACAGAAGTGAATAATTGAATCGTTAACACCTCTGACCATATCCATATTAATAAAGCCATGAATGTATCCTTCATATTCATGATAATAAGTTTCTATGTCAAAACTTTTAAGTAATTTAGCATATGCTTCTCCCTCATCTCTTAATACGTCAAATCCAGCAGTTACAATTACTGCCGGAGGCTGCTGAGATAAGTCTTTAGCGAATAAAGGAGAAATTAACGGATCTTTGAATGAGTCTTTCTTCTCAACATACTTATCCCTGAACCAATACATTACTTCTTTGGTTAAGAAAAAACCTTCAGCAAGTTCTTCTATAGAATCTAAAGAAAAAGTAAGATCTGTAACTGGATATATTAATAATTGGGCTTTAGGAATGCTTTTTCCTTCTGCTTGTCTTCTTATAGAAATACTGGCAGATAAATTTCCTCCTGCGCTATCGCCTCCAACAGATATCCTTTTTGGATCAATTCCTAAATCTTTATGATTTAACTCTAACCAGTCAAAGACTTTGTCAAAATCATTCAATGCCGCAGGATAAGGATTTTCGGGAGCTAATCTATAATCCACTGAAAAAACTTTTGCCTCTAGAGTCTTAGACAAAAATCCAGTAAAAGTATGATGACTCTCAATATTAAAAAAAACCCAACCTCCTCCATGAAAATAAATTAAAGCAGGAGCATTTTCGCTAAGTCCATCAGAAGTATATTCTCTAACCCTTATTGATTCGCCCTCTCCATTGATTTTATGATCTGTATAACTTACTGCTTTATCAAGAGGTACCTCAATTGCTTTTGAGGTTTCCTGAGCTTTTGCAAGAATTTTTCTAATATCAGATGCCGGTAATGACAGATCAATTTTTGATGGGTCAACTTCTCCAATATGATTTAAAAGAAATTGAAACCCTGGATCAAGTTTTCTATTTCCTCTAGTAGTTATTTGTTTGGTTCCGCTAAACCAAACTAAGATATTATGAGGAAGTTTTAATATTATTCTTATTAAGTAAAAGTAAAACATATCCAAAATTTATTTTAGACTAAAAAAATACGCTTTCTAAGAGAAATTATATCTGTGCATTTTTAGGATGGGTTTTCGTCTGCTAGTATTTTTAGCTGCTATCTTTTAAAGCAAAAGGCATAACCCTAGATTTGCCTTTGTTTTGAATGATTTTGACTCTTTGATTAACGGCGAAACTATAATCTCCTTCTTCTTGGATAATTGAGATAGTTTTACCGGAATCTAAATTTAGCAATAATTCAATAGCTGGTTTTCTAGTAGCTGCATCACCAATTACAGAACCTACTGCAGAGCCTGCCAAGGCGCCCAAAACACCTGAAATATCAGATTCAGCCTTTGAATCAGTAACGGATGCTCCTGCGATACCGCCAATAATTGCTCCTGTTATAGCTCCGGTATCTCCATTACCAGCTAAGATCACCTGATCAATTGACACAATAGTTGCAAAAATAACAGTCTGCATTTTCTGTGCTTCTGAACGATCGACAATCTCTGGTCGCATTGAGCTATAGGAGCAACTCATAATAATAGTTACAAAAATGATACAAATAATTTTTTTTAATATGGTCATAGTTAAATCTTAACAAATTCAGGATTGGGTTCAAGCTACCACTAACAAACTCAGGATTAAGAAAATAATAAAGAGTTACTAATTTTGAATTATGAATCTAAATAAATGTTTAACGCAAAAACCTAGAGAACTATTGGCTTTTATTAGCTCAATTATCTTTACGTTACATCAAGCGTTACAGATTCAAAAAGAAAAAGGTAACAAAGAGTGTCGCGTTACACACATATCTCTCCCTTTCTTAAGGGAGAGATGTAACGCACAAATGAACCCAGAAATTTAAGAGGCAATAAATGAAAACAAATTGGGATGATCGGAGTAGAGAAAAATTAATCCAGACTCTAAGAATTAAGGAATATCAGAATGAATCTTTAAAGCGTGAGTTAGAAGTGATGGTAGTTTGATAAAAATTTTATATAATGAATTATTAAATCTATTGGAGAAATAAAATGAAAAAATACTTTGTTCTAGGGGTTGCGTTAATGTTTTGTAATATATCACAAGCAGCTGTCTACCTGATTGATTTCAAATGCAATCAAGAGGCTTATAAAGTTTTTGCTACCATGACGTTAGATGAGCTTGATGGTGAATTCCTAGAGGGCTCTAAAAAGCTTGCTAGATATCATGACCTCACGACTGGCAATGGGATAGTTATAGTTGAGGCCGTTGATCCGACTCTTGTAATTGAATTCGCCAATGGATGGAGCGAAGTGTGCGAGTCTGCAATAGTCCCTGTAGTAGACGATAAAAAAGCAATGGAGATTTTGACCAGATAACTAAGCGACAGCAAAGGCTATAGAGCCTGATTCAAGCATATATAACTAAAAAATATAGGTTTTCAGGAATTTAAGATTATTAACTGTAACTAAAACTGTTTTTTGT
>CETY01054002.1_pt1 | contig 12651 bp, 9 predicted proteins | sample 361551 | NCBI WGS metagenome assembly CETY01 (sample SAMEA2623135, study PRJEB7988) | marine metagenome | biome: marine biome (ENVO:00000447); feature: deep chlorophyll maximum layer (ENVO:xxxxxxxx); material: "saline water (ENVO:00002010), including plankton (ENVO:xxxxxxxx)" | depth 45 m | reverse complement strand
AGTTTCTATGAAATTTATAGTGTTCAAAATGAATCCTTAAATTTAGGAGCTGATATTTATCAATTAGCTGATATATTAGGTATTCAAGTTGTTCGTAGAAATAAAAAAATACCTGAAATTACATTAGAAAATTTCTTAATGTCTGGATGGAATATGTATGCCACTGAAAAATTTCAAAAAATATTATTAAATCATAATTATACAATTGTTTATGTTGATCAGGTATCAGCAACACCCAATCCCGAAAGAAAAATTACAAATATAATTAGTCCAGGAACTATGATTGAAAATTATAATAATAATGATAATAATTATTTATTATCAATTTATCTGAATAGTTATCCTCAACAATATGATAAACATATTTATGTAATCGGATTATCAGCAATAGATATTTCTACAGGTGAAAATACAGTTCATAAAATAATTTCATCCATTGATGATAATAATATATGGAAAGATGAACTATTTAGATTAATTCATTATTATTCACCAAAAGAGTGTCTTTTTCATTCAGAAATAGATTTAAAGAAGGAAGAAATCTCAAATATGTTTCAATTAAATGATCAAAGTATTCACTATAATTTATATGAAAATCCAGATTTTAAAAAACCTAGTTATCAAAATGAATACTTTAAAAAGATTTTTAATACGGGATTTTTAACACCTATAGAATATCTTGGTTTTGATGAATCTGAAATGACTTTATCATATATTTATATGATACAATTTATTCATGAACATAAATTAGAAAATCTAAATCATTTACCCAAACCGATTATTAAAAGCGATATGAATAAATTAATACTTAGTAATAATACAATTTATCAGTTGTATCTTGTTCCAAATAAAGAACACGTATCTGAAAAATATAATTCATTATTGAGTATATTAAATAAGTGTGATACAGCAATTGGTAGACGATTATGTAAAAACAGATTATTATATCCTATTGTTGATAAAGAAATATTAAATTATAGATACGATATGATAGAAAATTTTCAAAAAGGAGAACTATATGATAAGATAAAACCTCATTTAAAAAAGATATTAGATATTGAAAAATTACATCGTCGTATGGCATTATCTATTTGTTCGCCGTATGAATTTTTTAGTATTCATACTTCATATACATATTTAATAAAGTGTATTGATTGTATAGATAAATCTTTACCAGAGATTAATGAAAAATATAAAGATACTATTGAGAAATTAAATGAATTTATAACAGATTACAATAATGTATTTCAAATAGATGAATTAGAAAAATATTCATTAACTAATATTATTACAAGTGTCTTTCAAAAAGGGATTCATCAGGGGTTAGATGATTTACAAAAAGATATAGATGATGGATTATCTATGATAGGACTAATCTGTGAAAAGTTAAATAAATATATTGATCCTAAGCGTCAAGGTTGTATTAAACATGATAATAATGATAAATATGGTTTTTATTTATATTTAACTGATAACAGGGCTAAAACATTTCAAAAATCTGTTAAAAATTTAGTGAATACTACAATTAAGATTGGTAAAATCAGTTTAGATTTAAGAGATGTAAAATTTACCAAAAGAGGTGGTAATACTCATTTAGAATTCTCTAAACTCTTAGATATTACAAATAAATATTCTTCAGATCGTTTAAAAATACAAGGAGTAAATAAAGAATTATTCATTCAGAAATGTAATGAATACTATAATAAATATCAAAATTTATATAATGAATTAGTTGATTTAATAGGTTTCATTGATCTAAATAGTTGTTTAGCTAAGTTAAGTGTAGAGAATGTATATACGAAACCTGAAATAATAGATTCTTCGCAAAGTAAGAGTATATTTAATGGAAAAGATGTAAGACATCCTATCGTTGAAAAAGTTCAAAGAGAAATAGAATATGTTCCTAATGATGTAGAATTATCTGAAAATGGTCTACTCTTATATGGTACAAATGCTTGTGGTAAATCTACTCTTATGAAAAGTATAGGATTAACATTAATTATGGCTCAAGCTGGGTTTTATGTTCCTTGCTCTTCATTAAAGTATTCACCATATACTCAAATATTTACAAGGATACTAAATAATGATAATATATTTAAAAGACAATCTTCATTTGCTGTAGAGATGTCAGAGTTAAGAAGTATTTTAAAACGCAGTGATAATAAATCATTAGTTCTTGGTGATGAAGTTTGTTCGGGAACAGAAACAACCTCAGCATTATCTATTGTGTCAGCAGCATTAAAGACATTAAGTGATATTAAATGTTCATTTATATTTACATCTCATTTACATCAGTTAATGGATATAAAATTAGTCAAAGATATCCAATCCTTAAAAGTATATCATCTAAAAATTGAATATGATAAAACTAAAGAATTATTAATATATAAAAGAAAGTTGGAAAAGGGTTCAGGTCCTGCTATTTATGGTTTAGAAGTATGTAAATCAATGAGTCTTGGGGATGATTTTATATCCTTAGCAAGGAATGTTCAAATGGAGATAAGTGATGTTGATTCTACACTATTAAATGATAAACATAGTAATTATAATAATGAATTAATGATGGATAAATGTCAAATATGTAATAGTAAATCAGAACATACACATCATATTAAAGAACAAAATACTGCTGATAAAAATGGTATTATAGATCATCATCATAAAAATATTAATCATAATTTAGTACAATTATGTGAATCGTGTCATCATAAAGTTCATAATGAAAATTTAAGAATTTATGGATATCATCAAACTGATCAAGGTATTGTGTTAAATTATGAATATATTCAACAAGATCAAATAATTAATAATAAAAAGAAATTCAATAAAAAAGATTTACAAACAATATTAAATTATAAAGATGATATTGATAATAAAACCCTTAAAAAGAGTAATTTAATAAAAAAACTTGAATTAGAACATCATATACAGATATCGGGTTCGACTCTAAATAAGGTTTTAAGAGGTGAATATTAACATATATAATAAACGAGTGAAGAATAGATTAATACGAAAGCATAATTAATATCTAATGTATTCCAGTTCCATAAATCTCGTTTATAAAATGGATTCATTAAAAATCCAAATAATGAATTTAAATTCATAGATATTTTACCCCTTGAATCAGGTCTAAATAGTATTGAACCCACACTATATTCTGAATATATTATAAATAAAATTGTTATTAATGCCCAAAAACCTAAAAAATATATTATTTTCATAAATTTATTTTTCTATACTACTACTATAAAAATGTTTTCTATGAAAAATCTTATTGTTGTTGTAATAGCTTTATATTTAATTCTTTATGTATTAAAAGATGAAACTCAAAAAATGATAGTTGGTGGATCTGCCATTCTATTTTTATGTATGGGCAATAGGGTCCTAGAAGGTTTAGAAGATGGTGAATCTGATTCGGGATTTGAAGAAGAGAAATCAGATACTGGAGATAGTATTGTTGGTAATAATACTGTTTCGGGTGGTGGTGCGAAAGCGGGTCCTTTAGGTGATCCTAAAATTTTAAATATGGGTCCTTATGATGGAATCATGTTAAAAACAGGTAATACAGAATGTTGGATGAAATCCCCAGATGAAACAGCTTTAGTTCCTAATGATGGTTTATATAGTTATTTATCAAGTCAGGGTCCCATTAAGATGAAATTATCCGATCAAGCAGCATTAAATGGTCCACCAGTAGATGGTGTAAAGGGTTCACCAGAAAAGATGTTTATGTTAGCTAATAATGTTACTAGTCCACAGTGCTGTCCATCTACTTTCTCTACAAGCACAGGTTGCTTATGTACTACTAAAAATCAAAGGGATTTTGTTGCAGCCAGAGGTATGTTAGATGGAGGGGAAGCTTATGACGAAGTTGAAGTTTAAATTTAACCTCAGGTAAATTTATTTTATAATAAATATTATATGAATAAAATACTATTATTAGTATTCTTTTTTATAATTATCAGTTTTTCAATGAATAGTATTAAAAAAACCGATAAATATAGTTTATTAAAAACGTTTCCAAATAAATATGTTCCAACAGTTGAATTATATGATAAAAATACAGATTTAGAATATATAAATTATCCTGTTATTTTTAAAACAAATACTTGTTCATTCTTTGGTTTAGATGTTAAAAAAATAAAAAATATTTATGAAGCAAAAGATTATATTAAAAATTTCCCATATGGAAAGGATGATATTATTTTTCAAGAATTTTCACCTTATAAAAATGAAATAGGTGTATTTTTAAAAAGAAATGTTTTAGATGATAAACTTGAAGTTTATTCTGGAGTGATTAGAGAAATAAAAAGCGATAGTTTAGTAAATAATAAATGTGAAAAAGGAAAATGTGAAATAGTAACAGATAAATTATCTGATATTTTTAAAAATCAAATTATTGAGATAACTGAAAGAGTAAAAGGATTTAATTGGGGTAGATATGATATTAAATATGAATCATTTGAAAGATTAAATTTAGGTGAATTTCATATTATGGAATTAAATGTAGGACCAAGTCTTTATCCAGCTGTTCATCCAATGAATTTTGATTTAGCTGTTTATTGGTCTGATGATAATATTATCTTATCAATTTATAAATTAATAGAAATAATATTTTATTATTATGCTTTATGTGCAAAAAATTTAATAACGGGTAAAATTACAATTGATGATATCTTTAAAAATATTGAAAAATGGATTAATAATATTATTTGTATAAATTTTTAATATTATCTGAGTAACATACTATGTATCTTTTCATATGCTTCACCGTGTTGTTTATCATATACATTTAGTCTTGATACCCTATCTTGTTCTGATTTCTGTTCTAAGAGTTGTCTTTGGGCATATAATTGTTGATCTTCTTGATTCATAGTATAAGAAATATTGCTTCTTTGAGATTTTACTCCACCTATACTATTCGCTCTACCTGATGTATCAACACTATTAATATCGATTAGAGTTGAACCATCTGTAAACGCTTGTTTATAATCAGTATATGCTAAGTTATCTGAATTACCACTAAAATCTGTAATTTTACCTTGACCTAGAGTCATTATACTATCAGAATTAGACATTGATATTTTAACTTCTGGTTCTTGATATTTTACTAATGCATTCTGAGGATTTCTTTGACTTTGTTCTCTTTTATAATTTTCAAACGTAGCATTAAACATATCTTTATTAAATCCATTTTGAAATAATTTTTGCTGACCAGATTCTAAAGCAGGATTATTATTCATCCAATTTCCATAACCATCATCATATACATCAGGTATTTTATTTTGATCATAGATTTGATTAAAAACATCAACATCAAAATTTTCAGTCATATTTACATTCACTTTAGGTGTATTCATTTGTTGAGTATAATAATCTTTTGCCCCATCTCTTAATTCGGTGTGACTATGATTATTTTCTCTTTCTTTGAGTTTTTTCTGTAAAAGAGTAAATGCTATAGATATTTGTTGAAACTCTTGAGGGGTTCCTCCTCTATCTGGATGTGCTTTCATTGCTTTTTTTAAATATGCTTTTTTTAGAGTTTTTTCATCATAATTTTTACCGATTCCTAATATTTTATAAGGATCTAATTTAGTTTTTGCTGATGGTAATTGAGGTAAAGGTTGTTGGTAACCTAGATTACCTTGTTGTTGTCCTTGATTCATATCGCTTTGAAAAAACATATTTGCTGGCATTTGTTGTTGAGATTCTAAATTCATTTGATAAAGACTATTAATTTGAGATTGTTGTTGCATGATAAGATTTTGTTGTTGTTGAATATAAGAAGAATATAATTCAGCATATTGTTGATCTTTACTTGGAGTTTGTCCCATTTATTAAATAGATAAACTATTAAAATATAAATTTAAACTTAAAACCAATCAAAAAATCTTTCTACGCTTGTGACAATTGATGTTCCAAACATATCTTCTAATGCTTCGTGTTCCCAACTCTTTATGCATTCATTGTATACTCTATGTTTTCTATCTGCATATTTTACGGGGTCTCTATCTAAACTTTCATTATGAGTAGTTTTTAACGTCCCAATTCCACCATACCAAAGATCTGTTGTGAATGTATCATCATTTCCAGCCATTCTATGACAATAAGCTGGACCAGCCTGTTCTGAAATATTACAAGCAAAATTTTCATCATCAATAGCATCAGCGGGATCCCCTAGATAAGCGACTAGAGCGGTGCCCCTCCATTCTTTCCAATCATCAATTCCAGACACACTCCATTCATCTCTCCATCCAGAATAATCAAGATTGGGATCTTGATCATTTACCGGATTATTATTATCTTCAAACCCTGCATCCCCGCCACTAGATGAAGTATTTTCTCTCATATATATATTGTAATTATAAGCCATCATTCTAGAATTGAAATTATTTTTACTATGTAATAAATTATCTTCTTCTGATGCAGTTTGATGATGTTCCCCACCTAATAGTTCATTACGAGAAACTTCATTTAATTCTACACACGCGTATGGACAAGGGTCTATAGGACCTCTATCGCTGGCACTGAAAGGCTGATTTATAGTATCTGGAACACCATTTTTCATATAAACCCAAGAATCCCTTAAATCTTCTAAAGATGATCCCCACTGAGTAGTATCAACTGCTGCTCCTTCTTTTCCCCATTTTGTTCCATATCTACATATATGGTCTAATTTATTTAACATAGTCCCCTGTGCTAGTCCGGGATAATTATTTTCATTTATTCCAATAGAAAGGTGACATTCTTTTTTATACAATTGATAAGTGTAAGTAACTCCATCTTGTGGAGGTTCATTTCTTGGTAGTTTATCTGCAATATCAATACAATATTTAGAAAATGCAATATATTCTTGTGGGGGATCTGCTCTTAAATTTCGATATCTATTATATAATTTAACGCCTCTCTTTGTTAATTGTATACCGGATCCAATCTGTGATTCTTGTGGACTAAGTTTTGTATTTAAATAAACTAAAGGAGAATCTATACTATTTTGACTTAGTAATAATTTTTCAGCACCAGTTAATTCGCTATAATCAAGTAAAGTATTTCCATCCTGATTTGCCCCCCCTAAATATTTATATCCCAAATTTGGCATTTTCTCATTTAATTTACGAAGAATAGTTTTAGCATATTTTCTATCTCTATCTATTGCTTCTTCTGCTGTATAACCATGAGATATCATATCTAGCATCCATTCATTTAAGAAACCTGCTGTTTTTTCTGTTTCAGTATTTCCTGAACCTGAATCTAGAGATGTTTTATATTCATCTAAAAAATCCATATATACTTGATTATCTTTTATACTTTCAGCCATATTTTTAATCACTTTCCCCATTTTGTCAGTTATTTCATCTGCTTCCGCTTCTTTTAGTGCTGTCACTATTATAATCATCGCCTTTGCTGCTTCTTTATCCTGATGATTTTTGATATATTCAATACTGCAATCTTCATTATCACCTTCAACACATCTGTTGAGTGGCCATATTAATTTTTCCCCGCTATTATCAAAAAAAGTTGATACTATATCAACAGCATAAGGGGGGTCTTTATTAGTAGCAGCCTTCATCCCATCTATATATGCCCCAGTATATTGATCAAATAATTTTAATAATTCTTTATTTGATAGTGCATTTTGATAACCACCTACATCATAATTATCAAGTACAGCACCTATAACCTGTAATGCCGCAAGTGCTGCACCAACAGGTCCTGTAGTTAAAGTTCTAGCAAAGGCAAATGCACCCCTTGCAAGGACAGCACCCCCCGCCTTTCCTAATGCACTTTCAGCCGCCCTTTCACCTAACCCTGTTGCAACTCTTCCTACACCACTCGCCAAAGCTCTTGCTCCTGAAGATAAACGAGTAACTGCCTCTGCAGCTTGTGTTGCTCTTGTAGCAGCTAATTCACCAGCTAACCCCGCTGCTTTTGTTAATTTAAGTACAACACCAGATAATCCCTTTGCTACAAATGTACCCTTGATAAAATTATTTATCGTTTCTATATATCCAAATAAACCAGGGAATTTCCTACCTAAAACTTCCCCACGCCCACCGAATAATGTCCATCTTAAGGCAATAGAAATTGGTTCTGCTCTACTATATTCCACTGATCTACCCAATTCAAGTAATGACGATGCCCTCTGAGCAGCACGGAATTCTCCAACAGTAACACCTTCCGCTCTTAAAGCAGCTAAAGCAACCTCATCGGCACTCGCAGCGGCCGACATTACACTCCGTGCTTCTTGCAGGGCAACTGCCATTTTTGCACCCATGATACCCAAATTAGTTAGTAATATAACAACTGCTCTATTTATAATGGCATCATGATGTTCTTTCCAAAATTCTGAAGTAAAAGATAATACTTTATCTAATTGAGATGGATCATCAAATGTTTTCTTTAAACAACAATGATGACCCTGAGATTCATCCGTTTCAACATAATGTTTATTATCTTCATTAAAATCTATTACTTTTTTTAACACAGTTGAGGGTTGATGACAAAAAGGTAACGCATTATCATCACTCAAATAAGTGATAATATTATCTCCTTGCGATGAAGTATCTTCAACTCCTTGATACATTTGTATAATATCTGATATATGATGAGTAGAACCCTCTAATACACAAACACCTAATTCAGATTCACTATTATGGGGTTGAAATAGTTTTAAATTATCATCATAATGAAAACAACCTGCTGGAAAATCACAATCCTGATTGCTATTACACTTGGTTAAAGGACGATCCATAAATTTACATTTATTATCACATCGGGATGAATATATTTCTTTTAAAGATTTACCATCTTCCATATATTCAGATGAGCTTTCACAGTTACAAGCATATGCTTTTTCTGTTATTTTTATTAAATTGTCGTGTATTTTAGATGCTTCTCTACTAATATTTTCACCAACAGTTTCGGGTGTAACATCTGCCATTAAATTTTCATCTAATAATTCTCTCATAAATTTACAATGCGCTGGTTCACTATCCCCTTTTGTTTTAAATATATCACCGGAATAATAAAGAAATAAATGAGCACACAAGATAAAAATAACTGTTTTCCTGATAATAGATGTGCCTGGATCCAACCAAGATCTATATAACAAAAATATTATTACAAATATATAAATTATAATTTCAAATTCCATATATTAATATTACTATTATTAATATATATAAAAATTAACTTAACTGATTATATATTTTCTTCTATTAAAGGTAATATTTTATCATTTATAAATTCATCTAATTTTATTTTTTCAGATATTATATCATTATAATAATAGACGATACCTAACATTATCATTAATGATCCTATAGATAATAGTCTATTAATATTAAACATACCCATTTGAATATGGACACCACTCGCTTTCTGTTTGAAAAATTCAGATATAATATTATTCCAAAGTAATACAGTTATACCGAATAATATACCATATTTTATCATAATTTTAATACCATCAACAGAATCTTCGACACCGGGGATAGCAGGCATTGTTGTTATAGCCGGATTATTACATAAACTTTCATTACAATAAGCATTACAAATATCATTTATATCCATTTCTTTCCCACTATTATAAGTATTTAATGATGTTATTCTATCTGTATCACTACTTATTTTTTGTTTTGGTGTATCAAGGGGTACATCTAAAGTCGCTTTAATTAAGTTTTGTTGACCCCCGCCATCTAAAATATCATTATGCATCTTTATTAAGGTTACATCATTAAGACACATATAAATATCATCAAAATTATTTTCATTTTTCCAATAACAATATTCTGATTCTTCGCAAGTCGCTTCAGAATTTAAAATACTACAATTTATATCTTTACTATTTCTTACTTCATTCCATAATCCATGATAAACATTTTCGGGGGCATGAATTACAGACATACATTTGCCTTCATCACCCTTATTCCAAGCAACACAAGTTCCTAATTCTCTATTGTTATAATCATTAAAATTAGTTACAATACTACCTTCTTCACCTGCTTTTAAACTACATTTTTTACGACTACCACTCGCAGCATCGGGACCTGCTTCACCCCTACATTTTACTACTTTTAAATCTTGGTCTTCTTCTTTTCCCGTTACATCATCAGGATCAGTTTTAAATGAAGAACTATCAAATAATCTATATAAACAATGACCGGGAAATTCAGATGGAATAAATTCACCCGTGGCAGCTGCTGTCGCACCACCACCTAAACCCGATATCACACCACTACTAAATTCAGTGTGTAATGCAGCACCGCTCGCAACCCCTACTTCGGTTAATTCAGTTGCTCTTTTTATGTGATAATTTAAAAAATCATCTCTAAATTCTGAATCATTATTTAATGGACACAATAGATTATCTGTTCCTTCCCAATCCATATAGTGAGGTGAATCACTTTCAAAATTACTTGGATTAGTGATACCATATAAAGATGCACTTTTTTTACTGTTATTTTTTAATGTGCATCCCGTGGGACATTCACCACCCTGTAAATCACAAGGACTATTATCATCGTGGCGACAATATAATATTTTATTTAATTGTTCCCATTTTTCGTCATTTAAATTTACTTTATTAAAACCCTGACAAGTACACTGACAGTTTCTTTTTAATTCATCATATTCAGGTAGAACATATTCATCAATTACATAACCAATACCGGCGATCGGTACTCCATATTTAAGCGCTCCTTTACCTAGATACTTGCCTGCTTTACCTAGATTACTATCTTTAAATTTTTTTAAACGACTAAAACCCCTTGACGCGTCTGCTTCAGCTTCAACTAATTCTTCGGTCGTATGACCAAATTTATCTAATTTGTAACCCCTTTCAATATCAACTAATTCATCAAGTTTATCTAATAAACCCTTTTCAGCATTCATTAAAAAATGCTCAATATTATTAAAACCCCTCGCCCGAGATATAGCATCCGCTACTTTATTGGCAACTGTACCGACCTCCATTGCTTCACCCGCATATTTTGAAAAAAATTTCTCTCCCGTAGCACCATCTTCCACTACTTCTTTACCTTCCTTCCATATTTTTATTGGATTTGTAAATCCTTCCATATTAAATCACTAATTTAATATAGATAAAAAATTTAATTTAAAAATTTATTTATAAGAATTACTAATCATTTAAAAAAGTCGTATTCATAACATCCACATTTAATTCTGAATCTATAACATCTAAAAATAATATTAGATAAGCACTACAAAAACAAGACAAACATAATCCAACTTTACATAAATCTTTACATAATTTTTTATTATCTTCTTTCATATTTGATATATTAGAAATATCAGTTAATTTACCATAATCTATATTTGTATATATTTTGGGATGCATATTTATAATGATCCATCATTATTTTCTAAATGATATTTATCCCATACCGTGCCTAGATAAAATGATATTCCACCGACACCCATACAAAAAATAACACCTCCTATATATTTAATCATCCCCACACTGCAACATCTTCTTTTAGTATTATTATTTGTCTCAACACTTTCATTGATACTGTAAAGACTACTTCTTAACTCAGTCATTTTAAAATAATTTATAAATAATCTTTTAAATATTTATTCATCTGAATCATAAATTATCTTTAATGTTTTATTATTATCAAATATTAATAATCTATCGATTGAATATTTAGAACAATAATCTATATCTTTTTTATTTCCTTTAATACATCCTTTTAAGATAATATTTTTTAAAGTTTTATTTAATAATTTTTTCTGATTTTTTAATGATTTTTCACTAACATCAGGTAATCTAGGGGCAGGATTTTTATCCGTATCTTTTAAAAATAATTCCATCCCTTCAATTGCTCTATTTTTATTTCTTTTTATTAAATTATTTAATGAAACTTTTACACCAGCTATTACAATATTATAATTATTACATTTATTAATTGATTTGATAAGCCATTTAGGATAATATTCCCCTTTTGTTTCAAAAATAATATTTTCTTTTTTAATTATTGCATTATTTAATTCGATACTTAAAAGTAGATTACAACCCTTTTCATCTAAATCGACACATTTCTTTTTAGGAATTGTTTTCTTTTTTAACTTTTTTTTACATCCATTATTTCTAACAGAAAAATATGATTTCTCAAAATATTTTAAAGTTTTTTTATCTGGTTTTCTTAATTTAGATCTAGCATTTTTATTTTTACTAAATTTTTTAATTTTTTGTTTATATTTCATATCATTTTCAACATAATCATCTATTAAAAAAAATTTAGGATTATTTAATTTAAGTTTATCTATCATTTCCTTAGCAAGTTTTGATTTACCTGAACCAGTTGATCCCATTGTAATTACTAATGTTGGTTTCATATATATTAACTATATATAATTTTACTGAATTCTATTTTCAGGATTGAGATATTCATATCCTAAGAAATCAAAGATTTCTTTTTCTTCTAAAAACACTTTATCTACCTTTTGCTTAGAATCAGTATGTTTAATACTATATTCATTCATTGTATAACCTTGCTTTAAAGCATCTTCTCTCATCCTTACATTAAATTCACCTGAACCAGTAAAATACAAGATAGCAAATGGATACTCATCCGGTTTTGTATACATAATATCAATTCTACGATGACAAGGAGATATATCTATCTT
>CETY01114651.1_pt1 | contig 12652 bp, 8 predicted proteins | sample 361551 | NCBI WGS metagenome assembly CETY01 (sample SAMEA2623135, study PRJEB7988) | marine metagenome | biome: marine biome (ENVO:00000447); feature: deep chlorophyll maximum layer (ENVO:xxxxxxxx); material: "saline water (ENVO:00002010), including plankton (ENVO:xxxxxxxx)" | depth 45 m | reverse complement strand
CCGCGGACCTCATGAGCGCGCGCCGACCAGTGGCCCTCATTGCAGCTTGAGCTGCTGTCAGCCGCGAGGAGGTCATAGACATCATCCTGAACCTGCCTGGATACATTCGATGGCCCTGGGCTTTCATTCTGGCCCAAAATGGACCGGCAGCTGCCGGCATTCTGGAAGCTACCCAAGCTCGATAAGGAACTATCGCAATAGAATTGATAATTAAATCATCGGACGACAGGGCCCAATCATTAATAAATTTAACAAATGCATTTTTACTAAAGCCTTCGCTAAAATCAGCGAGATTATCACCTACAGCAATCCAGAAGTTTTTCGCTTTTGCTAATTCTTCTTTTTTTTCTTTTGCGCTCATTTTCTTTAATTTTTCTGCTGCTTTTCGTTTCTCTACTTCACTCGGAAGGAAGACTTTCATGGCTGCTTCCTCATCACCCCTTAACTGTTTCTCCGCTTCATCTTGGTCTAAGCCCCATTTTTTAGCAGATTTTCTGTCTTTACAGATCTTTGAAAGCGCTGCAATTGCTTCCTCTTGTTCATCTGTCCATGGAGACCAACCAATCACAGCACCTTCTGAATCTTCTACTTTTTTCATTTCAGAATTGAATTTCTTACAATCTAATTCAGCGGTGGGGTTCTCTGACTTCAATAAATTCAAGATATACTGTGATTTATCTCCAGAACCTATGATCTCATCAATTCTTTTAAAAGGCTTGCCCGTTAAAACTGCCTCTAATTCTTCTCTGATTAATTGCTCAAAAAGTACTCTATTAACTTTCATTATGATGGATCCTTCGTAAAATAATTAGTAACTTTATATTTCTTAAGCAGCTTCTTGAGGACCGATCGATCTAACCCCAGAAAACTGGCCATTTCTCCTTTTGTACGAGCAGCAGAGAACACATACTTCAACACACCATCCTTAACCATATCGGGGATTGCGTGCCATAAGTTTGCGCCGTATAACTTATAATTAACAGCCCTCGCCGCAAGTTCCAAGCGAAGACCGATAATATCTTCCATTGTTAAAGACGAGAGCATTAATTCAAATTTTTCACTTGACTTGCCCTCGGAGCGAAGTTTGTTTGAGATACTATAATAATCCTGATCTGGTTTTTTGAACCTTGACCTTTTATTCTCCCACATAACTTACTCCATAAAGATTGTTTCTAAGTCTTCTTCCATCAGACCCTCAGCATCACCAGCCTCTTCCTCTTCAGCAGGAAGGTCTGGTATCTCAAAACCCTCTTCATCTTCCGCTTCTGGCATATTTGGTATTTCAAGCTCTTCCTCTGTGTCGCCAGATGCCTCAATAGAAGGATCAACTTGCGCACCGCTTGGCTTGGGCATTTCAGTTTTAGTAAATGCAGGTTCTTGCCCCATTGAATCAGCCAATTCTTTCTCATAGGTAAGAAGCCAGAGGTCAATATTGTAGAGGGCGTAATCTTTATATTCTTCCTTGTCTTCTGGATCAAACAACAGTCTTCTCTTATCGGCCAAAACCTGTTCGATATTGGAATCACCGATCGTCTCAAACGCCATCCTTGCGCCAGTTGGGTTCTCATCAGCAATTTGAAACTCATTAAAATCGTCTTCCATCTGGTCTTCAGGCTTCTTTTCTTTTGGCGTGAACCTGTCATTCTCTTTCCCATCAGAAGGCATAATGCGATCATCATCATCAAGAGTAATCTTAAGTTTTGTGTCGCCCTCCTCCTGTTCATTAATATCACTTTCGCCAACCAAAGCATTAGCATCAAGGCCTTCAAAATTACTAAATGTTGATTGGAATTTTGCTAACACATGCGCTCTATAAGAGGCTCTCTCTTCCGGGCGAGATAATTTACGCAACCCGGATTTAATAACAGGTAAAACTTGATTAAAAGCATCAGCGAGGGCATTAACAGCCGTGGAAGCATAAGGAGCCGGCTCACCATCAGCGTCAATATCGCCTTCTTGAATAAGATGTCGAATAACGGTTTTTAACTTCTTCTCTTCTAAAAGACGATCGTACTCGGCTTGTTTTCTTTTTACTTCTTTAATCTGAATGGCTTTTCTAATAAGCCTTCTTAACTTAAACTCGTTAATTATTTCCTGCTTTTTCTTATCTTTCATTATCCTGCTCCTTAAAATTTATCCACGGACTCTGTCCTGAAGCTCCGGCAACGTCGCCGGCTCCCATAGCTGAAATTTCTTCTAATGTGTCTTCGTCTTCATTTATCGCAGCTGCCTGCTCTTTTGGTGACTCAGTCTTATTCTTAACAATGTTAAACAATTGATCAGCCAAAGTGACACTTAGAGGCTCAAGCACTTCTGTATCTAAATCCAATTGGCCCACCCTCGCATCGGCGCCGGCAAATAAATCAGCATTATCACCTAATATTTTACGCGCAAGAGGTTTAAGCCTTGCACGAAGTTCAGAGTCCTCTTTGTCATTAGATGGAGTGCCTGACCAAGCGCCGGCCTCTTCCGATAATTCTCCCCTATCCCGCATATTTAACGCAACAGCAACCGCTTGGTCTTGTGGCATTTTTTCTTTTTTTCTTAAGTAACTTATCTTGTCACTCACTTTATCAGAGGTGCTTTTTTTACCCTCTGCTAAAACTTCGTCAACCAAAGAAAATAGGGAGGGGAGGTTTAAAAAATTTTCCTGCAGGTCACCTCCCTGCAAAAGCACCTGGACAACATCATCATAATGATTATCATCAGGCAGCATTAGTTTGAAAGTTTCCCAATCCTGATCTTTATAAGCCTTTCTCATTCTGCTGGCTGAGGCAGCACCCCCGGCAACCTCTAAAGCAGGTGCCGCTGGATATTCAGCGACTGTCGCGTCAGTCAGGTGTGACCTCGCAGCGAAGTAGTTAACAAATTGTTCAATTCTTTTTTTATCTCCGCCCTTATCACTGGCGCCAATAGAGAAACTTGCATTTGGAAACTGATTGGTAAAGCCATCACTTTTCACCAACTCATAGCAAGTTGTCAATGGGGTCTTGTCAGGCGCCGTAATAAACTCTACTTTGTCAGAAAAGCCTCCATATATGTCAAAAATCTGCTTACTTTGCTCTATGGTCACACCTTCCCTTGGCTTTGGGCCGGTTACTACAAAAACCTTCCTAATTTGAGGAATTTTTTCATAATGCTTGATCATATGATAGTGCCCGCCGGTGGGTGGCTTAAAGCCGCCTGGAATTAGTATAACATAATCTTTATTATCTGGTAATTCTTGAAACTCTTTGATTAGCTCACCATATTGTATTTTGGTTTCGAACATTGCCTCTGCAGAATTAGAAGGTATATCTTCCCCTTTTGGAGTAACACCAAATCCACCAGCCCGGTTGTCGACAATAAACTCTCCAGTAAATTTGAAAGCAATACCATCACATATTTCAGTTGACTGTATAACAAGGCCTTCGTGTGCCTGATCACCACCCTCAACACCCATATCCACATCAGCGGCAATAGATTTCTTTATTGTGTCACCGATATATCGCACGGCATGCCAAAGAATGGCAGCGCTATTGATTGCTTTAGCATCTTCTGGACTATTGCCTATATCAAATGGCCCAATTCCAGTTTCGGGACCGGTCACCATAACATCTTCATATATCTGAAGCGCGAAAGCGCTTTGTTTCGGGTCTTTTTTATATCCAGGCTTAGTTTGTATTCTTCCTTTTACAGACTCACCATCCTTAGTGAAACCAGGGGTGTCCGGATAATAAGCGACGTGAGCAGGGTTTTGATCTACTGATAAAAGAAGTTGTTTTAAAGTTCTACTCTCAACCTCTCCTGTTACTTCGTTAATGGCTGTTGGTCCAATACTCTCTTTATCACTAATTTTTAAATAATTATAAGGAACTTTCATATCGAGAGCTTTTTCAATTCTTGATAAAACGGCCTCTCTCGTAAGCCCTTGTTCAAATCGCAAGCCAATTTTTGTATAAACATTGAACCCCATATCGAGTTCTACGGCCTGTTCCTGTACAGCTTTTGCAAGCTCATCAAGTACTTCTTGATGTTCTTGCTTCTTTACTTTAAGTTCATTGTTTTTCTGCGTAATAAGTTGATCAATTTCAGCGGTGTCTTGACGTTGGGAAAGTAATTGATCTTTTTGTTTAAGGAGTTCATTGATTTCTGCAACTGTTTCCCAATAGAAACCTCTTGAAAGTCGCCTACTATTAATTTTTCCCGTTTTCGTTTCCTTGGTTTCCGTATAAAACTCTGAAAGTCGATGGATTGCAATATAATTTTCACTATAATTAACGTTATTTTTTATTGGCTTATAACCCCTCTCCTTATCTTCATTTGCATAATATTCAGCGTCAAAAAAGACCCCATCAGGCCCCATTCGCTCAAAAAGCCCCAGCGCTTCTACATAAGGTCGTAATCTCATCAAGTCATGGTTTAAAATTTTTGTCATATGATTGACAACTTGAATTAATCCATGACCTTCCTTACCTTTTACTCTTTTTAATACATTATCCGAGGTAATACCGTCAAAGTCTAATCCCGTAACTGGGCCACGCGTCTTTCCGCCTCTATCCAATACAAACATAAATCCAGCTGGATTATCTGCTTTTTGAAGACGAAAAGACGCATTAACACCATCCAATTTGATAGAAACAGAGCTTCCTTTTGTTTCTTCATCATAAAGTGGTATTGCATTAACCGCTTTTACATAAAAATTGATTAAATCTTGGCCGCTTCTTACCTCGCGGCAATCAAACGGATGTGCCATATGTCCTGCAGCGCCGCCCATAATTTACCTCGCTATTTAGCCCATTTTTTCATTAATGTTTCGAATAATACTTGATCTTTATCACCCTTGAACCAATTTTCGTTGGTTTTTTCTTTTTCATCTTTCTTCACTGGGTGAGGTGTTGGGCCGGCCTCTTTTACGCCGCCACAATGCGTTTCACATTTCACTTTCTTGCATTTTGGACAAGGTTTATCTTTACCCTCATCGACGACCTCTTCATTACAAGGTACGTGATCACACTTTTCATCTTCACCATCGCCGTCATCATATTTGCCTTTTTTCTTTTCTTCCAGCTCTTCGTCTCTTTTTGCAGCATGACCCATGTGCTCTTCGGCAACAGATGCTTCAGTAACAAGAATATCTTCTGCTTTGATATTTTCAAGAATTGTACCATCCTCAAATTCCATATCATATTTTGTTACTTTTTGCAGACTTTCGCTCCAATTGTGATTAATAACCCTACCTAACTTAATTTCACCCTCCATATACACACCACCATGATGCACACAGTAGTGGTTTGGTGCGAAAATCGACTTCCCTTCTTTCATCTGTTTGTTCTCCTTTTTTAAAGTGTCTTCCCAATCTCTAAAGAGATATCCGCTTCCTTCTAAATAGGCTTCGCCTTCTAATTTCCTCATTTTACCGTCTTCTTGAGCATATCCAGGGCTTGTATCAACCCCGCCGTCAAAATCACCCCTACAATTCTGCTTATGATGGACTAATTCGTGGGCAAGAGACCTCATAATATCTTTTACGTGCCTATTATCCACAAAAAGTGTAATTTTCATGTTATTTGGGTCGTAATATGCCGTTTTTCCCAATGGATCCTTCGCATTTTGGGGATCTGACATCAATTGAACGTCGACAGGCTTATCAAACTGCAATTTTTCTTGTGCATAAGGTAAAAACTGTTGTGCGAGTTTATGAAATACGTCCAAATGTTCAAAACCTTGAGGGTTTCCGCTAATTTTATAAATTTTACTCATTATGCACCTCCAAATCCGGGTGGAGCGCTCTTGGAACGTTTATAATTAGGCTTACTTGGGTAAGATGAGCCTGGTTTTTGTTTTCCATAGCCAATTAATCGTTTTTTCATGCGAGAATATCGTCTTTTTACCTTTTTTTGAAACTCTTCTATCTCATCAAGTCTATGAAAGCCTTTTTTCTCTTCTAAGGTATCTTGGTCGATGAAAATTTTGAATTTTTTTGTATAATCACCGTCTAAAGACATCATTTTGTCATATGATCTATTACGAACATCGAATAAGTTCTTAATTATACCATTGTTTCTTAAATATTTAAAGGCAAGGTTCTCAAATGAGTACTCTCCGCGGTCTTCCAAACCAGATTGTCTAAATTTTTTGATTTTTTTAGCTAATTTTATTGAAAATGTATGAGCATCTTGATAGTTTTTATCATCATACAGATCTTCGACCCTCTCGATCATATCAGAGAATGAATCTGCTTTCCTCATAACCATCGATGCATCGATTTTGGGCTCTTTTTTAACCGGTTCCATTAACCATTTATCCTCCATGATAGAGTACACACCACTTGATACATGTTCTTCTTTTAAATCCTGGACATAAATTTCAACTTCATATCCAAAAATCTTAATTTCATGCATTTTATTCCAGTTTGACGTCTTTGCGCTGAAATATTCTCTAACAAGATCATAATTTTCATCAATTTTCGAAAAATCCACGATTAAATGCAGGTCAATATCTGAATGCTTGGTCCAATTAAAATTCGCAAGAGATCCTGTAAAAGTTATATCCTCAATCTGGCCTTCAAACTCTTCGCCAAAACCTAATTCATCGAAAAAATCAACCGCAATTGCGACTAAATTTTGTTTAATTACATCGTTTAACTGGTTAACTTGCCATACTTGAGGCTCAAGAGTATCATTGATTGTTAGAATTCCATCGATTTTCATTTAGGTCGATCCTTATCATAAATAGTTTTAAATATTTACATAGATTGAAATGTTTTTATATTAATTATAAGAGAGGTATACAGTGAAAGGAAAAAAAATTACATTGTTTTCGATCCTATGGTTCATAATTTGTCTTTGCGCATCGGCTGTAGTGTCTTGTTTCAGGGTAGGCCTTAGTGCCTTCGGGGCCCCCGTAACGATGATGGCCGCTGATCATACTGCTAAAGAGGTCAAAGGCTGGTATGGAAACCTTTAGTTCTCAAGCTTACCTTCTAACCTTCCTATAATTCTTAATATCTCATTATTGTTTGAGCGGATCCCTTTAATATCCTCCTTAAGAACGTTAATCTCGGATTCAATTTTTAAGAATTTAGGATCGTTAGAGGATTGAACCCAAAAGATTACACCGGCAACGCATGCGACAACAGCAACAATAAAGGTGAACCATTCTTTCAGGTTCCCTATGTTAATTGAATTGGACATTATTTCTTCTCCAATTTCCTCGCTGACAGATTATATTCTATCTTCTCCAAAGAACTTATAATCTGTCTTTGCTGCGTCATGCAATCGGAAGTTGTTTTAGTAATATTCTTAGGCTGTTCTGTGACATCAACTTGATTTGCCGAAACAATGACGCCATTGAAGAAAAAGCTGAAACATAAGAATATTATTGAGAAAAATAAGAATTTATTAAATATTTTCTTTTCACAAAATAACATTTTACTCTTGCCTCCTCTTTTATTGCTTGTACGAAAATAAATAGTCCCAAAGGAGATAATATGACATTAATTGAACCGGGCGACATCGTCACTTTGAAGGGCCTAAAAAACAGCAAGGAGAAACCCCTCGGGATTCTTAAGAGAAAGTGGTCACGCAACAGCTATGAAATAATTTGGTTGAATGAAAAAATTTCTTCAAGGTTCGCTTTAGGGCTCTACATAGACCCAAAAAAGCTTGAGGTCGTCAGTCGAGTGAATCAATAATCGCTCTGATATTTAGACCAGCACAATCAATCTTTCCTCTGGTCAGATGATAGTGCGAAACGATGCCTTTAAATTTTCCTTTCGCCGCTTCAGAAACCACTCCATCATATTTAGGAGTGTCAAGCTCAATCTTGTAATGATCCGTCAAAACTTTGACCAGCTTTTTATAAGATTGAATTTGAATTGGATAATATCCAAGATGAGGTTTTAGCCTGACACCGTGAACTTTGCTGTTTTCACAAACCGGTCTGGATCCAAAACCTTTTTTGACATACCACTTGTCATACTTCATATAAAACGCGTTGCTGAAATCAATGCCAATTGACGCCTTATTTACAGCACGCTTGCCCGCGTGCCACCCCACGTTGTTGGTATCGACGTATTGGTATATAACTCCATCATTATCGATACAAAAATGAGTGGAAATGCCACGTCTTTGGAGTATGCGCTTACAAGTTGCAGCAGATGTTGTAGCATCCCAATGAGTGACGATCATTGTCGGCTTTCGCATAGGCTTATAAGTCTTGTAGCAATTCTTTGGAAGCATATCAATCTTAACGTCACAATCAATTGGAAGCCTAACGCCATCAGCAAGAATAAAGTTTTCAGGCAGCTCCAATTCTCTGGACGCGACCAATCTTCGAAATGTCATTGGGCCGACTTTACCGTCGACGTCCAGGTCATATTCTTTTTGGAAAGCTTCGATGGCTTTAATAAGATCTGAGTTAAACTCTTTAAGACCTGGACCAAGCCAAGATGGATGCCATCCGTATTTCTTCGCTGTTCTTTTGTTGTATCTTATTTTTATCCAATTCATTATCTTGAACCTCCTCGATAAGATCTAATAAATTTTTTAAATCTTTATTTTCTTTAATTTGTCCTGTGGGCATAACTACTTTTAAGATTTCTGCAAATTTATCAACAAGCCATGGCCTGGATTTCTTACCGGGGGCCTTCTTACGGTTAACATAGATAACTAAAATATATTTGTTGTTGATTACCATAGCATAATGTATGCCAGACTTCACCCTACCACCTTTACCGTATATACTGGTTACTGGCAAGCCCATGGATCTAAGCTTTTCAACCATTGGTTTCCATTTTTTAGACTCCCTATCCCCGCCGTAATTAACCCCAGGCATCGCTCTTTTCATATAATTAACAACAAGATCAACTTCTTTTTCAACCCCTAAAGAGCGAATTTTATCCCTATCATGTAATAATCTCATAAACTCAAAAAACTGTCTGGGTGATTGTGCATTAGCTCTTATACTTCCAAATCTTATTTTTGTATTTGGATCCAACCCTAATTTACTTAATACTTGACCTGCTTCTTTCTCACTTATAGTTCCAATTGTATCTTTCCTGGCCCTTAGTTTTTTTGTTTTAGGATCACGTCCGGTAATCAATCGATTAACATTGTTAGATTCATGCCCGGTATAAGCTAAAAGCCCTCTTAGTTCTTTATTGGTTAGTTTTTTAACTGGGTCATTTTTATATTTGATTAACTGCACTAACGCTAACATAGGTTTGTTCATCGAAGCGCCGTTTGCTATAATCTTATTTTCATTATATTTAGCATAGATTCTTCCACCTGCCTCTAAATCTCCTAAAATATAGCCGTGTGTTGGATCGCTGCTCTTTGTTGGCAATACTATAGCATCTTTTGTAGATCCTATTTGTACTCCACCACTTCGTCCCGGTGATAAAATTAACCCTGCCACATATTGCGCAGCTCGCTGGCCCTTCGGGGATCTATGAGACAAGTGATAGTTCAGAGGCTTACCCCAGTCAGATTTATCACCACTAACTATTGTTTGTATGAAATTGACGCCTAAACTTCTCGCAACGCTCTCAGTACCTGAATTTCTTTGCTTTCTTAATTCTTCTTCTTCAGAAGAAATTTTACCGGCCTTCACGCGGGCCGTATTAATTGGCGGTACTGAAACATATATATTGTTTGCATTAATACCATTAGATAATAAATACTCAATCATTGATTTCTGTGCACCAGGCAAGTGCTTTAAAGTATTGCCGGCTACCATTAAAACAACATGAGAATATTCTTTAATACTTGGGACGCTTTTTAAAAGATCTAAAAGCTCATTGTCTTTAGCGCCGACATGAGCCATTCTCTCGGCCTCAACACCACTTGCTTTAAACGCTTTCGCAAAAGCACCCCCATATCCAAATTTTCCAGCCTGACTGTGTCCGAAAACTAATACTTTTTTTGTACCCGTTGAGCGTCGGTTTATAGCAATAGCTTCCACACCAATATTACCAAGAAGATTGGCTTTCATTGCTTTTTGATAATATTTATTGGCATATTCATCTGCTTTATTACCCTTTGGGTTAACTGGTCTCTCCCAAAATTTTGTGAACCAATTAGCCGCTTGCTCAACTGATTCGAAATCTTTTGATAGATATTTTTTTGTAGTTCGTTCCGTTAATGCAAAGTCGACCTGTGTTTTCCAATCGCTCTTAAAAGTACTGGAATCTTTACCTTTTTTATCATAAAAATTAAATAAATTCTTTTTTCTTGAGCCAAGATACTGAAAGAAGCCCACCGCCTTGGTTCTGGCCTGAATAATTCCAGGTTTGAATCTTGACTCAACATATATATTTACTAACATCCCTTTTGCATGCGTATCAGAAACACCTTTTGATGTTAGGTAATCATATACCTCTCTCGGATTAACTCTTGCTTTTTTTTGTTTAGAAGGTAGTGCTTGCCACCACCCTGAGTTTCCGGTTGGCTTTACATTATCTTTTTCATTTTTAAACTTCGTTTTAACAGGTTTCTTATTGATCGATATTTCTCCACCAGGATTGAGGGACAACCCTGAATCAATATTTGCGCCAACTCTTTTTGCAAAGACAGACTCAGACCGCGTGAAAGAATGTCCGCTTTTCCAATTTTTTGGCATAAGAATATACGATATGTCCATGGATTCTGTTTTTGTGCTTTCACTTAATGACGAAAAACTACTCAGCGCTTCAGACACCCTTGCCTTTAAAGCAGCGTCATGGTCCATAGTGGACTGGCTCAGGACTCTTCTTGTGGTCCAGTATGCTCCATCCGGACGCTCAACGGGCAACATCAACTCACCCAATTGCCTGATCTTGGCTTCAAACTTAGGCATTAATTGTTGTCGCATATCTTTAATTGTTTTTTTGTTGCTTAAGCCTTCAGGCGGATTAATCATGGCAGAAAACAAAATACCTTGTGTGCTCAAATCACCGTAATACCCTCTTCTTCTGTTAAGAATTTTATAAATTGCCATAGAATTCTTATGAAACAAAATTGTGTTCTGAACAAATCCCCCTGGATCATCGATAATGTCCGCTGTATCAATTTTGTCTTTTCGCATATCAGGACCTTCTCCCGATATAGCAGAGAGCACTTTATCCTCCCATTCGCCCCCCGCTCCTGTTATTTCATCTAATTTCTGTGTGAAGCCAGCTGTTTTTGGTACACCAACGATACTATAATCATTTAAATTAAAATTATCGATAAATTCTTCTAATCCATAAGCAACATGAATTGGATGTACTGTTGGTTTAACGCGCCGGGTTAAATCTTGCCAGTTGTTCTCTTTATATTCTTGCCACCCAGAATAGCCAAATAATCTTTTAATTTCTGAATCAAAATCTGCTTTAAAATCTTTTCTTCCAAGTGAATCCCCAGTATACTCTATTCTAAATTTGCCATTGGGTTCTTTATACACCGACATCGTTGGAGTTATCGTCTCCCCTACTGAAACATCTGAGACCTTCTTGTCCATTTTTCCTGTTGGTTCATTGTTCTTTTTTTGATCAACCGGGGGCATTGGTTTGTCTGCCGGCCTATCAATACCAATGTTTTTTTCAGGCTTCGCCTCTTCTGGTTTTTTAGGTTCTTTTTTTCCAGGTACCTCTCCGGCCAAAGCTTCTTTAAATGTAACAGTACCTACTCCAGGTCTTGTAATCGTAGATTGATTACAGAAAATTACTTGAGAACATAAATCACCTTGTTCTTTTAATCCTTTAACAAATTCTTCTTTTGTTTCTTCGGTGGTGGATCCATAAAAAGTTACGCTTTCGTGTTTAACTTTTATTTCTCCATTTTTTAACACTACAGCTTTATATTTTTTTCCTTTTTTAAGAGCAGTAATTCCAAATCTACCTACATCTTTTCTCATTTTTACTGTGATCTTATCTCCAGGCTTTAATTTATAAATTGCCTGTTCGGGTGTCACCACCGCCTCACCTTCAAATAAGGAATTTTTTATTTCTTGAATATTCATTAAATTATTAGCCTATTAGTAGTTTCAATTTTTTCTTATTTTTTGATTCATTAATATTATCATACTTCATAATCATTTGTTTATAAGTATTATCAAGGCCCTCAAGTTCTGGAATACTTTGCAAACTCACAAACTCGTGGCCAACATGCTCATCGCTAAGAACAATATCATCGTGAGGATATGTTCCCATATAAAACCTCGTTGTCCCAGTCGATCCATTAATTTGTTTTAATTGGCTGGTGTCAATACTCAACCCCGTCTCTTCAAATACTTCCCTTGAGAGTGCCGGCACAGAACCTTCACCCCTTTTCAAATGACCACCGGGCAAATCCCATCGACCATCTTTAGATTTTAAAAGCAAGACGTGACTATTTCTAACTAACACAGCTTTTGCTACGTGTGGAGAATCATCATCTGGCAATTCACCACTATCTGCCGGGTGGGAATCCATCGACGTGCCACGATTGGCGCCCATCATACCAGCGAGACCAGGAGACATACCTCCGAACCCACCACCAGTTATGCCGCCGCGGCCTTGAAATTCTTTAATAAGAATTTTTAACTTGCGTTTTTTATTTTCTGCAACCTGTTGTTGTTCTGGTTGTTCAAATTTAGGCAACACGTTTTTAACAACGTCGTTAACAACAATGTTCTCATAACGAGCCTGTAGTTTCTTTGACATTGAATCGCT
>CETY01088674.1_pt1 | contig 12684 bp, 14 predicted proteins | sample 361551 | NCBI WGS metagenome assembly CETY01 (sample SAMEA2623135, study PRJEB7988) | marine metagenome | biome: marine biome (ENVO:00000447); feature: deep chlorophyll maximum layer (ENVO:xxxxxxxx); material: "saline water (ENVO:00002010), including plankton (ENVO:xxxxxxxx)" | depth 45 m | reverse complement strand
CGCCACCGGCCACGCCACCGGCCACGCCACCGGGACAGCCACCGGCCAAAAAACACCGCCAGCACTCACCCAACGTACTGGGCCAAGAACACGTAAAAAAATTAAGGCCTTTAGGCTGGGAGCATGGTAAGAAGCTTAAGTTTGAACAATTTCACAAATATGTTTTTAGTATTACAAAAAGCGCCGACGGCCCGGCGGCGGATCTGAAAAACAAATTGCCCGAGTTTAGCCCGTGAAATGAATAGACCACATGATACAACAGGTGAATGTGAGGCGGATTTTGATTGGTCAGCACTGCCACATCCTCACAACAAAGATTAACTAGTTTCCTAAATAATATTTATATTGTTACTTTCTTTGATACAAAAAAAAATAATTTATATAATAATGTCAGATTCTATAATTCCTCAAAGACCTCCACTACCAGATAATTGGGATGGACCATCAAAATTTACATTAACTATGCAATCAATATTAAGACAATATGTAGATAATTATGATTATTTTGTGAAAAGTTTGCCAACAGCTATAATTATGATTCCGTTGGCATTATTTTTTCTGTCACCGAATGAAAGTAGAGGTATTTATTTATTTGGTGCAATTTTTACAGTAATAGTAGGTTTAATATTCACTCCTTCAAGTGGTGGAGAACATTTTATGAATAATTATCCATCATTTCATGGACTTGTAATAGGATATGCGGTTGGTTATTTGCTTATGGAAAATATAATTCTTGAAAAGGCGGGTTCTATGTTGTCAAGTGGTGTAATGGGATTATTATTATTGGGTATTGTGTCTGGATCTTTGAAAAGTAATAACTCCGGTTCTAAACAAATGTTATATATTGGAATAGGATGGCTTTTAGGTATAGTTATTGGTATGTTTTTTTCGTATGCTGAATTCAAAACATTAAATCCAAATGTTGATAAAGAAATTGAAAGCAAAGAAAAGGAAAGCAAAGAAAAGGAAGAAATGTTTAAACCTATTTAATAATTAAATACATAACGTGTATTTAATTATTAAATATTGTATTATGGAAAAAACTAAATCACAACAAATAAAAAATGAAGAAAAAAAGGATCCTTTTGAATTTGTGAAATATATATTTTTTAATAAAGAATCATGGGGTCCTTTCTCTTATGACACATATAGTAAAAGAATTAATATAAATGATATAGTTGGTATTTATAAATAAAAACCATAATATATGGTCAGTATATTTGATGTAGTATTTCCAGGTTTAACAATAGTCTTAATAGGCACAATATCATATGTATTTGCCGATGGGGATCCTTTAAATAATGACAACCAATATTAATAGTGTTTATATATTATCTTACAATAATTTTACCAAATTTCAGAAAAGGTTTTCTTTTTTCTTTTGGGCTATTGAAAGAGTCTTTGAGGTATTTGTACTCAATCAAAGTGATTTCATCTCTCATATACATATCTTCAAAGTTTTGTTTTTCAGTTGAAACTTTGTCTTTAATTTTTGAATAATATTTGTCAAGTCTTTCATAATATTCTTCAAACTCACCATATACTTCTTCAAAATAATCATCATAATTGTTTTTATTCCAGTTATTAACCGTGTTTAAATCATAATTAACTGGTTTTTTATAATAAAAGTTTTTGTAATAAAGTGCTTCACAAAATGTAAAGACTAGGAAAATATAGAAATTCATATTAGTATGGCTCTAATCTTATCATAATTGTGTGAACCTAATCATTTTTATTTTTATTTGTTTTAGAATAATTAACAAATTTAAGATTATTTTTGACTAAAACATGTGATAGCATTTGATGAATATTAGAAACCGTTAATACTGTAAAATCGACTTTTTTGTCTTTAATTTCTTTTATTCTTTCATCACGAATAATATCGTCTAAATCCTGTTTATTGTCTAATGGAATTAATACCTTTTTAATTCCAGCACGTAAAGCACCTTGAATTTTAGATTCAAGCCCACCAATAGCAGTAACATTACCATTCAAATCTATTTCACCAGTCATAGCAATATCATTTCTAATTGGTATGCTTGTTAATTGAGATAAAATAGCAAGAGTAATAGCAGCTCCAGCAGATGGTCCATCTTTTGGTGTACCACATTCGGGAGTATGTACATGAAGAGCAAAAACTTTAGATTTGTCTTTTTCAGGTAATACATTTAAAGACAATTTTAAATCATGTGGAATAAGGTTCCATGCAATTGTTTTAGCACATTTAATACTTTCTTTCATTACATCTCCTTGATTACCAGTAAGAATCAAATCTAAAAATGTTTGACTATACGCTCTAAAAACTTCAATTGTTGTTAGTCCACCAATACCCGTAGAAGTAGCATATAATCCATTGATAAGCCCAATTTTAGGTTCTGAATGAACAGGTTTTATAATAATTTTATGTTTTTTTCTCAAAATCTCATTAACAATATCTTTTGTAATTTTAAGTGGTAATTTTTGACTTTCCTTTTCAATTATAGATTTAAGGTTAAATTCTCTAATAATGTCAAATAAAATTTCTTTTAGCTTTCTAATTCCTGCTTCAAAAGTATAAGTTTCAATTATATAAGATGATATTTTATCACTAATTGTAATATCATCTTTACCAAATCCAACAGTATCTAATATAGATGGTAAAACATAATTATTAATAATATGTAGTTTGTCTGGTGTATAAAGTGGATTTGTTTTAATTATATGCATTCTATCTCTTAATATGGGATCTATAAGAGATGGGTCATTAAAAGACATAATAATAAGAGATTTGGATAAATCAAATGGTATTCCTGAAAAATATCTGTCTTCAAAATGGTCATTTTGTGTAGAATCAGTAAGATGAGTTAATATACCGGTAATTTCACGACCATGTTCCGTACGACTAACTTTATCAACCTCATCTATGTAAATAATGGGATTCATACAATTCTTTTCAATTAGTATATCTACAATTCTTCCCCAAGTAGAACCAACATATGTAAAATTATGACCCACAAGTGTTGATGCATTTGAACTTCCTCCAAGTGTTAGCATTGCAAAAGGTCTTGGTTTATTATCAGAATCTAATAAACATTTTGAAATACCAAATTTTGCTAAAGTTGTTTTACCATTACCGGGAGGTCCTTGGATACCGATAACAGTACCATCACTACTTCCATTAATCCATTGTCCAACCAGTCTTTGTATTTGTAATTTGGCTTCGTCATGTCCAAAACAAGCATCGTCTAATTTATCCTTTACACTGCCAATATATTCTCTTTTTTCAATTTCATATAATTGCCAACTCTTTACAAATTCAACAAGTTCTGTATAAACTGATTTTTCTGAGAAAAAAGTCTTAATAACACCATTATTATTTTCCTCTTCCTCTAATATATCAATTGATATTGGTCTATAAGATTTTCTTCTTTGCAATGAACCATTTACTAATGATATTTTTTCATCAAAAGAGCTATCACTATCATCACTATATCTTGTTCTTTTACCAAAAGAGGGTTTTTCAATAGATTGTGTTGATAATTGTTTAGTTAGTTTACCTAAATTTTGTATTCTTGTATGTCTTTTATTATCAACTAATGGTGATTCAACAATAGATTTAGATGAATCTAAATCTTTTTCGTTTATTTCTTCTATTATTTTTATGTCTAATTTGTCTACTTTGATAGAAGAGTTAATTTTTTTGATACAAGAAACTATAACACAAATGTTATGACTTGTTTTTATAGGCATTGTTGCCACTTTTCTGTATTTATCAAAATGTTTCATTTTTCTTTGTATTACACCAATTTTATCTCTGAATTTTTCAAGTTTATCAATAACAACATGTTTTTTATATTTACCAAAAGGAATTTTTAAGAATCCATCTAACCATTGTTGAGCTTTTCCACCACCTTCAGAAGAATTTACACTTTTTAATTTATCAACTGCTTTGGCTTTAGCAGATTCAGGTGCTTTGGAAATAAGCAAACGTTTATCATATGGTATTTTATCTATACCTAGATCCATATTTGTAATCATTTCTGAAGTCTTTTTGTAAGAATATTCAAATTTCTTTTGAATTGTCCAATCCATATTGCAATATATATCATGAACGGTTGATAAAGAATTATCACTGTTCATAAGGAAATCAAATAATACTGTTGCAACATATCGTGTATTTTGCTCATAAAGTAACAGAAGAGTTAGCATATACGTCTTTGATTCAACATCTCCATTCATAAAATGAGCAACAAGTATGTTTAGTGGCATTGCTTTGTATTCTTTAGCATTCGAAAAAGCAACACATATAGTACTTATAATATCAGTAATTTCCTTTCCAACTATATCGTCTATTCTCATTTGATCCAAAAATCCATATTTGAAATCATTCGAAATATGAGTACTATGTGATAAACCTTCTTTTATTTCAGTAAATCTATCACTAAAAAATGAATACATTACACATAGTTTTATTGAATCTTTTTTGAAATTTCCAAATATATTATATTGAACATCATCTATAAAATCATAAATAGTAATTCTTGTATGTGCTTCAGAAGAATCAATCATTACCTGATCTTCTGGAGATTCAATCGTAACCATTTCCTCATCTTCTACTTTCAAATAACGAAATGGAGAAAAATATTTCTCTACAAAATCAAGTTTTTCACTAAAACTATTTGTTTTGGGACTATCTAAATCAATAAACTGACCATTGTTATTCATTATCCAATTTAACAAGATACGCAAATCAGAACATGTTATATAAGTCAACAGGTCGGTTATTTTTAATTCGGCTTTAGTTGCATAAAAATGTCTTTGTATCAATTTTCCACTATTAGTTTCACACAAACACTTCTGTATATCATTCAGTTTAGATTTATATAAATGATATGAATTTGTACTTATTTTTTTACTCCCAAAATTTTTATCAACATTCTTTATTATCGACATTGTAATTTCATTACACCTATAAACTCGGTTACTTAAAAACGAAATACATCTCCGAATATCTTTTATATTTTTCTGAAAAATAACTATTCCTTTATGAGAGTCCATAATATGATGCACAACTATTAAACAAACTCGATCATTTAAAATTCAGCATTTATAGAAAATGCTTTAGATGTATTACTGTTTACAGGATTTTTGGCACTTACACCCGCTTTTGAATACTCTGAAACTCGTTTTTCAAAGAAATTTGTTTTTCCTTCCATACTTATCATTTCCATGAAAACAAACGGGTTCTTTTTATTGTATAATTTAGGACACCCCAGTTGTACAAGCAATCTATCAGCCACAAATTCAATATAATCAGACATAGAACGAGAATTCATACCTATTAAATTACATGGCAATGCATCACAAATAAACTCCTTTTCTATAGTAACGGCTTCTCTAATTATTTTTGTAATAGTCTCTATTTCTAATTTTTGTGCAAATTTATGATAAACCAAAATTGCAAACTCCGTATGTAATGCTTCATCACGACTAATAAATTCATTACTTAAGCACAATCCAGGCATTAATCCACGTTTCTTTAACCAAAATATAGAACAAAATGCACCTGAAAAAAATATACCCTCTACTGCCGCAAATGCTACCAGTCTTTCTGCAAAAGAAGACTTTTCATCAGCAATCCATTTTGTTGCCCATGATGCTTTTTTATTTATACATTCAAAATTGTTGATTGCATCAAATAATATTGTCTTTTTTTCATAATCTTTTATGAGTGTTTCAATCAACAAAGAATACGTTTCACTATGAATTGTTTCTGCCGCAGTTTGAAATGCATAAAATGCTCTTACTTCTGGTATATCAATATCACTCATAAACCTCTCAACCAAATTTTCAAGAACTATACCATCACTTCCCGCAAAAAAAGCTAATACCATTGATATAAAATGTTTATCATCTTCACTTAATTTTTGCCAATCTACAACATCTTTTGCTAAATCAATTTCTTCAGCTGTCCAAAATGCCGCAACTTGTGCCTTGTACATACTCCATACATCCGCATGTTCTATGGGAAATAGAGTATATCTTTTCATTTTTGAACTTGAACTTGAATTTGGTTTGATTGCTTTTACATTAAAATTGGACATTGTCTATATTTATAATTATATTATATTATCAAATTGTCCTTAAATGTTATTTCTACTCAGAAATTTCTGCTATTACAGTGATTTTTTTATCATTTTGTTCGAATTTTTTACCAACTACAACTATATTAATTTTATCACCTTTATTTGATTTATTCAATATTTCCATCTTTTTCTGATTATTACATAAATCCCGAGGAACTATTATTACTAAAGGAGACTTTTCATTAGTAAGTCTTCCTAAAATACCTATCTGATTCTTTGTTACTACTTTACATTCCAATTTTACACCCGGATTCGGATTGCATAAAGTAAATTCATAATTTACTTGCATTGAATAATTCAATTGTAATGCTTCCAAAGGAAACGTAATATTACTCCTATTTATTAATTTTACTGTGTTTGGAATTACATAACCATTACCAATACATCTACCCTCTATTTCTTCTTTTATTTTTTGAATTGCCATATTATCAATTGAGTTTGTAAAATTTGAATCATCTTGTATATTTGATTCAAATTCTGCAGAATTAAAACCAATTCTTGTTGTATCAATTTCTTGTCTGCATATTGATGACAAATTTTTATCCATTATATCTAATACTATGATTTCAATTTAAGTTATAATCATTTTTATATATTAAAAATGATTCATAAACATAAAATCAAAACATAAAACTACATTTAAGCAAAAAGTAAAATATGGTTGATATTGAAGATTTATCAAAATCTTGCTCACAATTTTCATTCGAAAATAAGCTTCACACAATATCTTATGATGACGAAAAACTAATTCCAATTATAGATGATTTTACATTAAATGCTGTTAAATCTAAAATTTATACTTGGAAAAAACTTGAAACTAAAATGAGAGAGTTCCAAAAGTTTTATAAAATTCAATTTCGAAAGGCCGACTTAGTTGCTAGTTATAAAAAACTTAATCTTAATGATCCTAAATTTTACAAGATTATACTCAAAAGAGCTATGCGTAGCCAATCGGGTGTTTTAGTTGTTACCGTATTTACACACGCTTTCCCCGAATATACAGATTCAATTACAGGATTAAGAAAAAAACAAATGTTTTCATGTAAACATAATTGTTATTATTGTCCAAGCGAACCTGCTAGAGAAGAAAATGGTTGGATACCTCAACCACGCTCTTATTTAGCTAAAGAACCTGGAGTTGCACGTGCATGTACTGTTAATTATGATTGTGTAGAACAAGTGAATTTAAGAATACACCAATATTTACGTATGGGACATACTATCGACAAATTAGAAGTTCTTGTTTTAGGAGGCACTTTCAGTGAATATCCATCTGAATACCAAAAGGAGTTTATTAGGGATATTTATTTTGCTGCTAATAATTCTATATATTCAAATAGAAAAGAACGTTTCCCATTAGAAACCGAAATGTTATTAAATGAAACATCTAAAATTAAAGTTATTGGATTAACATTAGAAACTCGCCCAGATACAATTAATATTGATGAAATTGCAAAATTTAGATCTTTTGGATGTACAAGAATACAAATGGGATTACAACATACAAACGATAATATACTTAAAATGTCTAATAGAGGACACAAACTTATTCATACTATTAAAGCCATATCTTTATTAAAAGACAATTGCTTCAAAGTAGATATTCATTTAATGCCTAATTTATTAGGTAGCAGTCCAGAAAAAGATATAGAAATGTTTGACAAAATTTTGTATGATCCTGAATTACAAGCAGATCAAATCAAAATCTATCCGGTATCTGTAGTTCCTTGGTCTGTATACGAAACCATGTATAAAAATGGTAAATATGTACCCTATTCAGATGAAAAGCTAAAACAAGTTATTATTTATATGAAAAAAAGAATACACCCCTGGGTTAGACTTAATAGAGTCATTAGAGATATACCAATTAGCTATATTTCGGGAGGATGTTCACAACCTAATATGAGACAATCATTATCAAAATTATGTAAGTGTAAGTGTATTAGATGTCGAGAAGTTAAAGGGCGAAAAATTGGAAAAGCTTATCGAAAAGTTAGAAAATATATATCAAACAACGGTACTGAAATTTTCATTAGTTATGAATCATTTGACGAATCCATTTTATATGGATTCATTAGACTAAGAATACCTCCAACTTTTAATAACAAACCATTTTCAATATTTTCTGAACTTGTAGATTGTGCTTTAATCCGGGAATTACATGTTTATGGGGACCTATCCGGAGTTGGACAATTAAAAGGCTCACAACACAAGGGATTTGGAACTAAATTATTAAAAGATGCTGAATTTTATGCTATCATTAATGGTTATAGAAATATTTGTGTTATATCTGGTAATGGAGTTCGGAATTATTATAGAAATAGAGGATATAATATAACTACAAAACATGGTTATTTGAAAAAATCAATGACATTTTCAGCAATTTTACTTAATCTACTTTTAGGAATTTGTAATTATTTGGCTGCTCTTTTCGGTATAGTGTGTGCGTTTTTATTTTCAAAAAAGATATTTATTTACTAAATAATGAGTAAACAACAACAGCAAGAACAAAACCAACATCAAGAGACAAAGGGGATTTTTCTTTTTAAAGATAAAGAAGATGATGAAATTTGTTTATTTTTATTTTATAGATTAACACCCGCACAAATTAAAATTGCTCTTCCAAATATCGATGAAAATATACCTGGAAACTATTTTGTTGGAATTTGGAAAAAGGGTATAGATTATTTAGGTAAAACAGAATATAATGGCATTTTATCAATTAAAAAACAAGAAGAATTAGTTAATATTGAAAAAAATTATGATGAAATATTTCAAAAGTTGAATATTAGTCAAGAAGAATATAATAAATATAAGGAGTTCGCATATAAACATCTAAAAACTTTTGTTTCTATACAAGAAAATGTTCCATAAAATATAATTTAAGTATATTTTTTGAGTTAATATTTAAAGGAATCTCTAAAATGGAAACTCAAATTAAAAATCTATTCGATTCTATATTAACAACTATTAATGATTATGAACAAAGAACAAATAAACAAATTTCCAATCATGATACTATTTTATCAGAAAAAAATAAACAAATTGAAATTTTGAATGATATTAATGAAAAGCAAAAGTGTGAAATGGATGACTTTCTTAAGGTTTCTTATGCTAAAAGATGGAAAAATGCCGCAGAAGAATTTGAAAAGAAGAACATTTATTTACATGAAAAATTGGAATCTTTAACGAATACAAATGAAAAATTGAATTCAAAACTTGACGCTTTGACTGAACTTGTACCTAAAGAAACACAAACCGATACATTGGATGATTTAAATGAAGTCGCAAATAAAGAAATCAAAATTAAGACTCAAAAGGGAGCAATATACACTCTTGTTGATGGCAAATTACTTGGTAAAGATAATAAATTGGTTGGAGAAGTTTTCCAATAAAAAAAATTTTATATTTTTTTGACTTTTTTATTTTTTGTTTTTGTTTTTACTTTTTATGCTTCAATTGTAGTGAGACCAGTAATATTTCTCATATATTTTAATAGTTGTTGATTCTCACGATTTTCTATTTGTAAATATAGCTCCGATTTATTGACTCTTGGTTTAAACCTCATTAATTTGTATTTATCAAATTTCTCGTTCCCATCCTCATCATAGTCAACAAAACTATTCATTTCAAAGTAAAGATCTCCAAGCTGTTCGGCTATTTCATGTCTATCTTCAATAGAATAACACGCTGCTCGAGATATTTTATTTGCGACTTCATTTAAATCATACAAATATTCTTGCTTTATATTCTGAATCGCCGAATACATTTCATCAGCCCTAATATTTCTTGATTCTGTAAAAGGATGAATCATATAATTATTCACTTCCTTTACCATGTCTAAACCAATAACATGATCCATAACGTATGATGAATAGTAAGACATGATGGTCGTGTGGTGTCCTTTTTTCTTTTCTTTCAGTTTCTCTTAATATTTAATATATCTATGTCTAAACCATTTTTGAAATCATTTTTTTTTTCATATCCATATATATATATACATGGATCCTATATTAATGCAACAACTTATGATGAAACAAGGGGGAGACTCTGCATCTTCTGATATATATGAACCTACAAATTCAATTGAGAGAGACGAAGACAATTTAGACCAAGAATTACCTGTTAATAACAATGAAGAATCATTTGAGGACTCTTTAGTATCTTTAATTAGAAGTATGCACGAAAGAATGACCCAAATTGGAGAAGCTCTTCCAATAATTGAATCAAGAATGACCCAAATTGAAAAAACTCTTCCGCAAATGTATTCTGAGATGCGTCGCTTGGCTGGTGAATTACAAGATATAAAAAACGAACAAATAATTCAAAAAACGTATGAAAAAAAATATAAATCTGGTGAGCCATATCAGCCCAAAAAAGCTAAACAATTTTTTGGCTTATTTGGTGGGTCAAACAGAAGGAATAGACCTAAAAAGACTCTTTCATGGAAATATTCTAACTAATTTGATTTATTTTCTTGGCTTTCTAACCAATCTTTTCATTTTTTTGGTTTTTTTAGATTTTTTATATTTTTTACCACCATCTTTTTTCCCAAGAGAGAAACTCGAAGCACTAAAAGAAAATGGTTTTGATTCTTCTTCTTTTGCTTCTGCAGATGGTGGTACTGATGCAGGTGCGAAGTTAAAGCTTTCTGTTGGAGCTTTAAATTCTTCTTCGAGTTCTTCTCTTGGAGTAATAGTTCTACCTTTTTTACTTGATTTTCTCTCATCTTCGTCTTGTTGACTATCTACATTATAACCTGACAATAAATCTCCAAGCTCATCAGGAGTTGTTTCCTCCCTACCTCTTTTTACAACATGGAGTGTAGTTTCCGCAGCTTTTTGGACCAGGGCCATCTGTTTGGGCCCGTCTAACTTTATTATAATTGGAAAGTAACGAGATAAAATCCGACCCTTTCTCAAATCTATTGGTCCGCTGAGTTTTGTATATACTGCTCCTACATTAACTTTTGGTACAGATCTTTCATATACAGCAGCACGTTCTACATAATTCGCAAGAACTTTTCTCGCCTCTGGCGCGAATCTATTAAAAGCTTCTTCACTAATTTGATAAATCGTTATTTTTCCATCGTCAGTTTTGGCTATAGCCGCCGCCGGACCCAAAGTCTTCGGGAAGTTGGCCGCTGCTGTCATTTTTTCATCAATGTTAGAATTTAAAGCCTCTTCTAAAGATTTGTATTGTTTAATTTCTAAAGCATATGTGTTTGTATTCATCAAATCTGTCGCCCAGTCAACCCTATGTCCTTGATTGCGGGTTTCTTCTCTCTTTTCCCTAATTTCGGCACATCTTGCTCTTGCTTCTCCTACTAAACCCACACATTCGGCTTCAAGTTTCATGGCACTTTCTAACTCCGCATCCTCGTCGTCGTTAAGATTCTTAGCTCCCGTTTTCTCAGCCTCTTTTTCTGGATCTAAGTTTCTTCTTGAAACGGGTTTTGATTTTTTAGGTAATTTATCAAGCTTAAGTTGATTTGCTTCCATTATAGCTCTTTTCTGAGCCGCAACACGTTTTTTTTCTTCTTTTCTGGCTTGTTCTTCAAGTTTTTCACTTGAAGGTGGTGGAGGAGATACAACAGGTTCTTCTTCCATAGCATCATCTATTAAAGATTCTTGAGATTCTACATTAGATTCGTCTAATTCATATTCAGAATCGCTGTTTTTTGACATAATATATTATTACAGATATTTTATTTACAAAGTGCTGTTTGAATCACATTCTTGTTTTGAACATAAATTACATAAATTACATAAAGCAGAAAACCAATATTTTTTATCATGAGAATCTGCTTTAAAACTATGTTTTATTAGTTTAATTATTTCTTGATCTAAATGCTGGTCTTTTTTTGATTTAATTGTTTTTTCATTATCAGCTTCTTCAAATATGCGGTGAATATCATCACTTAGATTCAAATATTTCTTTTTAATAACGGGATTAACTTTTGAAAGCCACAGCATTTCAGACATTGATAAAGCTTCTCTAAAGCTTTTTGCTCCGGGCTCTAATATTTTTTTTAACTCTAAATAGTTTATTTCATTGTTAGAAGAATCGCATATACCTATTTCTAAAGATTCTACAGCTATTCTTTGTTTGTTAATTGCATAATGACATTTTTCAATCGATTTAGTAGTATCTTCCATCTTATCAACATGTTTTTGATATTGCATCCATGCAGATATTAATGCAATTGAGGTTGTTGTTAAAATAGGTAGTAATATAGAAGCACGAGTTATAAATACAACATTTTCTTCTTCCCATCTAAACTCTGTTTTTATACTTTCAAAGGCAGTGGTAAAGATTGAAATACCAATAATTAATTTATTGTATAAGTCATGCCACCATCTCAGATTTTGATGATAAAATGATAAAGCATCTCTTATATATATAAGACCTAATTCTTGTGTTTTTAATCTTTTTATAACTTCTTCTCCTTCCAAATTTTGTAATACTAAAGAATCGTCCTCATCTATAGTAATACATACTTCTGAAGAAGCCATTTATTATTATTTTTATAATTCGTCATCACTTTGAACCCAATCAA
>CETY01048490.1_pt1 | contig 12726 bp, 10 predicted proteins | sample 361551 | NCBI WGS metagenome assembly CETY01 (sample SAMEA2623135, study PRJEB7988) | marine metagenome | biome: marine biome (ENVO:00000447); feature: deep chlorophyll maximum layer (ENVO:xxxxxxxx); material: "saline water (ENVO:00002010), including plankton (ENVO:xxxxxxxx)" | depth 45 m | reverse complement strand
GTGGAGTAGTATCGCCCTGCTAGGCTTCCTATTAGCCGCACTTGGAAATTATTTAGTATTAAAGAAAAATATCTAGCTTTGCAAGTGTATAGAGTCTGGCTTACACAACTAATAAAAAATGTTCGGAACACATTTAAATCTTACTTAGGGATCGCTCTATTCACATAGATATCGAACCTTGTGCTTTTGCCTTTGAGTGAATAAGTTGGTTTTAATTGGCCCAAGAACCTTGCATGGTTGGGCCTCTTTACTACAACTCTATATTTTGCCACATTCATTGCTCTAGCAAGGAGTGAATCAGCATCAGGGTCGTCCCCAACAATAGATTGAAATGCTTGCATTTCTTTTTTTACCTTTGCCGCTTTTTGGCGACGAGGAAACATTGGATCTAAATATATAACATCTACCCTCCTGGCTTTGCTTAACTGTGAAAGAAAATCAATTGATTCATTTTCCGTTAAATTTAGTCTTCGAATTATTTCCATCAGAACTTTGTCTGTGGCAGCGGAATCAATGGCACGACATATTCCGTCTTCAAGAAGACAGCAGATTATCGGATTTCTCTCGACAAGCTCAACGTCACAGCCTAATGATGCCAGAATAAACCCATCAGTTCCTAAGCCAGCAGTCAGATCCAAGATGCTCGGTAGAAATACACGAGATACGCCAACAGCTTTTGCAATTGCTTGGCCGTTCCCGCCACCATATCTTCGTCTATGGCCAATACTCCCGTTAACAAAATCAACTTTAACAGGGCCATGACTAGCAAAATTAGACTCAATAAGACTTACCCCATCTTCGTCTACCTGCAGACTGTAGAGTGACGAGGACTCTGTCTTAACATCTTCAACTAGGATATGACCAGCGTTTACACGTTTGGAAATTGCCACAGCACGGCTATAAAACTTTCGATTAGGACAAATAATACTGATAACCTGAGACATTCTTCTATTTAACCATATAATCTAGAAGCGAGAATGTAATAGCCTTCAAACTTTTTTATTTAAGGAGCCTGTGAAATCCAAAAATAATAATTTTGATAGCCCATTTTTCTATTTGAAATAGGCTCAATTATTTTGAGATCAAGTGAGATTTTTATAATAGAAATTTATGGCTTTAATTTGGCGAATACTATTATCTGCTATCTTACTTAATATTCCACTTAGTTTTGATTATATAAAAAATGAGTAACTAAATGATTTATCATATTTGGCTAAAATAGTTACCCACAATTTCTGTGGATAACTTTGTGGATTAACAGTTACTGAAGCCGTCTTATCCCCAAAAAATAGCGGTATATAACAAATTGATCATTTTTTAACCAGTTAAAAAATGCTAGATAAATCAATAACTTATCTCTGCTCCTAGTAAAAATCAATGACTTACGCAATAAACCTCATATGAACTTTAAAATACTGTCCTATCTGTGGAAAAAAAACGCATCACAATAGATTAAAAAACAAAAAATACTCAAACAAAAGGTTGCCATAAAAAAATGCTTACGAAAAATATTAAGCCAAAGAAAACCACTCGCTAACCTTAGTTTGTGTAGCAATATGAACTGGAAGATTTGCTGGGATAGATTTACCTATGCGCTCTCTTATAATATCTCCGCAGTTGTTCTCCTTGCTCACATGTCCAATTACCAGCTGCTGTAAGCCTGAGCAATCTAGCCTACTAAGAAGATCGGCAGCCTGAGAATTACTGAGATGTCCAAATAAGCCTGATACTCGCTGCTTTAAAAATTTCGGATATGGCCCATTATTCAGCATATCCTCATCATAGTTGCATTCTATTAATATACCGTTGCAATTGCTGTAACACTCGACTATGTGGGTTGTGTAATGCCCGAGGTCCGTAATGATACCAAACTGTGCCGATCCACTTTTGAAGACATATTGTATTGGCTCTCGCGCATCATGCGGCACAGGAACAGGAGTGATAGTAAAATCTCCAATAACAAAATCATTATGATTATTGATAATATGGAATCCTGTTCTATTGGATTCCATATTTTTTGCCTTGTAAGTTCCCGCGGAGAGATAGACGGGCACATTAAATTTAGACGATAAGTCCTCAACTCCCTTCCAATGATCTGAATGCTCATGAGAGACAAGAATAGCCGTCAGATCTTCAGGTGACTTGTTAAGCTGCTCAAGACGAGTTGTTGTACTCTTCAGACTAAAGCCGCAGTCAATGAGTATGTTGGTGGTATTACACTCTACAATAGTGCAGTTGCCCTTACTCCCGCTGCCTAGAGAGGCGAATCGCATTATTTACGAAAGATTGCTACGCAATATAGATAGCAGCCTGAGTGACTCAGGCTTATCTAGACTATCTCCTGAAACTCCTACGATTCGGATTTCCACATCAGCGCCAACAGTTTTTACAAGAATTCGATAGTTTGATTCAATAATTTCTTTATCACCTCCAAACCATCCTGCAAAAAAACCGTCATCTTCAGGACTTTCCTCTGTATAACTAACGAAAATCATGCCGGCAGTTCTATCTTTATCTACTATAGTAAACCCACCACGATCGCTAGAATAAAGAACTGAAGCCCAGGAACGATCGTACTCTAGCTTCATCAAAACATACGGATCTGCGACTTCAGGTGTAACGATTTCAACCTTTGATGCACCTCCAATATCCTGCGCAAGTAAAGACACGCTGGCGAAATCAGTAGCCCCAGCTAAGTCGTTGGCGATTAAGGTCAACATATCTAACTCTCTTTGATCACTATCAGATACTATTGGCCAAGCCGCCAAAGCCTCCTCGCCTCTGGCTGTCTGGTTATGGATCACTGAAACCTCGGTACTCTCAATCTGGATCCCCGGGGCAATACTAAACCGAAATCTATGAGAGCTCTCTTCATCAGAGTTAAAACTAACCCAAACAGTATCAATTATCCCAGATGATCCCTCTGCTCGTGCAGACGGAACACGATTCCGATTCAACACGTTCCGAAGACGGGGCCATAATTCACTTGGGGATATATTGATTAATACCCACCGACGCTCATCAAAACTTTGTATTTTTACCAATTGCTCGAATGTATTTACAGATGCTGGTTGGGGCCTGGGAACTTCGAAACTAGTTAGATCATTATTAGTCTCAGAAATTTTAGGGATTGGATAGATTTGACCAACAGTTGCATTACTTATTTCTCCCGGGATAAACATTGGTTCCGTCTCTTCAGCAAGCAAATAATCATTACTTCTATCTCTTAATCCGAGTGAACCGCAACCGACGACAGGTAATATGAGAACTAATATTAAGCTAAATTCTATTATTTTCATTTTTTGATCAAATCCTACATTGCAGTTTAATTTATATAACGCGAGCAGCTTTTAGTCCCGCTTCAACATCATTTCTCAAATGTGAACTTAGTTCGGTCATCGGCAGCCGGAGAGCATTTTCAATCTTTCCTAATCGATTTAACGCCCATTTTACTGGGATTGGATTAGCCTCCAGAAAAAGTGAGGAGTGTAAACCCTTAAGCAGACTATCAATACTGTCCGCTTTTTTTGAATCTCCGCTAATGGCAGCACGACACATCTCTGACATTAAATTTGGCGCAACGTTCGCTGTGACTGAAATATCACCATGCCCGCCCATCAGCATCAACTCTCTCGCGGTAGCATCATCACCTGAATAAATAGCGAAATCATCATCACACGATGATAAGAGTGATCCAACTCGGGACAAATCACCTGTAGCTTCTTTCACTCCAACGATATTATCTACCTTACTCAATTCAATTATAGTTTCAGGTAACATGTCACAAGCAGTGCGAGAGGGAACATTGTAAAGTATCTGTGGTATGCCCACCGATTTCGCGATTAAAGTGTAGTGATCAATGAGGCCTGCCTGAGTGGGTTTATTGTAATAAGGAGTTACCAATAAAGACGCATCTGCTCCCACATTCATAGCCATTGCGGTTAGCTCGATGGCTTCAGCCGTTGAGTTTGCGCCCGTACCTGCAATTACCGGAATTCTTTTATTAACCTTTGACACAATAAATTCTATGACGCTCGCGTGTTCATGAACATTTAGTGTTGCAGATTCACCGGTTGTACCAACGGCAACAATAGCATCAGTACCTTCGAGGATATGCCACTCTATCAAGGAGGAAAGACTATCCCAGTCAACCGCGTCACTACCAATGTGCATAGGCGTTACCAGTGCCACAATACTTCCAGTAATCATGCTTCTCTCCAACCTTCATTCTGCGACAAGTAGCTATAGACGACTTCACTATCTGTTGGACTCCAGTGAAATAAATCTAAGAGGAGTATTTTAGTCGTTATCATCGCTCTTGAACAACGTTATAAAGGTCAGGTTCACCCAAAGGCCGATTTTTAAAACGCCGATGAGCCCAAAGATACTGACAGGGCTTAATTCTAATAAAATCTTCAATGATCTCGTTAATCCGAGTTGCATCAGCTAAATCATCCCCAGAAGGAAAAGATTCTAGAGCAGGATAAAAAGTAACCTTATATCCCCCTAATCCCGGAAGACGAATATGAGAGAATGGAACAACAGCTGAATTACTTTTTTCTGCGAATCTGGCTGTAGCGTAAACGGTGGCCGCCTGAACACCAAAGAATGGGGCAAACAAACCCTGAAGCAGTCCATAATCTTGATCAGGGCCATACCAAAGTGTCCTCCCGTTTTTCAGAGCTCTCATCGTGCCTCGGACATCTCTCCTCTCAAAAACAATTGTATTCCCGCTCCCTTTTGACACGCGACCATTAGCTTGTACGTAGTCATAGACAGGATTTCCATGCGCTCTATACATGCCATCCATCTGCGTCACCATTGACACTGCAGCCCCCCCTATCTCAAGCGTTGTGTAGTGGATTCCAAGTAATAAGGTCCCTATCCCTTCCGGAACATTCTCAAGATTCTCCAATCCATCATAAGTTATTAACTTTTGAAGCCGACCCTTGGGCCACCACCAAGCCATACCAACCTCCATCAAGGCGATTCCCATATTGATGAAGTTGTCTTTCAGTAACTTTTGTTGCTCGGTTTTGGACAGCTCAGGAAAACAGATTTCGATATTTCTGCGAGCGATCATTTTTCTCCTAAGCGGGAGAAGAAATAGTAACCAACCCAGGCTTGAACCTATAATCAACAGCGCTGAAAAAGGCATGAAAGTCACAATTCGCCAAATCCCTAAGGCAACCCATAACAACCAATATCTAGGTCGCAATAAACTAAGCGAAAAAGAGGTGGCTTTAGACTTATATCGTGACAATACTTTAACCTTCAATCAGGCAGTCAATAGGCACAACAAGATCGATATCTGAATCATAATCAACACCCATTAAATCAAAGCCAAACAAAGCTAAAAATTCATGTTTGTAGCCAATGTAATCCGCCAGTTCATTTAAATTTTCTGTTGAAATCATATCCCAAGATTCGGTCACTTTAGACTGGATAGATGGACGCATCTCCAGATCATCCATTCTTAATCTCCCTACATCGTCAAATCTGGGAGATTCGCAATATAATCCTTCAGTAAACAAACGATACAACTGTTGAATACATCCCTCGTGACTACCATCAAACTTCATCTCTTTGAACAGCATGGCAAGGTATAGAGGCATTATCGGAATAGCTGAACTAGACTGTGTAACTACAGCTTTTAGAACAGACACACGGGCATCTCCACCGATCTTCTCCAGTTTCTTTCGAAGCTTCAAAACTCTGGCATCCAGATCCTTTTTAGCCTGCCCTATAGTTCCATCCCAGTACAGATCCCATGTCATTTTTTCACCGATGTAGGTAAATGCAGTCGTCTTGGCGCCTTCTGCAAGAACATCAGCATCATGCAATGCCTCCATCCACATCTGCCAATCCTCCCCGCCCATCACGCTCACGGTATCGGAAATCTCCTGGTCTGTAGCCTGATCAAGACTAAACTCTTGAATAATATTTTTGTCTGTATTTATCCCTCTCATGACGATGTTCTTCCCCACCGGTTTTAACGTAGAAGTAAACACTTCGCCGGAGAGAGGATGCTTACGTCTAGGAGCGGCAAGACTATAAATTACTAGATCAATTTTCTGTAAATCGCTTTTGATCGTGTCTATTACTATTTGCTTTACCTCATTGGAAAAAGCATCACCATTAATACTCTTCGCATATAAACCATCATTGGCGGCAAACTTATGAAAGGCGGCACTGTTATACCAACCAGCTGTTCCGGGCTTTTTATCTGTGCCCGGTTTTTCAAAGAAAACACCAAGAGTGGATGCGCCTCCACCAAAAGCGGCAGCAACCCTAGCTGACAGGCCATAGCCGGTAGAACTGCCAATAATGAGCACTCGCTTAGGTGAATCAAGTGGTGGTTGAGATTTTATAAATTCTATTTGATCTGCTACATTTTTCTCACATCCCACAGGATGACTAGTAACGCACATGAACCCGCGGACACGAGGCTTAACAATCATTTCGGCTTCTCCAAAACTTGTTGAAATTAGCAGTTATTCTTAAAGCATATAATAACTCAAAGGCCCTTCAACTCGTAGCTCTAAACAAAAAAACACTCAGAAATAATTTTACTTATCTCGTTGATAAGTTTGCCCATAACGGTTCTAAATCTAACTTAAATATTGAAGCATGGGAATACAGAAAATTTGATGATCAATAAGTGGTATCTTACCGTAAGACGAACATTGCACTAAAAAAACCAACTTAATATTCAGTTCAACTCATAAATGACTAAAATAGTTCGCTCTAACGGCATATTTGAAGAATTTTAAAATGAATGATCTTAGCTATCCCTTCCTACGCAGCGCATTCTTAGATGCCCTTGAATCATCAGGTAGCGTCTCAGCAGAAACTGGCTGGGAGCCTATCCATTTAAAGATAGAAAATTCAGAGACTAGTATATTTATGCCACTGTACCTGAAGAATCATTCGATGGGCGAGTACGTATTTGATTACCCATGGGCAAACGCATACCACCAGCACGGTCTAGATTACTATCCTAAGTTAGTTACAGCAATTCCATTTACACCTTCGACTGGCGATCGCATTAGGAGTGGCTTTGATTTAAACGCCGAGCACTGCGACGCTTTGTTTTCAGAGGTAATGCTAATAGCAGATGAGACTGAGGCATCAAGCTGGCATATCCTCTTCCCAAATGATTTACATCTTAATCTCCTATATAACAAAGATTTACTCCAGCGCTCTGCGGTCCAATACCATTGGATTAATAACAACTACGAATCATTCGAACATTACTTATCATCCATGACGTCTCGGAAAAGGAAAATGATAAAAAAGGAAAGGCGACATATCTTAGATCAAAACATCCATGTCGAAATCTTAGATGGTACTCAGATAAGCCATTCTATGTGGAACTTTTTTTATCAACTCTATGAAAGGACATATGCAAAAAGAAATGGGACTCGAGGCTACTTGACGTCTCAATTTTTTACCGAAATTGCACAAACTATGCCAGAACAAATAGCGATGTCTGTCGCCACAAAGAACTCTCAGCCTATTGCCTGCGCACTTTATTTATTTGACGATGATACTCTTTATGGACGTTATTGGGGAAGTATTGGAGATTACCAATTCCTTCACTTCGAACTTTGCTACTATCAAGGGATTGAGTTTGCAATTAAGAAAGGTCTGGGTCGATATGATGCAGGGGCCCAAGGAGAACAAAAGCTCGTAAGAGGCTTTCAGCCAGTTAAAACACACTCCCTTCACTGGATTAAGCAACCAGAATTCAGAGAAGCAATCGACAGATTCTTAAACCAAGAGAGTGAAGCGGTAAACCATCACATAGAACAAGCCAAAGAGCTGCTTCCCTTCAAAAGTCCCTAAATCTACCATTTACCCTCATTGGGCATAGAGGCCCAAGGCTCCTCTGGAGATTTCGGCTCATCACGTTGTAACAGCTCAATAGAAACGCCATCCGGAGAGCGAACAAAAGCCATGTAACCGTCCCTTGGGGGACGATTAATTACAACGCCACAACTCAACAAATGATCACATACTTTATAAATATCATCCACTCTAAAGGCCATGTGTCCAAAATTTCGCCCTGAGTCATACTCTTCTGGATCCCAGTTATAGGTGAGCTCTAACATTGGCGCTCCCATTCGAGAAGCCGATTCGAGATCCTGAGGCGCACTAAGAAAAATCAGGGTAAAACGACCTAGTTGATTTTCTTTTCGAGTAACTTCTACCATTCCCAAGCCAGTACAATAAAAATCTAAGGACTGTTCTATGCTGGAGATACGCACCATTGTATGGAGATATTGCATATTAAATCTTCTCTTTAAAGTTGCTAGAGGGACATCAATCTTATATCACTAAGCAGTCTGTTGACTTGCGTCAGAAATCTTCCTGCGCTGCCACCATTTATTAACCTGTGATCATAAGACAGCGCAAGGGGTAACATAAGTCGAGGGCTAAACTCTGCACCATCCCAAACTGACTGGATTTTTGCGTTTGATACACCAAGTATCCCTAACTCAGGTGAGTTGACTATGGGAGTGAATCCATTACCTCCTATAGCACCTAAACTAGAAAGCGTAAAACATCCCCCCTGCATATCAGAAGGCTTTAATTTTCCATCTCTTGCAAGGCCTGCGACTCGACCGACATCTTCGGCAATTTCCCATAACCCTTTATCATTAACATCGCGTATCACCGGCACCATTAAACCTTTTGGTGCATCTACCGCAAGCCCAATGTGGCAATAATTTTTCTGGACAAAGTTCTCGCCATCATTCATCAGTGAACGATTGAATTCAGGATTATCTTTAAGCGCAATCCCAATAGCCTTAAGCAAAAAAGCAACAGGAGTAATTCGAACTCCTCTTGCCTCGGCTTGCGATTTTAAGGATTTTCGGAAAGCGTCTAGATCCGTTATGTCAGTCTCATCAAACTGAGTGACATGCGGAACATTTAGCCAGCTTCGCTGCATATTCGAAGATGTTATTTTTTGGATCTTAGACATCTTTACTATTTCAACAGCGCCAAACTGACTAAAATCTATATCCGGCATATTCGGAATGCTGGGTCCTGTGGCGGCTGATGACGAATTCAAAGCAGATTTTACATAGTCGTTTACATCATCCTTCAAAATCCGACCTTTTGGACCTCTACCGGTGATTTTCTTGAGAGATACTCCTAGCTCTCGAGCAAGCATTCTGACCGCGGGGCCCGCATAAACACCATCGGAATCACTGAGATCAGTTAATGAGAGATTATTAGTTTGATCACTTGATGTTATGGAAGAGGCTATTTCCGGGCCTTCTAGGTTCTCTGAACGCCCCAGTGTATCCTCCATTTGTTCTGCTTTTATGACCACATCATGATTTTCATGTTCATGTCCATGGGACGTATCAGCAATCTTAGCCTCATTCAGCTCTTCAGGTTCTGCCTCTAAATTGTCTAAGTCAAGATCTATTTCAGCGATTGGATCTCCCACCTTTACAGTATCACCCTCAGCAACTAAATACTTAATCAAGGTGCCAGCATGCGAGCTAGGCACATCCATGGTTGCTTTATCTGACTCAAGAACTAGTATTGCATCTTCGACTGCGATCACGTCACCTGGAGACAAGCCAAGCTCGATAACATCAACTGTCTCTGCACCACCAAGATCAGGAACTAAGATAATTTCTTTTGACACGCATTCATCCTCATCAAACTGAATTCCATGCTACATCAGTCCCAGTAGCTGAGACAACAATTAAGCATATAATGGATTTGCTTTCTCTGGATCTATACTAAATTCTTGCAAGGCACTCTTTACAATAGATTTGTCTATTTCATCTCTATCAGCTAATCCCTTTAGCGCTGAGACAACTATAAAATAACGATCCACCTCAAAGAAATTTCTAAGCGACTCCCGACTGTCACTACGGCCAAAACCGTCCGTACCAAGCACATGTAATGATGAGGGTATATAACGCCTTAATTGTTCTGCATAACCTTTCATGTAGTCCGTCGCAATAACAACATGATCGGTGAGATCTCCTAGTTCAGATTCAACATAACTTATTCGAGGATCCTCATCTGGATGAAGAAGATTCCAGCGATCCACCTCCTGACCATTTCTAACTAGCTCATTGACGCTTGTAAGGCTCCAAATATCAGAATCAACAGAATACTGATCACTCAAAATACTAGAAGCCGCAATAACCTCTTTTAAGATAGTACCTGCTCCCATGAGCGTGACCTTTGCGACAGAATTCTTTTTACTCTTACTTGATTTAACTAGTGGATAAAAGCCTTTGACAATACCATCCTCAACACCCTTTGGCATTTCAGGTTGACTATAATTTTCATTCATTGTCGTCAGATAATAAAAACAGTTCTCTTTTTTCCTAAACATGCGCTCAAGTCCATCCTGAATGATTACGGCAAGCTCATAACCATATGTCGCATCATAACTTTTACAATTTGGAATGGTATTCGCCAAAATCAAACTATGCCCATCTTGATGCTGCAGGCCTTCTCCGTTGAGTGTTGTACGTCCCGCGGTTGCCCCAATCAGAAATCCTCTTGCTTGACAATCCCCAGAAGCCCAAGCCAAATCTCCAATACGTTGAAATCCAAACATTGAGTAGAAAATATAGAATGGAATCATTGGACGCGAACTAGTGCTGTATGATGTTGCCAGCGCTAGCCAAGCTGACATAGCTCCAGCCTCATTAATGCCCTCCTCCAAAATTACACCTTGCTTATCTTCCTTGTAATACATGATCTGTTCACGATCATGAGGTATATATTTTTGACCTGCAGATGTATAGATGCCAAGTTGCCGAAACATTCCTTCCATACCAAATGTCCTCGCCTCATCTGGGACAATAGGGACAACATATTGTCCAATATCTTTGTCCTTGACGAGAGTTGATAAAACTCGCACGAATGCCATCGTTGTAGAGATCTCTCTGTCTCCCGTACTAGTAAGCTGCTTGGCAAAAGCATCAATTGAAGGAACTTTCATTTGAGCAAAATCTGAAATTCTGGAGGGTAATGGTCCGCCAAGTGACTCACGCATTCGTTTCATGTAGGCAATTTCTGCGCTATCTTCTTCTGGACGATAATACGGAACCTTTTCCAATTGCTCATCAGAAATGGGTATACCAAATCGATCTCTAAAGGTCCGCAAACTATCAATATCAAGCTTCTTTACAGAATGTGTATCATTAGCTGCCTGCCCCCCATGCCCGAGGCCATATCCCTTCACAGTGTGGGCCAGAATCACGGTTGGTTGCCCAGTGTGTTCGACAGCCTGAGAGTATGCCGCATAAACCTTGTATGGATCATGGCCGCCTCGATTAAGCGCCATGATTTGGTCGTCAGTCATATCTTTTACTAATTCGAGTAACTCTGGATACTTTCCAAAGAAATGCTCTCGAGTATATGCGCCACCATTGTACTTGTAATTTTGTAACTCACCGTCACAGACTTCATTCATCCTCTGCAATAGTAAGCCGGTCGTATCTTTTTCGAGCAGTGCATCCCAGTGACGTCCCCATATAACTTTGATTACATTCCAACCGGCTCCTCTAAACTGACCCTCAAGCTCTTGGATAATCTTTCCATTCCCTCGAACTGGACCATCCAATCTTTGAAGATTACAGTTAATCACAAAGATAAGGTTTTCGAGTCCTTCGCGACCAGCCAATGAAATAGCTCCCAAAGTTTCGGGCTCATCACATTCGCCATCCCCAAGAAATGCCCATACCTTCCTATCTCCTCGAGGCACCAAACCTCTTGCTGACAAATATCTCATTACATGGGCATGATAAATAGCTTGAATAGGACCTAAACCCATTGAAACAGTGGGGAACTGCCAATAATCAGGCATTAACCAAGGGTGTGGATAAGATGACAGGCCCTGCCCGTCAACCTCTCGTCTAAATTTGTCTAACTGTTCCGCACTTAGCCGACCTTCTAAGAACGATCTAGCATACATTCCAGGAGAGCTATGGCCTTGGAAGAACACCAGATCTCCTAAATTATCCTTATCAGCTCCCCTGAAGAAATAATTAAACCCAACGTCATATAAAGTAGCTGCAGATGAGAAGCTCGCTATGTGGCCTCCAATTCCCTCGCTTTGGCTGTTGGCTCTCATAACCATTGCTAGAGCGTTCCAACGTACAAGCGATCTGATGCGACGCTCCATGAATAAATCACCTGGCATTACTTTCTCGGCGATCGGCGAAATTGTGTTACAAAATGGTGTAGTAACCGATTGCGGTAACTCAACCCCTTGATCGTAAGCCTGGGAATTTAGCTGAGATAGTATGAAACTTGCCCTGTCTACTCCATTAATTCTGCAAATAGAATCTAGAGCATCAAGCCATTCTTTCGTTTCGGTAGGATCTATATCTTCCATAAATAGGGTTCGGTTGACCGCTCCTGATTGCTGATATTTTTTGATATTACTAACAAATCTGTAGAGAAAACTTCAAAAACCGCCTCTACGTGTAGTATAACTACAAATAACTACAAAATAAAGGACAAGATAAAATGATCATCGATGATATATTCACATGTATTTTCAATAAATTACTGATTTTAATCGCTTTATTTAAAATTAATTAAACTACAAATAACGCTCTTATCTTACACTTCTCACCTTTAAAAATACCTGAATCCAGTCAAACTAATACTGAGATGGCTCCCTCTTCCACCATTGTTGGTTGACTTCTATCAGACCACACGCACTGAGCTGAT